>Ga0214473_10003315_pt1 | contig 19543 bp, 16 predicted proteins | sample RVTome_7_FD_203509 | JGI IMG/M metagenome (GOLD analysis project Ga0214473, IMG submission 203509) | Soil microbial communities from uranium-contaminated site in the Upper Colorado River Basin, Wyoming, United States - RVT98D197 | ecosystem: Environmental > Terrestrial > Soil > Contaminated >... | reverse complement strand
CGAGGCGCGTTTGGTGACGGTGCTGTTCGCCGACATCCGCGGCTTCACCCGCTTCACCCAGCGCCACACCGCCCCCCAAGTGGTCGAGACCCTCAATCGGATTTTCCCGGCCCTCAGCCAGGTGGTTTTCAACTTTCGAGGCACGTTCGACAAGTACCTTGGCGACGGGCTGATGGCCTTCTACGGCGCCCCCTTGGCCCAACCCGACGACCCGCAACGGGCGGTCGAGTCGGCGGTGGAGATGCTGCGGGTGTTCGCCGGATTGGGGAATCGGGGCGGCCTGGACCTGGAGGGCCTGGGCCTGGGCCTCGGCCTGCATTCGGGCGAGGCCATCGTCGGCAACATCGGCTCGGAACGGGTAATGGACTACACCGTCGTTGGGGACACGGTCAACGTGGCCAAACGCTTACAGGAGCGCGCCGCCGGAGGCCAAATCCTCTTGAGCGAGGCGACTTTCAGGTTAGTGAAACGCGTCCGGGCCCACAAGCGGCCGCCGATGCGGCTGATCGGGCGCAAGGGTTCGATCACGGCCTACGCGATCGGGGGCAAGTAGCCGTCGGTCGACAGCTGCCAGCCGCCAGCTAGACCCTCACCCTCGGCCCCTCTCCCGCTGGGCGGGAGAGGGGTGTGGGGGTGAGGGCTACCGACCACTGACCTCCAGTTACCGGGTGTGCGATACTAGGAGGACGGTCGGCGCCGTCCGGCTGCCGGAGGGTTCCGTCAGGAACAAGCTTTCTGGTCGACCGCCCCATCCCCCCTTCCACTGAAGCCGCTCTGATCCTCTCTACCCCCGAAGTTCGCCTCTCGCAGGAGCCCGGGCCGCGCTACGGGCCATCAGGTTGATGAAGGTCAAAGGTAGACCCATGAAGACGACTCGAGTGCCGACTCTGCTCACCGTGATCGCCCTCGCCGGCTGCATCCCCTCCCAGGCCGTGACCCCGACGGCCATCGCCAGCGTTGCACCTACGCCGGCGACGACTGTCCCCCCGGCGACGGTGCCAACCACTGCGCCGACGGCCGACCCGCGCTGTCCCGAACCGACGGAGGGCACGCAGTTGCTCGCGCACGAGGCGGACGGCTACTGCTTCCTGTATCCAGACGGACTGCTCAGGGTGGATCCATCCCCCCATGCGGTGTGCCTCGTCCCAGAAGGGGCCACCCTGGGATGCCAGGATCTCGTCGCCGCCGTCGAAGTCGCCGACGCCGAGGGCAGAACGGCCGCCCAGATCGGCGACGAGAAGATGCTCAGTGAAGGCGACTTCGAGCCCGGGCGTTGCACCTCACCGATCGCCGGCATTCAGACCGTGGTACTAACCGAAGCCGGCGGGCAAGGGGCGACGTGCGAAATGTTGTTCGTGCGGGAGGATCGCTTGTACTCGCTGAAATTCGCCTTGCCCTTTCCCGACGACCCACCCGAGGTCGGTGACACATTGGTGCACCTCTTCAACACCGTCACCGCAACGTTCACATTGCCGCCCGTCGTCGCAGCTTCGAGCGTGGCGGAAGGAACAGCAGTGGTCGCCTTTGTCCAGGAAGGCGACCTGCGGGTATGGTCCGAGGCCACGGGTCAGACTCAGATCCTCGTCGACGCCCGCGATGTGATCCGGGTGGAATTGAGCGATGACGGCGAGCTGGCGGCGTTCGTCCGCCGCTCGTACTTCGCCGCCGGTGGGATCGACAACAACGAACAATCCGCCCTGTGGGTCGTGGGCCTGGACGGCTCGAGCCCGCGCGAGCTGGTCCCGGCCGGAGAGCTGCGCGCCCTTCTCACCGCCGCCGAGGCCGACTCCACCGACTTCACGCAGCTGGAGTGGATCCCCAACAGCCATCGCCTGCTGTACGGCGGGAGCACCTACAGCGTCATTGGCCAAGGCGGGGGGGCGCAGCGCGGCGTGTACCTGGTGGACGCCGACAGCTCAGCTCGGGCGGAGATCGCCCCGGCCGAGACCAGCCCCGAGTTTGCGCCTTCGCCAGACGGGGGCCACGTGGCGATGGTGACGCCGACCGGCCTCAGCTTCTATTCTTTCGACGGCGCCCGCTTGCGTCGCGACGTGTTGACCTACCCGGCCACGGGCGTGCCCTTCGCGTTCACACCCCGTGGCGTCTGGACGCAGGATTCGAGCGCCTTCGTGATCGCGGCGCCGGCTGAGAGCGGGATCACCATCTGGCGTGTGCCGGTCGAGGGCGGCCAGCCCCAGGCGCTGATCACCGTCGACAATGCCAACCTCCAGGTGATCTTTGCGCCGGACGGCTCGGGTGCGGCGATGGTCCGTCAGGGCGTGACCGTTGAGCGTATCGATTCCGCTTCTCCCCTCTCTTTCGATCGAATTGGCGGACTCTTTGCGCCACCTCTCGCCGGTCGAGAGGTGGCCGCGGCTACGTTCTTCGTCCCCCTGCCCGAGGACCTCGGCCCGCTTGCCGCGCCACACGACACCTTCGTTGACCTGCCGGTCTGGTCGCCAGGAGGCTCGGCCTACGTGTTCGACGGCAAGAGCCTGAGGGACCTCTACCCTGTCTGCCCCAAAGCCAGCCAGATGATCGAGGTGTGCGGGCCCGCCATCCGGATGCCTCTGGAAAACGAAGGGCCCATGTGGGTCGACGGGAATCGATTCCTGTATGTCACCATCCGGCCGCGCCAGCTCTATCTCGGCGACCTGGCCGGGGGCACGACCCTCGTAGCTGAGGATCCGGCGAGTTTCGACGCCGTGGCGGCGAGCTGCAGAGATGATTCCGAGTTCGTCTTGGATGTGACGGTCCCGGACGGCACGACTTTCGAACCCGGAACGGTCTTCCGGAAGATTTGGCGTATCCGCAACAGCGGCACCTGCATGTGGGACGCCGGGTATCGGTTCGCGTTCCTCGCTGGCGATCGCATGTCCGGGCCGCGCAGCACGCCGCTCGGGACCCTGGATCGACTCCCTCAGAGTCCTCCCTTGTTCCCAATCATTCGCCCAGGCGAGGAGATCGAGCTGTCCGTCACGCTGATCGCGCCCTCCGAGGAGGGAACCTACCAGGGGCAGTGGCAGCTGTTCGCTCCGGACGGGATGTTGTTCGGGACCAGGCCGTACGTGGCGATCCAGGTTCCGTAACCGGCCACGGATCCGAGCCTATCCTCCAGGGACCCCGACTCGTTGGGGATCGCCAGCCATGAAGAGGTGTGTCATGAGGAACGTGCTTCTCGTCCTGTGGCTGCTTGGCGGCGCGATCGCAGGCGCCTGTCAGCCCTTGCCGTCCGCCGCGCCCACGGCTGTGCCTGATCCCTCTGCCCCCACGCTGATCCCAACGGCGGAGGCGTTCCCCGAAGTATGCCCCAGCCCATCCGAAGACAATCTGCTCCTGCGAAACGAAGACGACGGCTACTGCCTGCTCTACCCCGAGGGCTACAGCGTCGTGATCCCGTTCGTGGGCGAGATCTGTCTGGTGCCCGGAGAGCCACAGGACATGCTGTGCCACAACATGCGGGCCATGATCGAAGTGATGGCCGCCGATGGTCGAAGCGCCGCTCAAGCTGCCGACGAAGCTCTCGTCCAGCTGGCGGACTTCCCCGTCGAGCGAAGCACTCGGTCCGTCGACGGCGCGGAAGCGACCGTGCTCGACAACTATCCAGGCGTCGACATCCTGCGCCTGGTGTTCTTCGTTCACGACGACCGCCTCTACCGTATGACCTTCGCGCGGGGGTCCGAGGCGGGGAGCGAGGACAGGGTGAAGGCGGACCTGCTCTTCACTACCCTGGTCGACTCATTCGCCTTCCTTCCCGGAGCGGGCGCATCGGTGGCTCCGATCCCGGCTCCGGGCTCTGACACGAGGGCAAGCGTCGGCGGATCGGCGGTGGTCGTGTTCGTCGAGGATGGCGACATCGTGGTATGGGACGAAGCCACCGACCAGCGCCAGAGCATCATCGACTCCGGCGACGTGATCCGGGTCGAACTGAGCGGCGACGCACAGATGGTCGCCTTCGTGCGCCGCTCGCACTTCGCCGCCGGCGATTTCGAAAACAACGAACAATCCGCCCTGTGGGTGGTGGGGCTGGACGGATCGAATCCGCGGGAGCTTGTCCCGGCCGACCAGTTGCGCGAGCTCGTCGGCGCCGCCCAGGCCGACTCGACCAACTTCCCGCGGCTCGAGTGGATTCCGCACACTCACCGCTTGCTCTACAGTGGCAACACCTACGACGCCCACGGGTACGGCGAAGGGGCGCACACGCCGCTGAAGGGTGTCTACCTGATCGATGCGGAGACCCGGGCGAGCCGCGAGCTCGCGCCGCCCAATACGAGCTTCCACTTTGTACCCTCGCCTGACGGCCGGCTCGTCGCCCTGGTCGATACGACCGAGCTCCAACTCTTCGACGTCGAAAGCGGGCGGCCGCTGGTGGAGTTCCCGGCCGGTCCCCTCGTCGGCGATACTGGGTACTTGGCGGGCGCAGGCGTCTGGACCCAGGACGCGAGCGGGTTCGTGATCACTGCCTTGGTCGAGCCCACCAACATCATCTCCGGCTACGAGCTCTGGCGCGTCCCGGTCGACGGTTCGCCGGCGGAAGAAATGCTCTCATTCCGGGCCGGAAGCAGCAGCGTGGTTTTTTCCCCCGACGGCTCGCGGGCGGCGATTGTCGGCGCGGCGACGGCCGTGGGCCCATCCGCCCGGTTCCTGCTTACCCTGCCGGAGAATCTCGGCCCCGTCGCCGTCCCCGGCGACACCTTCGACTACTCCCACTTCACCTGGTCGCCGGCGAGTTCGGCCTACATCCTCGAAACCCTTACCTTCGACGAGCAGGGAGGCATGCATGGGCGCCGGAATCTGTTCCCGGTCTGTCCCAACGCGGCGCAGGACGTCGAGGTCTGCGGGCCACCGATCCATCTCGGGGAGCAGATCGAGTGGCTCGAATGGGTCGACGGAAGCCGCTTCCTGTTCGTGACCTACCAGCCGAGGCGCCTCTACTTTGGCTCCCTGGACGGTTCGGTGACACCGGTCGCCGAGGATCCACAGGGCTTCGACGCGGCGGCAGCCACCTGCCGCAACGATTCCGAATTCGTCGCCGACGTGACGATCCCCGACGGCGCATCCTTCGCCCCCGACACGTTCTTTCAGAAGACCTGGCGGATTCGCAATACCGGGGACTGCGCCTGGGATGCCTCCTATCGGCTGACGTTCCTTTCCGGAGATCGAATGTCGGGCCCGCGCAGCGCTCCTCTAGGGCAGACCGTCCAACCCGGCGAAGAAGTCGACCTGTCGGTATTGCTCATGGCACCGGCGGAGGCAGGGACGTATCGCGGGCATTGGCAGCTGTTCGCCCCGGACGGGACGCCCTTCGGGACCAGGCCCTTCGTTTCGATCGTGGTTCCATGAGGGACGACGCCAGCATCACAGACGTGGTAGTCCCGGCCTTCAGGCCGGGTCGGCCGCGCGATGGAACACCCCCGCCCAACCGCGAAGAGTCCAGGAAGCTCAGCGTAGCGAGATCGTTGTTGACGGAGAGCCGGCGATCCTGCTGGACGATGTCTACAGCCACGACGTTCTGCGGAAGGTGGCCGTCCGCTATGGCGACCGGCTGTATGTTCTGACCCCCGTCGCGTGGTCCGAGAGAGCCGCAGAGTTCCCGCGCGTCGAGAAGCGGTATGAGACGGTCCTTCGAGTTTCCGGAGCCTGGAAGCTGAACGATTGGCCTAGCCCCTGACGTGTGTGTTCCGGGGCCAAGCCTTTGCGGAACGCCGGCCCTCGGCAGGTATAATGCTGATACTGTTCCTCCCTTAGGAGACCCTGAATGTCGACAATGAAGGCGGTACGAATCCACGTCTACGGTGGCACGGATGTCCTCAAGTATGAGGATGCCCCGCGTCCGGTGCCTGGGCCCAACGAGGTTCTCGTCCGGCTGCACGCCACGACGGTCAATCCGTTCGATTGCGCCCTGCGAGCGGGGTACCTGGCGGGGTATTTTCAGCCCAACTTCCCCATCATCCTTGGGACCGATCTCGCGGGAACGATCGAGGACCTGGGGCCTGGGACGAACGCCTTCCATCGCGGTGACTCCGTTTACGGTCGAGGCGGGGTCAGCCGCGATGGCACCAACGCCGAGTACGCCGTCGTTCCGGCGACCGATGTGGCGGCGATGCCGGCCTCCCTGGACTTCGTTCACGCAGCAGCCCTTCCTCATGTGACTCTGACCTCGTGGCAAGCCCTCTTCGAACTAGCCGACCTGCAAGCGGGGCAGACCGTGCTCATTCACGCCGCTGCCGGCGGCGTTGGCCACATCGCTTCGCAGCTCGCACATTGGCGCGGCGCGAAGGTCATCGGTACGGCGTCCAAGAACATCGACTTCCTCGAGGAGCTGCCGGTCGATCAGATGATCAACTACGCCACGACGCCGTTCGAGTCGGTGGCCAAGGACGTGGATGTGGTCCTGGATCTGATCGGCGGAGACACGCAGGAGCGGTCCTGGCAGACGTTGAAGAAGGGCGGCATTCTCGTCTCGACCGTCCAGCCGCCTCCGCAGGAGACGGCGGACGCCCACGGCATGCGTCAGGCGATGGTCTATGCCAATCCGCCCATCGGGAAGACGCTGACGGAGGTCGCCGCCTTGGTCGCGGCGGGGACGGTGAAACCTCATGTTTCCGGCGTCTTCCCGCTTTCTGAGATCGCCCGAGTCCACAACATGATCGAAGGGAAACACACCCGGGGGAAGCTCGCCTTGCAGACCGGTGCATGACGTCGCAGGTCGATCCGTAGGAGAGTCATGCAACCGACCCGGCAGCTCCGGGTCGGTTTCCTTTTCTGCGTGGGGCGCGGCAACTCGTGAACACCACTCCTCCCGCAAGCCTCGACAATCACCTTCAACACACCTCCGTCGGCCCGGGGCCATAAGGCGCGGCCGCCTTCCAGGGCGAGTTGTGGGTGGTGATGGGGGACGAGGACGCCGTCTGGAGGCTCAGGCCGTAGGACTAAGCCGTCCCCGTGATCCGTGATCCGTCAGGTCGCGTGCGTGTGTCTCGCCACTGACCACTGGCCACTTCTTCGCCTGCCGGAAAGATTCCCCGGAAAGTTCGCGCGCAGCCAGGGCCTCCTCGTATAATGGATCTGCCCGCCCCAGTAGCTCAAACGGATAGAGCAGGGCACTCCTAAGGCCAAGGTTGGGGGTTCAATTCCCTCCTGGGGCACCTCGTCCGGGCTGGCACCCCCGCGGGCTTTCCCGGAAGGACACCGGGGCCGTGCAACCGTTTCGGCCGTCTCGCCGCCCCGTTTTGGTATGCCGAGGCGGCGAACGGCCTGGCCGACGACCACGCGGACGACATGCAGGGGCGAAGCGCGCTTCGCCCCTGCGGTTTCCCCGGTCGGCCGATACTGCTGAACGGCGCCGGGAACCCGGCCCGGAGGGCCGGCGTCCAGGAGTAAGACGTCCTCCGTGGAGGCCCGCATGGGGCGCATCCGAGTTTTGCTGCTGGCTGTCATCGCCCTCGGCGCGTGCCGGCCGGGCGTGCCCTCTGCCATTCCAACGCCTGCCGTCACCACGCCTCGCCTGACTCATACGTCCACGGCCCCGCCTCCGTCCACACCGACCTCACGGCCCGAGCCTCCGGTCTTGGCGGGCCCTTTCCGTCTCGTCGCACCTGTGCCGCCCGAGGCGATCGCGGATCTGATGGCTGAGATCCGGCTCGATCTCTCGACCGGCGCTGTCCGGCTTCTTAGCGCGATAAGCCTCACGGAAATGGCCGGTTTCGGCTGGGAGACGGTCGTGGCGGACTTCCCCGGTGTCCCTGCTGGCATCGACGATCGGGGCCGTGTGTGGGTCATCCTCCAGGCCGGAGACGGAATCGCCGTGTGGGACGATGAGGCCTGGAGGCTGTTTGCAGCCGAATCCGGCTGGTCCCCGCTGGCCGAGGCACGCGGGATGTTGACGGTGGATGCGGCCGGAGGGATGTGGCTGGCGACAGGCGAAGACGTGCGCATGTTCGATGGCGAAGCGTGGACTGTCTTCTCGCGCCAGGCGATGGGTATGGACCCGGCTGACGGAGGCGACACGCGCGCTTCCTTCCTGGTGCAGCCAGCGACGGCGATGGAGGCCGTCTGGGTTGGCGAATGCGATCTGATCGGGCCGGGCCCGGCCGGTGGGCAGGGCGCCCGCTGGTATGACGGCAGTGCGTGGAGAGGCGCCGACTCGCCGGCTTCGAGCGGCTGCTCCCTCGCCGTGGAGGAAGACCCGCGCGGGGCCGTCTGGGTTGGAGTCGACGATCGCCTGTGGAGCTACGATCCGGCTGGACGGACCTGGAGCGAGCTCGATCTGCCTCCGCTCGGGGACGAAGGCCGCCCCGGGCCCTTCATCCTGGACCTGGCGTTCGGACCAAGGGGCGACCTCTGGGCACTGGTTGCGATCTGCGGGGGAGCGAGCTGCTCGGGCAACGAAGTCCTTCTGCAACGGGCCGGGGAGGTCTGGAGGCAGATGGGAGAGGCGGGCGAATTCAGCGCGGCTCCGGTGTTCGACGCGTCGGGCACGGCCTGGCTGCCAACGCGCGCAGGCGTGTACCAGGTCGAGGGTGGCGAACCCGTGAAGGTCGGTGATCTGGAAGTCGTCTCGGCCACGGTTGATGCCGACGGCCGCCTGTGGCTGGCGGCCTGGCGTGGCGGTGACCTCGGAGTCTGGGCGCAGGTTCACGAATGACCGGCTTGTCTGTACCTTCCCGCCAAAGACGGGATGTACCCTGATCCATCGGGCACATGTAAGCCTCCTGCCTGGAATTCTCTAGTTCGGCTGGGTTGAAAACCTGTGTAAAATAGTCTAGCTAGTCCGAGTTCCGTCAAGCCGAACAATCCCATCAACCCCGGCTTGATTCGCATCCGACTTCTCCAACCTACGGAGGGACCCATGCGGAGAAAGATCCTGGTAGCGCAGCTCATCCTTGTCGGTTTGCTGGTCCTGTTTCTCGTCCCCGGTGTGTCGGCGCAGAGTCCAGCGTGCGACAACCGGGTCAACAACACCCTGGACAAGCTCCTGGAGTGCGTGACCCTCGACGGCGTCCGCGAGCACCAGGCAGCGTTCCAGGCGATTGCCGATGCCAATGGCGGCAATCGATTCTCGGGCCTTCCCGGCCACGACGCATCCGTCGACTATGTCGTCGAACGACTGACCGCGGCCGGCTATCAACCGATCGTGCAGGAGTTCGAGTACCTGGCGTTCACCCCGCTCGGGCCGTCGAGCCTGGACCAGACGGCGCCTGTCCCGACCGCCTACGTGGAGGGCACAGACTTCCAGGTGATGGACCAGTCCGACGCTGGAGACGTGACGGCCTTGGTCACAGCCGTGGACATCAATCTCGTTCCCCCCAGGGCATCGACGAGCGGGTGTGAGGCGTCGGACTTTGTAGGCTTCCCGGTAGGCAACATTGCCCTGCTCCAGCGCGGCACGTGCACGTTCGAGGATAAGGCCGAGAACGCCGCCGCGGCTGGTGCCGTCGGGGCGATCATCTTCAACCAGGGAAACACACCCGACCGAGAAGGACTGATCAACGGCACGCTCGGCGCGACCAACGAGAGCGGTATCCCCGTCGTCGAGGCGACCTTCGCTCGGGGCGAGGAGTGGGCTGGCACGCCGGGCCTGACGATGCACATCTTCACCAATGTCACCCGCGGCACCAAGACCACCTTCAACGTCTTCGCCGAAACCCCGGGGCAAGCCGATAATGTCGTGATGGTCGGCGCCCACCTCGACTCCGTGGGCGCGGGCCCAGGCATCCAGGACAACGGATCGGGCAGCGCCGCCATCCTTGAAGTAGCCGAGCAGATGGCCAAGGTGAAGCCGCGCAACATGGTGCGCTTCGCCTGGTGGGGCGCCGAAGAGTCGGGCCTGGTCGGCTCGACCTACTACGTCAGCAACCTGTCCGAGTCGGAATTGGACGACATCACCCTGTACCTGAACTTCGATATGATCGGCTCGCCCAACCACGTGTTCTTTATCTACGACGGTGACGATTCGGATGGCGAGGGGGCGGGCCCCGGACCGGACGGATCGGCGCAGATCGAGGAGACCTTCGAGGCCTACTTCAACGCCGTCGATCTGCCGTTCAAGGGCACCGATTTCAGCGGACGGTCGGACTACGGGCCGTTCATCGCCGCCGGCATTCCGGCCGGCGGGCTCTTCACCGGGGCCGAGGGAATCAAAACGGCCGAGGAAGCGGCCCTGTGGGGCGGCACGGCCGGCAGCCCCTACGACCCCTGCTACCATGAGGCCTGCGACACCTATGACAACATCAACCTCTCCGCCCTCGATGCGAACTCCGACGCCGTCGCCCTCGCCACCCTGCAGTTCGCCATGAGCACGGAGAACATCAACGGCGAGCGGGGCAAGGGCAACTTCAACCCCGATCGCCTGGGTGATCTGTTCATCAAGTAGCCCCTACTGCGGCTGGGGCCGAACCGAGCTCTCGCACCACCCACGAACGATCCCCGGCGGTTCTCATCCGCCGGGGATCGTCGTTCCCGGGTTATTAGCTAGTTCCGCCGAAGACCATGCGCCGGGCAAGGCCCTTGACATCCTACACGGTCTATAGTACACTTGTTCTAGAACCGGTGGGTAACCTTAGCTTGAGTCGGCCGCCCGGGCCGCATCTGGACACAACCCCCATCGGTAGAGGAGTTCCCCATGTTTCACAAGATCATCCTCGTTGGCAATCTGGGCCGCGACCCGGAAATGCGCTATACCCCCAGCGGCCAGGCGGTCACCAACCTGTCGGTGGCCACCAACCGTACCTACACCGACAACAGCGGCACCCAGGTCAAGCAGACCGTCTGGTTCCGCATCTCGGTGTGGGGCAAGCAGGCCGAGGCGACCCATCAGTACCTCCGCAAGGGCCGCCAGGTGCTCGTTGAGGGGCGCCTGAACCCCGACGACAACGGCAACCCGCGCATCTGGAACGCCCAGGACGGCACGCCGCGCGCCTCCTTTGAGGTCACCGCCGAGACCGTGCGCTTCCTCGGCGGGCCCGGAGACGGCGGCGCGGCCGCCGGCCAAGAAGAGCCCGGTGTAGCCGCTCCCGAGTCGGAAGACGAAATCCCCTTCTAGATCTGCGTTCACTGCAGTCCCCTCGGGGCCGGGCCTGTCCGGCCTCGAGGGGATCTTCGTCACCCCGGAGACAACATGAGCGAACCGCCCAGTCCCCCACCCTCCGTCGGTCGGGTCCAGCTGCACCTGCCCGCCGGACTGGATCCCGTCTACGCCAACTTCGCCGTCATCACCCATTCCCCTTCGGAGATCGTCGTGGACCTGGCCCAGATCCTGCCGCAAGTGCCCCAGGCGCGCGTTCGGGCGCGTGTCATCCTGACGCCCCTGAACGCCAAACTCCTGCACCGCGCCCTGGGCGAACATCTCGGCCGGTTCGAGGCGCAGTTCGGGGAAATCCGCGTCCCCGACGTGACCACCCTAGCGGATCACCTGTTCCGGCCCTCCGATCCGCCGCCCGAGCCTCCCGGCGAGTGATCGTCATGGACAACCTCGATGCCATCACCGACCGCGTCCGTCAGCATCTGGAGGAGAAGAACGCCGCTCGGGACCTGGCGCTGCAGACCTCCCGGAGTCTGATCCGGCATTGCGCCCATGCCATCCGCGCCGTCCACCGCGACGAGCGTGCGCATGCTCAGGCGGAGATCGCCGACGCCCGGAAGCTGTTCGATACGCTTCGCAGCGAACTGGCGGCTTTTCCCGATCTGTATCATGCCGGCTACGCTCAGGACGCCCTCAAGGAGTTTGCCGAGGCCTGCATCGTCTACGCTCTCGTCGGAGGCGAAGCCCTGCCCGATCCCAACGACTCTGGCATCGAATATGCGGCGTACCTGTGCGGCCTGGGGGAGGCCGCCGGCGAATTGCGCCGAAGAACGCTCGACGTCCTGCGCCGGGACGACATCCAGGAGGCCGAACGGCTGCTGGCCGCCATGGATGACATCTACGACGTCCTCGTCACCATCGACTATCCCGACGCCATCACCGGGAACCTGCGCCGTATCACCGACATGGTGCGCGGCGTGGTCGAGCGGACCCGGGGAGACTTGACGACGACCTACCAGCAGCTCGCGCTCAAGGCCTCGTTGGCCCGGCTAGAAAACAAGCTGCCACCGGGCTGACCCGCCGGCCTCCATTCTCCAATTCGCGTGGCACTGCCATGGATCTCGCCTCGCTCGGAATCGCCGGGGGCTCAGAGTCTCCGGAGCTGGCGGCTGGGAGCTGGCGGCTGGCCCTCCGACTGCGCTCACGCCATCGGCGTTCGCCTCGCTCGGAATCCCCAGGATGTACAGGCCGAGAACTGGCAACAGGAAACTGGTAACTGGTAACTGAATGACCCGCCTGCGCGCCTCTGAAGTCGCCTCCTACGTCTTCTGTGCGCGCGCCTGGTGGTACGACCAACAAGGCGTCGCACACCAGAATGTGCCTGCGCTCGACGCCGGGATTGCCTGGCATCGGCGCCACGGGCGGCAAGTGCTGGCCGCCGGGTGCCTGCGTTCGTTCGGGTACCTCCTGATCCTGGGGGCTCTCGTCGGCGTGGCCGTCTACCTCACCGGCTTGGCGCTGGCTTGATCCGGCACCGGGGCGCGACGGCACCACGGCACCAGGGCGTCCCCTCATGGGGCATTCGCCTCACCGTGGCACTCCGGCGCCTTCGTGCCTTGGCGCCCCGGTGCCCACGGCTTGCGCGATGATCTACCTTCTGCTCGGGTTGCTGTTGATCGGCGTGTTGCTGGTGTGGCTTGGCCGGAGGGCCCAGGCTTCGGCCGGTCTGCCTCACGGACGAGTGATGGCCATCGACTCGCTGCCGACGCGGTCCCTCGACAGGCCGCTGTACGACCCGGTAACGGACCTATCCGGCAGGCCCGACTACCTGGTAGAGGATGGGCGCCACCTGGTGCCGGTTGAGATCAAGTCGGGGCGGGCGCGGGCCGGCCCTCAACCCAGCCACATGTTGCAGCTGGCGGCCTACTGCCGGCTGGTCCAGGCGCACACTTCCCGACGTCCTCCTTATGGGATCCTCAAGTATGCGGATCGGGCTTTTGCCGTCCCCTTCACCCGCCGTCTGGAACAGGAGCTGCTGCGGACGCTGGAGGCGATGCGGACCGGCGAAGACGAAATGCCGCCTCGCTCGCACGAATCCCCGGCGCGCTGCCGGGCCTGCAGTGTGCGCCATGCGTGCGATCAACGGCTGGCCTGAATGTAGGGGCGAAGCATGCTTCGCCCCTACACGCGTTCCGTGAAACGCTCCGCTATAATTGCCTCAATGTCCGCGCCACCGCGCCGCGTCGCCATCGGTGTCCATCCGAAAATGCCAGAAGCGTATGAGCTGGCGGAGGCCATCGTGGCTTTTCTGGCCGGGCGCGGCGTCGCCTGCACTCACGGTTCGCTGTATGAAGACAAGCTCCGCCGGAGCGTTCTCGACGGCGGAGCCGACCTACTGGTCGTGCTGGGCGGCGACGGCACGATGCTGCGCGGTGGCCACCTGGCGGCGCCCTGCGGCGTGCCGATCCTGGGAATCAACCTGGGTCGCGTCGGCTTCCTCATCGAGACGCAGCGCGACGAGTGGGCCGAGGCGTTGGAACGCGTCCTGGCCGGGGACTTCTGGCTGGAGAAGCGCATGACGCTCCGGGCCCATCACCTTCCGGCCGCCGGCGGCGAGGGCCAAGGCTGGGACGTGATCAACGAATGCGTCCTGGGCCGCGGCCAGACCGTCCGGCCGGTTCGGCTGAAAGCCGAAGTCGACGGAAGGTACCTGACCACCTACGTGGCCGACGCCCTCATCGCCGCCACCCCGACGGGCTCCACGGCGTATGCGCTCGCCGCCGGCGGCCCGATCCTGCCGCCGACGCTGCGCAACATCCTGCTCGTGCCGGTGGCGCCGCATCTGTCGTTCGACCGGGCGGTCGTCCTGCATGAAGGCTCGTGGGTGCGCATGACCGTCTATAGCGACCATGAAGCCCTGCTCAGCGTGGACGGGCAGGCTCCGGTCCCGCTGCAAGACGGCGACTCGGTCGAAGCCCGTGCCGGCGAACACAGCGTTTCCTTTGTCCGCCTGCAAGACCCGGGTTCGTTCTACCGAAACCTGACCTCGCGCATGAACGAGAATTCGTCCGGCGGAGGCGAGCCTTGACCGACACGGCCCTGCATTGTGCCAACCATCCGGCGGTGGAAACCACGCTGCGCTGCAACCGCTGCGAGAAGCCCATCTGCAGCAAGTGCGCCGTCCAGACACCCGTCGGATACCGCTGCCGCGAGTGCGTTCGCGGCCAGCAGGCCATCTTCGAAACGGTCAAGGTCCGCGATTACCCCGTGGCGGCGATCGTCGCCGGGATCGGCACGGCCCTTGGCACCGCCGTGCTCGGAGCGCTCGGATTTTGGGGTTTCCTGGTGGCGCCGATTGTCGGAGGCGGGATCGCCGAGGTCGTTCGCTGGGCCGTCGGCCGCCGGCGGAGCCGATACCTGGCGCGTTGGGCGGCCATCGGAGCGGTGCTCGGCATGATCCCCACGCTGGTGGTTCCGGTCATCGGGCTGCTGGCGGTCATGGGCGGCGGTTTCGAGGCGGTCTCCCTGGGCGGGGTGCTGATCACGGCCGCCTTCCCGCTGATCTACGGCGCGTTGATCACCAGCGCCCTCTACTATCGCCTGGGCGGCCTACGCTTGTAGCGCCGGGACCATGCTGGCCGAGCTCCGCATCCGCGATTTCGCCATCATCGAACGGCTGGAGCTCCGCCTCGACGCCGGTTTCGTCGTGTTCACCGGCGAGACCGGCGCCGGCAAGTCCATCATCGTCGACGCCGTTCAACTCCTGCTCGGGGGCCGGGCCGACAGCACCATGGTGCGAACCGGGTGCGAAGCCGCCGTCGTCGAGGGGACGTTCCGGCTCGACGGCCAGCAGGGCGAGGCGGTGCGCGAGATCCTCGGGCGGGAAGGCCTGCTGGAGGAACCGGGTTTCGTCGAGCTCGGACGAGAGATCCGCCGGGAGGGGCGCAGTCTCGCCCGAATCAACGGGCGGACGGTCAACCTGGCGCTCCTGCGCGAGGTCGGCGAGCTGCTGGTAGACGTCCACGGTCAATCCGAGCATCTCAGCCTGTTACGGGTGCGGGAACACCTCCACCTCCTTGATCGCTTTGCCGAGGTCGAGGCCGAACGGCGCGGCTATGACAAAGCCTACGATCGGTTCGTACACATCCGGGCGGAGCTGGTCGGCCTTCGTCAGACCGAACGCGACGCGATTCAGCGCACCGATCTGTTGACCTTCCAGCTGGGTGAGATCGAGGCGGCCGGACTAAAACCGGGGGAGGAGTCGTCCCTGGCCGAGGAACGCACCCGGCTGGCCAACGCCGAGCAGCTGGCGCGGCTGGCCGAGGAGGCGGCGGCGGCCCTTTCCGAAGGGATCGACGACCGGCCCTCGGCCACGGAGCTATTGGGACGGGCGGCGCATGCCGCGGCGGCCCTGGCTCGCATTGACGGGAGCATGACCGCCGCCGGGACGGAAGCCCAGACGCTGGTCGAGCAGGCCGGCGACCTGGCAAAGCGATTGCGGTCTTATCGCGAATCGATGGAATTCAACCCACGCCGCCTCGAGCAAGTGGAGGAGCGCCTGAGGCTGATTCACGGCCTGCAGCGCAAGTACGGCGCGACCCTCGAGGCTGTCCTGGAACACCTCGACCGGGCCCGGCGCGAGCTGGAGACCATCACCCACGCCGCCGAACGAATCCGTGAACTGGAGCAGGAAGAAGCCGGCCTGCTGCAGGATCTTGGCCAGCGAGGCCAGGCGCTCTCGGAGAAGCGGCGGAAAGCCGGCGTGCGCCTGGCGAAAGGCATCGAGTCGGAACTCGGCGACCTGAAGATGGCCGGAGCGAGCTTCGGCCTGGACCTGCACTGGGAGGACGATCCGCAGGGAGCCTGGGTGGAGGGCCGGCGCGTCGGTTTCGGCTCCGAGGGCCTGGACAAAGCGGAGTTTCTGGTCGCGCCCAATCCCGGCGAGGGGTTGAAACCCCTGGCGAGGATCGCCTCCGGCGGCGAGACATCGCGGCTGATGCTGGGGTTGAAGAGCGTGCTGGCCCGGGCCGACCAGACGCCGACGTTGATCTTCGACGAGATCGACCAGGGAATCGGCGGGCGCGTCGGGGCCATCGTCGGCGCCAAGCTGCGGCGCCTGGCGCAGGCCCATCAGGTGCTGTGCATCACCCACTTGCCCCAGCTGGCCGCCTTTGGGGACCTGCACTTCCGTGTGGAAAAGGTCCAGCGCGGCGGCCGGACGTTCACGACGGTCGGCCCTCTCAGCCAGGAGGAGCGCCTGGCCGAGCTGGCCCAGATGTTGGGCGGCGTGAGCGAGGCCAATCGCCGCAGCGCAGCGGAGCTGCTGAAGGACGCAGCGAGGGCGTAGACGCACGACTCGGGTGCGAAACCGAAACCCGTTTTGCGCAGCAAAACGGGTTTCGCTTTTCTGGGTACGATTCCCGGGGGTGAGGGTGCGAGGTCACGATCATGGCGACCAAGACGCTGGTGATTCTCGGGGGTTACGGGAACACCGGGACGGCGCTCACCCGACTTCTGCTTGAACACAGTTCCGAACGCCTGGTCGTTTGCGGCCGGGATGGCGCCCGGGCCGAGCAGGCCGCCGCCGAATGGAACCGGCGCTTCCCGGGCGGGCGCGTGCAAGGCGCCGCCGCTGATGCGGCGGACCGGTCGGGCCTTCTCAGGGTGTTCGACGGCGCCGCGGTCGTCGTGGCTGCCTCGAGCAGCTCACCCCATGTGCGGGTCGTCGCCGACGCGGCTCTCCAGGCCGAGGCCGACTACCTGGATCCGCAGTTCTCGCGTGCCAAACTGGCCGCCCTGCAAGAGATGGCGGCGCGCATCGAAGCCGCCGGGAGGTGTTTCGTCACCGACGGCGGCTTTCACCCGGGCCTGCCGGCGCTGCTGGTTCGCTACGCCGGGCAGCACTTCGACGAGCTGCGGGCGGCCCGCGTGGGCAGCGTCATCCAGATCGACTGGAATACGCTGACGTTCTCCGACAGCACCCTGGAGGAGCTGGTAGCCGAATTCCGCGACTTCCAGACGCTGCACTTCAAGGACGGCCGCTGGAAGTCGATGAGCTGGATCGAAAGCTTTCAGCCCCTGTGGATGGAGTTCGGCGAACCGTTCGGCCGTCGCTACACGATGCCCATGTTCCTCGAGGAGATGCGGCCACTTCCGGCGATGTTCCCGGGGCTCGAGGCCACGGGCTTCTTCGTCGGCGGCTTCAACTGGTTTGTGGACTGGGTGATCATGCCGTTGGGCATGGCCTGGTCCTGGTTCGCCCCGCGGGCCGGGAGCCGGGGGTTTGGCCGGATGCTCGAGTGGGGGCTGCGACGATTCTCCAGGCCGCCTTACGGAACGCGGTTGCGGCTGGAGGCCCGAGGGTTGAAAAACGCCGCCGAGCGAGATTTCACGGTCACCGTTTCGCACCCCGACGGCTACGTCCTGACCGCCGCGCCCATGGCGGCCTGCCTGCTGCAGATGCTCGACGGCTCAGCCCGCCGGCCGGGCCTGCATTTCCAGGCGCTGCTGGCGGAACCGGCAAGAATGCTGCGGGATCTGAAGATGATGGGAGTGGAAGTCGAGGAGCAATCGGCCGTCAGCCATCAGCCCTAAGTCCATTTACGTAGCCTGCGGCTACGAGGATAGGGAGTCAATCGCCGAGGGAGCTCACCACAAGAAAACCTATCCGCTCCCCTCGCCGCAGGGGGGCCAAAGCCTGATCGTCATCCGAAAAAGAAGAAGCCCCCGGGCAAGCGGGGGCTTCTCGTGGGTCTGTGGGATGGTCTAGAGGATGGTGACCGAGGCGGCCTGCAGCCCCTTGGGGCCCTGGACGACCTCGAACTCCACGCGCTGGCCTTCCTCGAGGTTGCGGTAGCCGTTGCCCTGGATGGCGGAGTAGTGCACGAACACGTCTTCGCCGCCCTCGCGGGCGATGAAGCCGTAGCCCTTGCCGCCGTTGAACCACTTGACCGTACCCTGGATACGCTCGGACATTGCTTTTGCCTCCTTAGGCAAGATGGTGGTAGTTGCCTGTTCTTCGGAGGTCGTTGGTCCGGCGCAGCCGGGTATACCAAATCGACCTGAGCGCTTGCCGCTCAGGCCGAGGTCTTTCGACTTCCCGTCAGAACGTGCATGCTACCTTGGCCGAGACATTACCATCCTTCTCGGAGTTTGTCTAGTAGCCTGTCGCCTCCAGGTCCATGCAGTTGACCCCCGCAGCCCTTCGACTTCGCACCTCGCTTCGCTCGGGGCTCCGCTCAGGGCCGCAGGGCTGAGCGGAGCCGAAGCCTCGCCCGCGGGGGATCCGTCTGCAACGCAGGCCGCCATTCGGCCGAGCCATCATGGAGCCTCGACAGTAGGAGGCAACGTGAACCGCACGGTCGTCCCCTCCCCCAGCGTGCTCTCGGCATGGATCTCCCCGCCGTGGGCGGCGACGAGATTCCGGGCGATGGACAACCCCAGGCCGGAGCCGGGCGAATCGTCCGACTTGTAGAAGCGGTCGAAGATGTGGGGCAGCTCGTCCGGGGGAATCCCCTTGCCGGTGTCGATCACGGACAGATCGACGGCCCTTCCGGAAGGGTCGAGGCCGCCGGTGACCCGAATGGAGCCACCCGGCGGTGTATGGCGCAGGGCGTTGGCCGTCAGGTTGGCCAGGACCTCCCGGATGCGCAGGGGATCGATCTCCGCCAAGGGGAGCTCGGCCGAAACTTCCGACCGCAAGGTCACGCCGGCAGCCGAAGCCTGGGGATGAAACGCGGCCACCACTTCGCCGGCCAGGACGGCCAGATCGGTCGCCTCCCGGTGCAGATCGAGGGCGCCGCTTTCGGCCAGCGACAGCGTGCGTAGATCGTCGATCAGTCGAGAGAGGACCCTCGTTTCCTCAAGCACCGGACCGATATGCGCCTCGTCGGCCGGATAAACGCCGTCGAGCACCGCCTCCAGGTTCCCCTGGATTACGGCGATGGGCGTGCGCAGCTCATGCGTCACGTCGGCGAGCAGCCGGCGCCGGGCGGATTCGTTGGACCGAAGACGCTCGAGCATGGCATTGAACGCCCGAGCCAGGGCGCGCAGTTCCCGTGGCCCGCGCACCTCGACCCGGCCGGAGAGATCCCCGGCTTCGACGCGCCCGGCGGCTTCGATCAGATCTCGCAGAGGCAGGGCCAACGCGCGCAGCCCCGGGAAAACCACCAGAAGAAGGATGAGCGCCGCGGCGAAAGCCGCCCAGGGGAGCAGGGAGGTGTCAGGGACCGCGGCCCTTAGCACGCCCAGCATATAGAGGGTGCCGAGGCAGGCGGCGCCCCCGAAGAGCACGAGGAAGACGAACCCGAAGGCGAAGCGCCACAGGAACGCGCCTCGCGTCCGGTGCCACCGGCGCATGCCGGCGGGAGGGTGCGGCGGCCAAGGGGCATCCTCCGGCCACCAGGGTGGACGGTAGCGCGGGAAACGGCGGAAGGGAAAGTCCGGCCTCATGGCTCGGCGAGTTTGTAGCCGACTCCATAGACGGTCAGGATATAGCGCGGGGCATGGGGCTCGGGCTCG
>Ga0214473_10003314_pt1 | contig 19550 bp, 22 predicted proteins | sample RVTome_7_FD_203509 | JGI IMG/M metagenome (GOLD analysis project Ga0214473, IMG submission 203509) | Soil microbial communities from uranium-contaminated site in the Upper Colorado River Basin, Wyoming, United States - RVT98D197 | ecosystem: Environmental > Terrestrial > Soil > Contaminated >... | reverse complement strand
CCGCCGTAATCGACCGCGACAAACCAGAAATTACACCTACTGAAACCGTGTTGCGAAATTCCCCCAGCGCGTTACCGATAGCAATCACCGTTTGTCCTATCTTCAGTTCACCGGAACTGCCCAGTTCCAGGTAAGGGAATTCCTGCCCCTCTATTTTAATTACGGCTAAATCATTGCTGGGGTCTCGCGCCACGACTGATGCGTTGAACTTTTTTCCATCGTTCATGAACGCGGTGTACTCTACGTCATCTTGTTCTACCACATGTTTATTAGTGAGAATCAGCCCGTCCGCCGAAATTAAAAAGCCGCTTCCTCCGCCTACCTCCTTCTTTTCTGTCCCTTTTTGTCTGTACTGGGGCACGCGGAAACTGAACGGGGAGAAAAACCCCCCTCCGAAAAAGTCTTGGAAAGGATCAGATATGTTTCCCGGCAACTCGTCATAATAGCGCTCAATTATTGGCACGTCTTTTGTCACCACGATAGACACCACGGACGGGTTGGCTTTCTCCGCTGCCTGCACTACGCGCGACTCCTGTAATTCCAAATCACTCCCTCCCGGCAGCTCCGTATTTCCCGTCTCCGCCGCCGGGCCGCCTCCCCCCCTATCCGCCTTTGGCAGCAGCGCTTGGGGGTTACTAACCGCCAACAAAACCACCACGGCGCCGGCTACTGCCCCAGCCACCGCGCTCACTAGCAAATTTTTTCCCTGTCCCATAGTCAGACACTACTATAGATATATTTATCTTTCCGTGCAAGAAAAAAGCCCGGGCTCTTAAGAAGATTTATCTTTCAGAGTCCGGGCCGCGGCGGCTGTTCGGCTTCAGGGCAAGAACTTACTTCCTTTCTCTTCCCCGACCGAAAAATCCGCTAATGTGCCAGGCCAGCGGCTCTAACACCGCCACGAAAGCGACGAGGCCGAGAGCCGGGTAAGCAATCCACTTGAGGGCCTTGACAGCCTGGTCACTGTTCAAACCAAGCGCTGCCGGAAAGAACGATATGGTCAGCACTGCCGTCATTAACACTAACAAGACACCTCTCGTCACACGAACGCACATCTTAACTTCCTCCCTCTATGTTTGCCCGCTTTTTGTTAGTTTCCTCACATTTAAAGAGCTCGGAAACTTTAAGCTCTTTTGTTTGTTAAGGAACATCCTCTCGCAGGTAATGGTGATACCGCTCCAAAATCTCTTCAACGGTCATCCCGCCCATCTCCTGCCGGTCGACTCCGCATTCTTCCAGACACATAAGTGCGCACTGGAGTTCAGCGAAATCGTCAGGGAACGCATCGTCCTCCATAACTTGTTGCAGGTAATCCTCCATTTCCTCCATGGCGTCTCTCACCTGATCAACACTCACTTCCATGACCATGATCAACTCTCCTTGTAAAAGTGATGCCTCCCCCCATCTCTCGCGACCAGACGGATATACCGCCTATCCCGCGAGAGAAAGAGGGCCCTGTGCTTGAATAGGACCGTTGAGTGATTTTCAAGCACAGGGCAAAAGGTACTCCGTACACCCAGTCAGTTCTCGGAAAGAGTTACCCGTCGACGCGGTTGCTTCTGACAAGGAGCCGTGGTCCCGTAGCGCGCCAGCAAAAACTTGACCATGTCTGGCGTCAGTCCCGGTGCGCATCCTGCAGGAACCTTTCGAACTCTCACCTGGTAGACACTGCTTCCTCTTGTCATTAGCGTGGCCATTTTTTGGCCTCCTTACCTAATTTGGGCTGTGGGGCACCCCAGTTGCGGGAGGGAACAAAATTTTGGTCCCACCACCAAAACACCTCATACTAGCATATCTAGTTAACATTGTCAACAGCGAAAGAAAATTTAACACTTAGTGTTAAAAAGCTGACTAGACAGCGCGGCAAAGCACAATATGATGTAAACGCAATGCATAAATCCATTATAATAGGCAACTTATTCTTCGCCCTAGCAGGCTACGAAGGGCCCTTCTTCGCAGTGCGTCTTCATAAGCAAATGCCTAGCAAAAGAAGGGCTTGCACTTCGAAGCCCTGAGCTTGTCGAAGGGCGAAGAAGTGAGCGGGATACGAGAATCGAACTCGCATCTCTTGCTTGGGAAGCAAGTGTACTACCACTGTACTAATCCCGCCTAGTCAGATTATATCAAGCATACCCAGGAATCGCCCAGCGCCCCACCCGCGTAAGTTGCTTCAGCGCGGAACCACCTCTGCCCGCTCGCTATCCCAGCGTAGGCGCCAGGGCAGCACGACAATTGAACGATCAGCCGCAAGTTGCTGGTAAAGTTCTTGGGACGATTCCACGCTGTTCTGCTGTTTCAGCGCTTCTTGCTGCAGCAACGGCAATATAACAAGCTGGTCATATTCCTCAATAGTAAGACCAGAGGCAAGCAAAACCTGATTTTCATCTCGCGCGCCCAAGATTTCCTCCCGGTAACGCGCGGCCTCTCGGACCGTTACCGGCGTACGCAAAAAAGCGTGCTCAACCAGGTGCTGGCGCAGTAGAGTAGTGAGCGCCGCTACCGGCTGCGGCGCTTCCTGCTCAACTGCTTTCGCAAACGCCTGACGCGTTCGGTAATGACTCTGCCACGTCTTTGTCGTTATACAGCCGCGTACAGAACACGCCACCGGCCACCCCACATATGAGACCACCGGATTATTTAATGTCTCATGGCTCGACAACACCCAGCCCCACAGCGCTAGCATCAACACCACCAGCAGTAGAATTACCACTGCTAACCCCAACACTACGCGCCTAGCGGAGCGCCTCATATAAGCTCAATAATACCCCTATTCGGCTGGTGAATCTACGAAAAACACGCGCCACCACCGCTGCGCAATCGATACTTCCTCTTCCTCAATCTGGCCTTTAGGCTCCCGGGGCTCACCGGCGGGGTTTTTTTCAGTGATAAGCACCACCGTCTCCCCAGCTGCTCGATAGTTCAATTTCTCGCGCGCCATGCGCTCTTGGAAATCATCTGTGTCAAAGTATTGGTTTAAGTTTTCCATCTCCACGATCGTTTTTTCAAGACCATGCACTTCCTGTTGCAATTTTGCCACCTCGCGCTGTACTTGCAAGCGGCGATTCATTTCTTGGGCCAGTGACACCAAAAGAAACACCGCCACGACCCCTGCTATTAAAGTTATAAGTTTTGGCGATAGAACGCGCATCATAGTTTAATCTCGGGCGTCGCTGCCCAAATCACGCAGCGTAGCAATTACTTGTTTATCAGCGCGGTTAACTGTCAGTGTGAGCGGTAGATCATGCGACAGAGCTGCCAGTACACTTCTTTCCCACTCCAGCGGTGTATCATCAATACGCATAACAATATCACCGCGTTTCAAATCAGCTGCTGCTGCCACTGAGGCAGGCATTACCGCTCGCACCTCAGCTACGAGCTGTCGCCCCGCAGTATTTCCCGTCGCGGTCAACAAATAGCGCAGTTCAATACCCAGTTCCCCAAATCTGTTTTTCTCTCTTTGGCCGCCTATGACCCGATCCAAACTCTCTTTCAATTGATTCACTGGCAGAGCTAACCCGGCCAGGGGGTTAATCAATATTCCTGCCACATGTCCTTCCTCATCTATTAGAGGGCTGCCCGTAAGCTCCGTCTCGGCCAGTTGTGTCCCCTTAAAGACCTGCTGGATGCCAGCCGGCATCAGTTCCGGCGGCAGAATAGTTTCGCTGACGCGATAAAATTCTGCTTGGGGCAAAAGGGTTGGCAGACTTCTACTCACCGCCATTAACTCGTAGGCCACCGGCACTGGCTCCGATCGCATATCAATAGGAATCAACACTGCCTCGCGTACCCTCAAATACGTAAGCCCGAATAATTCATCACCGCCCACTCGCTCCAGCGCCGCTGTCTTGCCCTGATAGTCATAGGCTATAAGCTGATCGGCCGGCAGCTCCCCCGCCGTCATTATCATACCGTCATTAGTCACAACAAAACCCGTAGCCAGCACCGCTATGCCCTTCGCATCTTCTCGACCAATCATAACTACGGAGCGCTGGGATGTCTCGAGTGTTTCGGTCGCAGCTATGTTAGGTGAAATGGTAACTTTCTGGACAGTTGAAACAAGACGACCGCCTTCCTCGGTCACTGGTACTGTTTTTGGCAACCACAACTGAGCCGCCAGCGCCCCGCCCATCATACCCAAAACAACCACAGCTATAGTACCAGCCAACACCCAGGTCAAAGACACCCGAAACACCCGGGCCGCTGCATTTTTTGGTTTCAAGTCCATCGTGCGCTTACTAAGAGGAGTAAGAAGGCCACTACGCCTATACCAATATATTCAATAATGTCGCGGCGTAACAGCTTTCTGGTATAGCTTAGGCTAATCAAGTTGAAAATAACATAGTACAAAATAGTTAACACACCCGCTTGCACCAAGTAATGTGCTGGCAGAAATTGCAACACCCATGTCACTTCCGCCAGCACAAAAGCCATCGTCAGGGTCGGCAAGACAAGTTCAGCTACCGATGATGCGACTCGCCTAAGTGCTTGCAGGCTCATGAGAGCCGAGATTCCCAGAATTAAGACCAGCACCAACAAGATGGGGGTATACAAATGAAAGCGCAGCCCCAGGATAAAGGCCACATTCAAGAAGAAAATAACCAATGACAGTGTCCAGTTCCAGAGAGGATACGCCTCACGGGCGCCATGCCTCAACAAGAAGAACAGTATAAAACCTGCCATCATGATATATAGATGGAGCACCGGCGTGGTCGGTAGTAAAAAGCCAAAGCCGACTAACCCCGTAGTAGCCAAAATCGGCAATATACAATGAATAAATCGAAAGGCTCGTTTTTCCTCAAAACTAAGCAGGATTACCCCCATCGCGACCACAGCCACCACGATAGTCGCTATCGCAATAACCCATCGTTGCAAGGTATAAATAAGCTCTAAGCCAACGACAAACAACGTTGACAGCAAAACATAGTGTGAAGCCGGAAACAGTTGCCAGACGGCGTTGATAATACTAACAACCCGCTGGGAAAGGGGCTGCCACACCCTCGTTAAATTTTTAATACGATTTAACATGATTTTGCACCATACAACAAAAGACATCCCAACTCAAGCGCCTTTAAACTCCCCCCGCAATTAGCTATTTGCGAGCTAGATAATCACTTCCTGATAGCGCTGCCGAGCAGCCGTGGCCGGCGGCCACCACAATTTGCGCATCTCGGATATTCGTCACATCCCCCGCCGCAAAGAAACCCTCCAAACTTGTCTGGCCGTAGCGGTCAGCCGGGACAGCACCGTATTTATCGAGCTCGACCAAGTTCTTAACCGGATCAGTGTTGGGAATAGCTCCAATACAAACAAAGACGCCGCTCACTTCCAGAGTTTTTTCCTTCCCCGTTTTTACGTCTTTATAACTAAGACTCGAAACCATACTGTCTCCGGCAATTTTTGTTGCCTTGGCGTTGTAGATGATTTTCACCTTCGCCTCATCTTTAAAATTATCGACCAGAACTGGATCAGCCGTTAGTCTATCATTGATGTGTAGCAAGTAAATTTTTCTCGCTATCTTCAGCAACATAATAACCGCCTCCGCGCCGGTATTGCCGCCCCCAATCACCGCTACTGTCTTATCAGAAAATAGCGGGGCGTCACAAGTAGCGCAGTAACTCACGCCTTTTGCCCTAAATTCCTGTTCCCCCGGCACATTTAACTCACGCGGGTGACGCCCCGCCGCATAAATAACCGCCTTAGCACGATAAACGGCCCCGTCTTCACAAGTTAAAGTGAATGAACTGTCATCATCTTTTACTATACCACTGACTATTTTTTGGCTCGCAATATCAACAAAGTCCCGGTGAGACTTAAGATGTCTCTCCAGCTTACCCGCCAGTTCTATCCCATTAATCACCCCCTCGCCCGGCCAGTTTTCAATTTCACCGGAATTTACAACCTCGCCGCCCGGTACCCAGCCGATAAGCACCGTCTTAAGCCGCCGGCGCGCCGCATAAATACCCGCCGTAATGCCAGCCGGGCCGTAGCCAACGATTGCCACGTCAAACAACTTCGTTTTTTCGGCCATCAATATTCAGTGCCGTAGCCAGTCGTTGTTTGTCAAAGCCCACAACGAGCTCCTCGTTATCTCCTTCTTTTATCACCGTTACCGGCACGCCCATCTGTCCCGATTTTTCAATCATCTCGCGAGCCTTGTCTTGGTTAACGCCCACGTCTATTTCAGCATATTTGACGTCATTCTCATCAAAAAAATCCTTTACCGCTTTACAAAAACCACATAATTTAGTCGTATAGATAGTAACAGACTTTGCCATAACCTTTTATTAACTATAACAGAAGTTTGACAAACGCGCCAAGACAGCTAAGAATACATTATTCCGTTTACTATGATTACTTCATCGTTACCTAAAACTGTTGCCATCGTCGGTCTCGGCTATGTTGGCCTCCCCCTCGCTGTACTGGCGCGGGAAAAGGGCTGGCGAGTTCTGGGTATAGATATCGACGCTAATAAAGTGGATCAGATAAATAAACAGTGCTCCCCCTTAGCAGATGAGGCCTTGGCCAGGCAACTTAAAAACTATCCTATTGAAGCCACCACTAACCCGGCCGCCGTTGCCCAAGCTGACATCATTGTCGTCGCCGTGCCCACTCCCGTAACTAGAGACAATCAGCCGGATCTTAGTCCCCTAACTTCCGCTATCGATAACATATTACCTCATTTAACTAGCGGCCAGACAATTGTCGTTGAATCCACTATAAACCCCGGCGTCATGGACGAAGTGGTCACCCCGTTCGTCAAGAGACGGGCTGCCCTGACCGTGCATCTGGTTCATTGTCCGGAGCGGGTTAATCCTGGCGACCCCAACTGGACAGTCCGCAACATCCCCCGGGTGCTGGGCGGATATACCAAAGAAGGCGTAAGCCACGCCCTGGAGTTTTACCAGAGCGTCATCGAGGCCCCCCTTAAAGTAATGGGCTCGCCCACTGAAGCCGAAGCCGTCAAGATTCTCGAGAACACTTTTCGCGATGTCAACATTGCCTTTATAAATGAAATGGCTAAATCGTTCGCGGCTCTTAATATCGATATAATCAACGTTATTAAGGGTGCTGCCACCAAACCCTTTGCCTTTTTGCCGCATTACCCGGGCAACGGCGTCGGTGGCCACTGCATCAGCGTTGATCCTTACTACATGATTGAGCGCGCGCGGCAGGCGGGCTTTGATCACAAATTCTTAAAGCTGGCCCGCCGCATCAATGACAGCATGCCAGCCTATACCGTCGAGTTACTCATAACCGGATTGAAACAAATAGGCCGCTCTCTTAGTGACACCCCTCTTGCCCTGCTCGGCCTGGCTTACAAGAAAAACGTGGCCGACACCCGCAACAGCCCTGCTCTCAAAATACTTAGCCTACTTGAATCACAAGGTGCCACTGTGCATGTCTTCGACCCGTATGTTCCCAGTAAATCGACCGTCTCCTCAATTGCCGCCGCTCTCGCCCCCAGCCAAGCCGTCATACTGGCCTGCGATCACGCCAAACTCGTAGACGCTCTTACTCCCCTCACTCTCAAACAACAAAAAATCCGTCTAGTTATCGACGGAAAAAACACTCTTTCTGCTGACCTAATAGCTAAGCAAGGCATCAATTATTACGGGATTGGTCGGACTCGGGTTCCGCAGGCAGTTCTGGCTCCCCTGACCGTTCCGGCGCCTGCGTCGTAGGCGGCTGTTCAGTCAGCATATCTTTCGCCGCTGCCGCAATATCTTTAGCTGCCTCCCTAATCTCTTGAGCGACACCTTGAGGCTCGCTCGGCTGTCCCACACCCTGTTGCCAAGCCTGCTTTTGCTTCCGGTAGTTGCGGTATCCGCCCCAAATAACCCCCGCCAAAAACACCGGGAACCAGATAGTCGTTATATATTGCGAGAGCAGGAACATAATAAACAACACAAAACCCGCCATCAAGCCAAACATCAACCCCCAGTACATGATGGGATAAATATTAGGCTTGAAATCTGCCATAGCACCGCCATTATACCATACCGATACTAAAATTCCAGCAGCCTTTTTGTATCATTCAAGTTATCCCGTTCACTCGGGCTGCCTAATACAACCGCTATGCGGCTGCCTAAAGTTCCTGCCCCCTGCACCACTAAACAAAAATTCGATTCATATAAATACCCCGTCTTGCTACCCGTCAGTGACAAACCATATTCCGTAATCATTTTATTGCTGTTTTTTATTGTGTGCTCCCGGCCCGTACCACCGGTAATGAAAGTATATTCCGCCTTACTAGTAATTTCAGCGATGACAGGATAGTCGCGCCAAGCTACCTCCGCCAAGCGCGCTACTTCGTAAGCTGTCGAAACATTACCAGGATCAAGCCCTGTTACATCGACAAATTCAGTTTGTTCCAGGCCTAGTTCAATTACTTTTCGATTCATAGCTCGCACAAATTCATCCTTAGGCACTCCCAGTGTTCGCACCATAGCCAGCGTGGCGTTATTGGCGGAGCTCATCAAGGAAGCATGTATAAGATCCCGCATAGTTACAAACTCGCCCGGCGCCAGCGTTAGGCGCCCCCCAATTGTATATTCGTTTGGTTCAATAGCCACTTCCTTATCCCACCCCATGCCAAAGTCCAGCGCTACCATAGCCGTCATCAGTTTAGTAATACTGGCAATAGGATGGCGCTCAAAACCGTTTTGTTCAAAGCGTATTACCTGGGCTTCGGTATCCCACAACAGAGCGCTACTGGCATTCACCGCCCGCCTATTATTATTCGATCGGACATCAGGTAGCCCAATCTGCAATACTCCTTCCACCGCCGCCGCTGGCTCCGCCTCCGGTATCCCCATCAGCCACCAAACAACCGCGCCAACCGCTACTGACAACACTAAACACAAACCAGCTAAGCAAATGGTACTCTTGTGCATAATCCATTCTAAGTTATCTTAATCTAGTGTATATGACCTACCCTCAAATCACACAAGATTTGCCCATAGCCATCCGGGCTGTCAAGCAAGGACGGGTGGTGGCTTTTCCCACCGGCACAGCTTATGGATTAGCCGTAGACACGCTGCAGGGTCACAGTCTGCAGCGGTTGCGCAACTTAAAACAACGTCCCCAAGAAAAATCATTTTCTGTATTTATGAAAGAAGCCCTCTGGGAAAAATTTCTGCAGCTCACAGCGGAGGAAAACGCGCTTTTGCGCCAGATGTCAGGCCAACCGCTCACGCTGCTTGTTAAACCAAAACCGCCCCTGGCGCACCTCTCCCCAGATAGTCTCGTTGGTTTGCGTGTTATCGATCATCCTCTAATGCAAGGCCTAGCCGATGCCGTCCTCCTCCCCTTGACCGCCACCAGCGCCAACATCTCTGGCCAGGACCCCTGCTTTACTCCCGCCTGCATCCAACAGCAATTCCCCGGGAAAATAGATGCCACAACTTATGATCTTTCCCTCGCCGCCATCCTCGACGCCGGCGAATTACCAAAGAGTCCCCCTTCCACCATCGCCAAACTTATTAATGGCCAAGTTACAATATTGAGAGAAGGAGTGGTAAGCGCCGCCGCTATAAGCAATAAGCTGTAAAGTTTTATAATCCTAGTTCGCCTGATATCCCCTGCATAGCCGTCAGGACATTTTGAATATGCTCATCCAAGCCTAGTTCTAGCTCCTGTGCCCCTCGCACAATATCTTCTCTCTTAACCCCAGCCGCAAACGCCGGCTGCCTCATCTTTTTTTTGACAGAGGCCACATCAACTTCCGCCAACTTCTTACTTGGCCGCACCAGCGCTACCGCCACAATAAACCCCGTCAGCTCGTCGACGGCACAAATGGTTTTTTCTAACAACGTGTCGCGGCTGGTGCCCGTGTGCGGCGCGTGCGCCATAATGGCGCGCCGTATCTCTTCTGCATACCCCTCGCTCCCCAATATCTCCTGCCCGTTGTAAGGATGATCATCCCCTGACGGAAATTTCTCATAATCAAAATCATGCAACAATCCAACAATACCCCACTTCTCTTCATCTTCGTTGCCGCGTCGCGCGTAATGCCGCATAGCCGCTTCCACCGCTAGGGCGTGCTTTTGCAAATTCTTGTTCTTCGTGTACTCCGTTAACAACTGCCACGCCTCCTGACGCGTTTTGTCCCGCACTGGCGCTGTGCCCGCCATCATACAATCGCCTCTTTTGTATCCACCGTTCCTGTTCTTCTTAACAACTGCCAAGTGGTCCCCAGCAACGCGCCCAGTGCCAGCAAAGTGAGGACCAAGGCTGCCGGCCAGCCCACTATCGGTATTAGTCCCACCGTTTTATAAATCACTCCGCCCAGTAAAACATGTTGCCAACTAACGTGGCCGCTCTCCGACTTGGCCAGTTTTTCCATTACCCAAACACCGACTGTCACCATCGCATAGGCAACCGCCAGCATCCCCAACAACACCGTCAATAGGCCAATTATTACAGCCGCCGGTATACCAACAACCGTGATCATCAGCAAAATAATTGCCGGCAGGCATAGCAAAACCCACGCTACTCCCACGATTATTGACTTGCCACTGCGTTTAATCGCGGTGGCCGTAACTCGGCGCGTAAAACCAGGCGCGACATACAGCAATACCATACCTACCACAAACCAGGCCACCACGCCCCCCACCCACTGGCCGATAGAAGCTCCTCTCGCTGGCGCCGCCTCTTTTAATTTGTGCTCCTGGTTGCCCCGAATAACAGCCCCGGCTTCCACAACCGGCTCCTTTTCCCCGTATGTCAACAAATCCCCCCCAATAACCGCGCTCGATTTAATTACCATGTTGTCACCAGCCATTTTCACACTTCCTTTCACTGTGCCGGCTATCGTCACCGTCTGTCCGGCCACGAATACACTACCATTCACCACCGTGTCGCTGGCAATCTCCACTCTGTTGCCCGCCGCGAACACATCATCAACCGACTCTGCCCTTATCTCCACCTTCTCCCCACCCACTAACACATCGTCATTAATTACCCCCTGAATACGAACAAAATTACCACCGGCGAACACATCTCCCCCCACTTGCGATTCAACCGTCACCGACTGCCCGCCGGCAAAAACATCCTGACCCACGTTGTCACTTACCACCACACCATTACCGGCTATAAATAAATCGTCAGGCACTTCTCCGGCGGTCGACACATCCTTTTCACCGGCGACAAAAGTAGCCGCCCCAACGCTTACCGGGGCTAACAACCCAAACATCACCAACGCCGCCACGATACTTTTTACTCTCATAGCCTTAACACTATTCGAAACCACATCTGTTGACAAGCAGTGGGGGTTGCCTATGCTATCAGCATCATAGTTCCTTAGCTTAATTCTCCATTCTCCGAATTTGATTGCTACCACTGTATCTCCCCGGTACATTGGTTGGCCCCCCATCACTTGTATTGGTCTTTGCCCGATGACCGTAAAAAACAAGTGATGGGGATTTTTCTTGTTGAAATTGACAAATTCCTTTTGACTGATAGTCATTTAATATATATCAAGACAACAGTTCCTTTAAGCATGCGGCGGCAAACTTCTAGTACAGCCGTATTATTCGGCTGCCCACCTGTTCTTTCCCACCTCGAACTCCCTGTTTAAGGAGTGTTCCCATGAGAAATCTTGCGCTAGTTTCGGCGGTTGTTTTCGCTACTCTGTTAGCCGCTCCTCTGGCCAAGGCACAATCCCCATCGCCCTGGGGACAGTATCTCAAGGCTTACACTGCCACAGCCGACGCTCAAGCCAAACTGGTTGACGCTCAAGCCAAACTGATTAGCGCTCAAGCAGTCTTGGTTACGGCCATCTCCAACGCCGGTGCCACTAATGCCAAAACGTTAGAGACGCTGGAACAGGTCCGCGGCCTAAGAATGGACAACGACCTAAAGAGGACCAAGACCTTTTACGACAAACGGGCTTTGTACGCTACCTATCAGGGTCTGAACGAGAAGAAAAGGCCTAGCCAGGAAGACGTCATTCGCTACAGCAAGGTTTTCAGGCCCTCGCGTCTGGCCGGGTCTCAGCTGTCAATGGTCAAGAATGAAAACTCCTGGCCCGCGGTGTTGCAGCGAGAGGAGTTCTCTGAACAGCGTCTTCAGCTAAAGTGTCTATTCGCTCAGCGCGGTGCTACTGGAAGCCACGACATCGCTTTGCCAGTGCAAAAAGTAGCTGAAGAAATGCGCGTTTCCTTGCGGTCAATGATACGCCAAGTGCCACCCGATCAATACTTGGCTGGCTGCAAATTCATCGACAGCCTGGCTTACGAATCCCGTTTTACTGGACAGATTGAAGGTATTGCCAGCAACTAACTTGCCTCCTTGCCGGAAGTTTGCCAAACGGATTGCGCCGCATGCCTGCAACCAAAACATGGGACGACAGTGGAACTGCCGTCCCATATTTCATCTAAGCCAGTCTTTTATTCACTTCTTTCCAGTTGATGATATTCCAAAAAGCGTCAACAAATTTTCCCCGCTCATTCTGGTAATCAAGATAATAAGCATGCTCCCAAACGTCAAGCACTAGTAAAATACGCCAGCTGGGAGAAACGTTAACATTATGTTTCTCAATCTGCATGATAATCGGCCTCTTTGTCTGCTGACAGTAAGCTAACGCTCCCCAGCCCGAGCCTTCCACTGTTGAGGCTACTTGGGAAAATTCTTGCTTAAATCGTTTAATACTGCCAAACTCTGATTTTAATGTCTTAGCTAATATGCCGCTTGGTTCGCCCCCGCCGCCTTTAGCTGGAGCCATATTCTTCCAAAAGAGAGAGTGCAGAACATGCCCGCCGATATTAAAAGACAACTCTTTGGCGATTGCTTTCATGTCTAAACCGCCACCTTCTTTTCTTGATTTTTCCAACTTTTCAAGAATCGCGTTCGCGCCATTAACATACCCTTGGTGGTGTTTCTGGTGGTGAATCGTTAACTGCTTTTCCGAAATATATGGTTCCAAGCTTTTATAAGCGTAGGGCAGTTTTGGTAGTTGATAATATTTAGCCATTTTGTCTCGTCCTTTCTTCTTTAAGTTTAAGTCCAGAACTAAAATAACATAAACATTGTGGGGTTTCAAAGCGCGGTATCGGGCCGTCTAAGCAACCAGGTCAGAATGACCGGAGTGACCAACGTGCTTACGATCACCATAATGATGATAACCGAGAACACGTCGTCGGAAATCACCCCGAGTGACTTGCCGATAGAGGCAAATATTAATCCTACCTCGCCGCGCGGGATCATGCCAAAGCCGACAATCCATTTGTTTACCCGACCGGCTACGGCGCCCGAAACAATTTTTCCGACAAACGCCACCACCGTCACGCCGAGAGCGACAAGTAGCACGGCGGGGTTCAACAACGTGACGAGCTTCACCTGCATGCCGGTGAACACGAAAAACAGCGGCACTAGAAAATCTGCCAGGGGTTTAATCAACTCCTCCACGTGATGCTCGGCATGACGCTCTAGGGTAGCGGTGACGCGCGCGCGGGTGGCCGGGTCGGCCGCGGCCAGTGCGACGTGGATGTCGTGAACCACGGCCGGCTTCCGGAACCGGCGGAAATGAACCGGGTCTAAAACTAACCCCGCGGCGAATGCGCCGACGATTGGTGCCAGACCAACCACACTAGCCAGCCAGGCCAGGATTAAGCCAAAGCTTATGGCCAGCGTGAATTTCATTCCAGCGCCGGCGTGGACGCGCGAGAAGAGCCGACCGAGATACGGCGCCGCGAACTGCCCCCCGATGATCGAGCCAACCAAGAACAGCACCGCTTTGGCGGCAATCCAACTGATGACGCCCATGCTCACCGAGCCTACGGTGACGATGGCCGATACCACCGCCAGAATAATAAGACCCATCACGTCGTCAAGCACGGCGGCGCCGAGCACGATCTGCGCCTCCGGTAGCTTAAGCTTCCCGAGGTCGTGAAAGACGCGGGCGGTGATGCCGACCGAGGTGGCGGTGAGCGCGGCGCCTAAGAACAAATAGGTATTAAACGGCAACCCTGGCAGTAGCCATGGCCCCACCAGGTACGTGCCAAGCGCGAAAGGCGCCACGACTCCGACAGTCGCCACCAGAAAAGCTCGCGCTCCCACCGCCCGCATCTTAGCGATATTTGATTCCAGCCCTATCTGAAACAATAAAACCACTACTCCCAGTTCAGCCAAAAACCGGATCACCTCGTTGTGGGCAACGGCCTCGAACGCCTCTATACCGACCAGGGTAAGATTGCCCAGCACCACCCCGGCAACCAGTTCGCCAAGTACGGCTGGCTGGCCAAAACGCTCAATGAGGCCAGAGAACTTGGCGAGGAGCAATAAAACCGCGATCCAGAGAAATATGGTAGCCGCGGTATGCGATACGCCAGGGCGGGTAGTGGCGGCCAGCCCAATTAGGACCAGTGCGATAAAAATAAGGCCAGCCAGAGCGCCGGCGCGAGAAACAATGCGATACTTTAACACAGACTGCAGCATGCGTGTGCGAGTGATTGGTTAAGAATAATTTTTTCCTATCGTAAAGGTACTTTCCTTAACTCGCAAGTGCCGATTTTTTTGAATCTGAAAAACTTTTCTAAAATCTTTTGGCGAAGACCCTGTCACCTTCCCGCTGTTCAACAAAGGTGAGGGCTTTGCCGCGCTTGTTGATTCGGCCAGTGCGGCCGATGCGATGCACATAGTCGTCATAAGTTGCGGGCATGTCGTAGTTTATAACATGGCTGACGTCGGGAATATCAAGTCCGCGCGCCGCCACGTCTGTCGCCACCAAAATTTGTATATGATTTGCTTTGAATAACCCGAGAGCCTTCTGTCGCCGGGAATGGTTTTTGTTGCCGTGGATTGACCCGGCCTTAAAACCCTTTTCTGCTAAGATTTTGAACAATTTTTCAACGCCGTGTTTAGTCCGCCCGAAAATAAGCACTTTACTGAATTCTTTTTGATTCAAAAGACTATGAAGGATTTCAATTTTGTTTTGGCCGCGCGGGACTTTTACGATGTCCTGTTCTATATTTTCCGCCGTCTCCCCCGTTTTTACGGAAATTCTTACTGGCTCTTTCGAAAACTCCTTGATAAGCCTTTCGACGTCTTTGGAAATAGTGGCCAAAAAGAAAAGAGTGTGCCTTTCTTTCGGCATGCCTTTCATCACAAATCGCATATCATTAATAAATCCCATATCAAGCATCCGGTCGGCTTCGTCAAGAACGATGGTTTTAAAGAGCGACAAATTGATGCAATTTCTTTGAATCAGGTCTTTCAATCGCCCCGGCGTGCCGATGATAAAATTGTTATGGTGTCGCAGTTCGTGCATCTGCCGTCTTATCGACGCTCCGCCGACACAGCAACAAGAAGATATCCGCATCCTGAAAACAAGCGATCTTAAGTCCGCGTCAATTTGAATGGCGAGCTCCCGAGTCGGAGCAATGATCATCACTTTTTCCCGCGGCGACAGAATAACTTTGTTTATGAGGGGTATGAGAAAGGCGCCGGTTTTTCCCGTGCCGGTGTTTGCCATTCCCACCACATCAAACCCGCGCAGGATATGCGGAATGATTTTGTCTTGAATCGGGGTCGGAGTCGCGAATCCTTTTTTCGCTACGGCCAATTTTAGCCGCTCGTTTATATTAAAATCGGAAAAAGCGTGTTCGGGAACAAAATGCTCGGTCTGTTCAGTGATGACAGCCTTGTTGACAAATCTAGATATATCTATGTTTTGCGCGGCAAAACGATTTTGGCGTCGCGAAGGCCCCCGGCGGTGCCTTACACTATAACGAGTCGCTCTGTGGCCGACTGTGCCGCTTGACGCATGTGAACCAAAGCGCCGTTTTCGGCTTGATTGATAATTATTTTGTTTTGTATACATAGCTTAAGAATTTTTGCGAATGGAGCCTGCGGGATAATCCCTGCCCCCGTAAGCTCGCTTTAAACCCTTAAGCGACTAGTCTCAAAATATCTCAATATCAGAGAATGACTTACTGCCCTATGTTATAACACAATTAATATTTTGTCAAATTTCCTTGTTATGCTCGCATTAAAACCAGGAATAGGCGGCTCTATGCCCCAAACGAAATCCGCCCCCCTCCGCCGCGCCCCTTATGGTGAGTTACATCGAACCATCGCTCGGGCCGACTAATTTTTTGGCGCCAACATTAAAAATGAATTTCCAACAACTCACACAAAACGCTATCTAAATATCTCTTGATCTGCAAAATTTCAGTCCCGTCGCTTTGAGTATGAGCAGAAGTAGACCCCCTGTCATAAGTTGCTCTAGTGAGTTTTGCAATACTCTCGTCAACAACCGATGCCGCCTCCTCTGGTGCCTCTATAGCCGTAGCAGATTTATTTCTGTTTTTAAGAATAAATCTGACTTTTTGCTTCATTGTTGGCTGGTTTCGGTTGGGTTCGAATTTAAATCCTGATACGGCCATAACCTCTTTGTCTGGCGCAAGGTGATCTAAAACCTCTCTCAGAACTTCCCTAAGTTCCGCCGCAGTTCCTCGATAAGACAATTTTTTTAATTGTAAGTCTTGCAAAACCTGTTTATAGGAGATTGCTGAAGCGAGAACAAATTTTTCTAAAGTAGAGATAATAGCATTATCTTGGACCGATATTTGACTTGCGCCATACAAACCTCCTTTTACCAAAAGATCGCTTTTCAAAAACTCGCGAGCAGCTTCTATGTCAACCAATTCCCTGTTCATCTCATCAAAAGTTTTTTTATAGGTGGGAGTTGCGGTTCTTGCGTTTGTCATCTTCAGTAGGGCTTGAGCCATTTCATCCAGTATCTTGGTTTCTACGCCGCTATTCACAAGCGCGGGGCGAATTTGACTAAAATAATCCTTCACTACTGCCTTTATCTGATCCCTTAGAGCATTAGAATTAAGATGGACTGTTTTAATTGACTTAACACTGGTTCGAAGGGTAAAAAATCTTTTGTAAAACAACTCAAAATTGTCTCCGGTTGGGCAGATTATGTCATGAGACTTGCGCCGTCTCAACTCCTGGCTACTTTTTTGTAGTCTTCTTTTTTGACTTCGCTTTTTTTGAGCGTTTCTTAGTGCCATTGTTAGTGCCTTTTTCTGGTAATCCGTAGGCCGCAAGGTTGTGGCCGACCGGGTTGAGCTTGTATAAACCACGCTCAGCTAACTCAAGATACCCCGCTGCTTTAGCGTTTCTCAATGCACTTATTGGCACCTTCGGCAATGGGAAGCTAGCTTGATTGAAATATTTTTTTACATCCTCAACTCCAATCGCATTTTTCTTTTCCATTTCCGGCGCAATTTCTTGAAGATAATATGCAACTAACACAGCCATTTGAATCGCAGAATTTGGCTGTCTTTGTTCTCTAAAATTTCGTATATCAAGCGTGGATGGGGTACCGACGGAAGAAGGAGAAACTAGTAACGGTTGACCCTGGGGGATTATAGCCCCCGATCTATCGGGAGCACCTTCTTTCAATCCAAGTCTTTCAAAAACATAATTCACTACCCTCAATCGCGCATCTCCATCAAGGCCCTCCAGCGCAGAGATTATGTCATTTATTGCCTTTAGTTCTTTATCGTGTTCCATAGTTTTGTGGATAACTTAATTTGGGCTTTCTATTTACTTTCTATTATACTAGAAGCAAGAAAAGGAAGTCAATACCTATGATAACAAAAAGACAAAAACAAGCTCTCGATTTCATAACTGATTATCAGGGACGGAAAGGATACTCCCCCTCTCTTGACGAGATACGCAAGAAACTCAAACTCGCTTCTGTCTCAACAGCCCATTTTCACGTTTCCAAACTTCGCGATTTAGGATATTTGGCGAAAGAAGAAAACAAACCGCGATCCATTGAAACATTAGGGCGCGAGACAATGATAAAAATTCCACTTTTAGGGACTATTGCGGCCGGACAGCCAATTGAAGCGATTCAGGACAAAGAAATGATTGCGGTTTCGAAAAGTAAGCTTCCTCGCTCGTCGGAAGTTTATGCTCTCCGTGTAGTTGGTAGCAGTATGATTGATGAAAATATCAACGACGGTGACATTGTTTTAGTAAAACAGCAAGAAACTGCCAATAATGGGCAGAAAGTAGTGGCACTAATAGATAACCATGAAGCGACCCTAAAGAAGTTCTATAAAGAGAGAGGGCATATCCGCTTACAACCGGCAAACAAACGCATGGAGCCGCTTATTTTTAGGAATGGGCGGGATGTATTAATACAAGGAATAGTGCTTGATGTTATCAAAGAAGAAGGCTCAGCAGAAATTAAACTACCAGAGCATAAGACACCAGAAAAAAGTCCTCTTCAGAATCCATATTATAAAAAACCTAGATTCGCTTTATACCACGGCGACTGCTTAAACATCTTATCTAAACTTCCAGAAAATTCTGTAGATATGATTTTTGCAGACCCTCCATACAACCTCTCAAATGGAGGCTTCACGGTTCATGCCGGACGGATGGTCAGCGTCAATAAAGGAGATTGGGATAAAAGCAAAGGATTCAAAGATGATTACGCTTTTCATTATAGGTGGCTGAAGGCCTGCCGAAAGGTTTTAAAACCACACGGCACTCTTTGGGTTAGTGGTACCTATCATTCTATCTATCAATGTGGTCATGCTTTGCAAGCGCTTGGGTATCATATTCTAAACGACATTGCATGGTTCAAGCCGAATGCATCACCAAATCTAAGTTGCCGCTACTTTACCGCGAGTCACGAAACATTGATTTGGGCAAGAAAAGAAAAAAGGGCAAAACATACTTTCAACTATAACCTGATGAAAAATGGGAATTGGCCAGAAGATCAGCTAAAGAGGCCGGGGCTTCAAATGCGTTCTGTTTGGGCGATGGGAACGCCAAAACCGATTGAAAAGAAATTTGGAAAACACCCCACGCAAAAACCAGAAGATTTGCTAAAACGAATTGTCCTTGCGAGCACAAACAAAGGTAATTTGATAATTGATCCGTTCACCGGAAGCTCCACAACTGGCATCGCCGCTTATCTATTTGGCAGAAACTTTATCGGGATTGATACCGAGCAAAAGTTTTTAGATTTATCAATCAAGCGATTTGAGGAATTGGATCGCAATATGAAAAATAAGTATTCAAAAGTATGAAAACTACCAACAACGGTCCAGTAAAGATTCCCGCCTTTGTTTCTTCCTGGACGGATGATTATTTCCATAAATCTGCTTTTGATATGCCGGTTGATTACCCGAGCAAAAAAATCGTGTCGTTTCTTTCTCGTTTCAAGAAAAGACATCCTGTAAAATTATTTCGTGGGCTTAATAAATACAATGAAGATAATTTTTCAATCATGAGCTGGACATACGATCGAAGAGTGGCCGAAAGATATGCCAAGGAATCGAAAGGGAGAGTCGTGGAAAAATTATTTTTCCCTGCACAGATTTTACTCGACACCACAATTTTGAAAAATGAACAAAAGTGGCAATTAGGATATGATTATAAAATTGACGACAAAGAGGTTTTGATATCAAGAGTATGAAAATTATCACCCGCACAACCGCAATAAAAAATTTAAAGAAGCACATTGGAAAGGATCTTGCCGAGCTTGCCCCGCAATTCGGAATAAACCCCTTCAAAGA
>Ga0214473_10003313_pt1 | contig 19551 bp, 15 predicted proteins | sample RVTome_7_FD_203509 | JGI IMG/M metagenome (GOLD analysis project Ga0214473, IMG submission 203509) | Soil microbial communities from uranium-contaminated site in the Upper Colorado River Basin, Wyoming, United States - RVT98D197 | ecosystem: Environmental > Terrestrial > Soil > Contaminated >... | reverse complement strand
CAATCTCACATAGCGGCATAACTGAAAATGGAAAATTTAGAGAATTGAAAAACAATAAGATAAGTAAAAACTGTTTTTGTATAATACTATCAAACAGCAAAATAAATTAAGTGCGAAACATTAATAAATAAATAGTCCTATGAAATTTAAGAATCTCTCAATTATTATTTTAACAATTTTATTGTTAAATATCTCACAGTATGCTCAGTCGCAACTTCCCAAAGAGACTGAGGCACAGAAAACTCAGAGAATGAAATGGTGGACCGATGCCCGTTTTGGTATGTTTATTCACTGGGGATTATATGCTTTGCCTGCTCGTCATGAATGGGTGAAAAACCGTGAAAGAATAACCAATGAAGAGTATCAGAAATATTTTGAGATGTTTAATCCCGACCTTTATGATCCCCATGAATGGGCAAAAATGGCAAAAGCTGCAGGAATGAAATATGTGGTTCTTACTGCAAAACATCATGAAGGCTTTTGTCTGTTCGATTCAAAATACACCGATTATAAAGCTACAAATACTCCTTACGGGAAGGACCTGATCAAGGAATACGTTGAAGCTTTCAGGGCAGAGGGATTAAAGGTAGGATTCTATTATTCACTGATCGACTGGCACCACCCTGATTATACAATCGACAGAAATCATCCTCAGCGTCAGGAGTCAGATGCGGACTATGAACGTCTGAATAAGGGAAGAGATATGAACAAATACCGGGAATATATGAAAAACCAGGTGAGGGAATTACTCACAAATTATGGAGAGATCAGCATTATATGGTTCGATTTCTCTTTCCCCGGTACAAATGGGAAAGGACGTGCAGACTGGGATTCGGAGAATCTTCTGAAATTAGCCCGGTCACTTCAGCCCGGTATTATTGTCGATGACCGTCTCGACCTTCGGGATGTTGAGGGAGGATGGGATTTTACCACTCCTGAACAGGTGAAAGTTACAAAATGGCCTGAAGTTAATGGCAGGAGAGTACCCTGGGAAACCTGCCAGACATTCTCAGGTTCATGGGGTTATTACAGGGATGAGACTTCGTGGAAGAGTCCTGCCCAGTTGATAGAACTTCTGATTGAATCGGTCAGCAAAGGAGGTAATCTCTTACTGAATGTAGGTCCGACAGCTCGGGGTGTTTTTGATTTCAGGGCACAGGAGAGACTAGGTTCAATGGGTGAGTGGATGAAGTACAACAATCGTTCTGTTTATAATTGTACCGAGGCTCCTTCAGAATTTATAGCTCCACCCAATACTCTTTTAACCTACAATCCGTCCACAAACAGATTATATATTCATTTGCTTTCATATCCGATGGGAAGGTTAAATCTTACCGGTATGGCTGATAAGGTTAAATATGTCCAGTTTCTGCATGATGCCTCTGAAGTGAGATTCACAGCAGGAAGAGACGAAAATAAAAATGATCTGGCTCTTCAGCTGCCAATTCTGAAACCACCTGTTGAAATTCCGGTTCTGGAGATATATCTTAAATAGGTGCGTGATGCATGGTGCAAGTTGCATGGTGATGGATTAATGGTATCGCACCCCGCACCCCGCATCAAATCAGATGCTCACCGAGTCGTAAACGACAACCTTCTCCCAGAGCTCCTCACAATCTGCAATAAATTTGAGGTGAGTGGGATGTGTCTGGTAAATTTCCTGATCTCTTCCGTCCTTGAATGTTACCAGTAATGAATATGTGTAAGAACCATCAATAACATCTCTGTTGGTTCCGGCAGGTATCCCCAGGTGGTAATCAACGATTGTTACAACAGTTATGAGTGCCTTCAGACCATCTTCAAATCTTTCCCTTCCTTCAGGAGTAACAGGCTCCTTGAGCCAGAAGAAGACATGATGAATGAATTGTTTCCCAAGGTCATTTGCTGGTTCAGAAGCACATGAGGCAGCTCCTATAATGCCAGCTCCGGCAATTCCTTTAGCTGATGTGCCAAGAAAGCTGCGGCGTTTAATATTTTTGGTCATGGATATATGTATATTGCATTAAGAATTGAAGTCAGAGGTCCAAAGACCAGGTTCCGGTCTTCTGACTTCTTTTAGCCGCCGAAGCTTAAGCGAAGGTGGCCGACTTCTGACTTCTATGCTTGTCCGGTCATTTTATTAAAGACAGTCAATTGCTCCTTCATCGCAGTAACTTTATCTGCAGGATTTGTTCTGGCTTCCATGAGGATCCACCCGGCGTAATTGATTGATGTAAACAGGTTAAAGAGAGCCTGATAGGGATAGTCTCCAATGTTTAATTCCCGGACATGCACAGTATCCCCAAACCATTTCTTTACCGAATTGAAGTTGGCTTCAAGTCCGGGAGGGAGTAAATCCTGATCGTTACAGTTCCAGCACATTTTTACATTTGGTTCCTTTACCTGTTCAAAGATGGCCTTCATATTTGGAATTTCCTGCGTAAGATTTCCGTGAACCTCTACACGTACCAGCTGACCATAGTCCTGGGCAAACTTACCTATTTCATTAAGCGAAGCTGCAATCTGGGCAATGGTTTTTTCTTTCGGAACATCTGCAGGGAGATTATTAGGTTTAACTTTTATGCCTGGAGCCCCAATATCTTTACATAGTTTTATATACTCCTTTGTCTGGTCAATATTCTCGCGGAGTTTTACCGGATCAGGATTATGATATTCAAAATTGGAGCCATAGCCAACACAGGTTACCGGGCTGTCGTCGAAACGTTTTTTAACTTCAGCACGCTGAGCTGCATTGAGGTTTGTTTCTACCTTATGCGCATGCTGAACGCGAAGTTCGATTCCCATATAGCCTGCTTTTTCACAATTTGCTATTAAGGTAGGCAGATCCATATCCTGCCCCCAGAGATAGGTACAAAGTGCAAGTTTCATTCCTGATTTTAAGGGACTTGCAAAATCCGGGAAATGATTCATTGCAGCCAGGCCAATACCGGCAGCAAAACTTCTTTGGATAAAAATACGACGTGAAAGATCCTTTTTCATTTTTATAATATTTAATTATTAATAATAAACTGTTTTGGTTATAATCTATATTAGAAAGTTTAAGTTAAAATCATTACTGTACAAATTGTTTTGCATAGTATTTCGCTGTAAGCTTTTCTCCGGTAGCTTTTTCAATCATCTCATTCCAGTAGTGCTTTGCGCCCGGTAAAAAGATCCTTTCCCTGAGATAATCCCCTACTAGCTTTTCACCGACAAATGACGGGTTCGCAGCTATATTGGTTTTAATGAAGTAATATAACTGTGAAGCGAGAAGCTCTCCAAGCAGGTAGTTATGATAATAACAGGGATAAAGTGCAATATGTATTTTTGTTGCCCAGTCAGGCGTATCCCTGCCTTCGGGTTTGGCAACCAGCTGATACTTCTCCACAAGCTCCCACCATAACTTGTTCAGGTCCTGGTCGGGATTTTCATACATTCCTTTCTCAAAGCGATACATAACCTGTGCCCAGCGACTGAAGACAATCATCCGGAGACGAAGTGCCTTGCGGCCGTCATCAGTAATTCTTTCACTCTCCTTTTTATCTATTATACCCATATCGAGCATCCACTTCGGATCGGTTGCCATCCTGCCAAAGAGATTTGCAATAGCTTCAGTTGTAAAAGTATGGGCAGCATCTCTCAGGATAAATGGAAGAGTCATATCATTATAAAAGGAGTATACACCGTGTCCCATCTCATGCAGGATCGTGTTCATCCAGTATGCATCGGGACGTATATTATTAAGTGTGCGGACATCACCTGAACGGTCAATGTCAGTACAGAATGCATGCTGGTTTTTGCCGGGTTTTTCATACAGGTCGCTATGCGCAAGGATAGGTGTTAAATCAAGCCCTAATCCATAATAATAAGTTGACGCCAGTTCAACAGGATCCTGTTTTTCATAGTATTTATCAAAATCGACTGAGTAAATCTCCGGTGCCTCCTGAAAGAACCTGTTCTGATAATGCCATGGTCGCAGATCATTGACAGAGATATTATAACGTTTGGCAAAATATGCATCAATATCCCCTTTAAGTTGAAAAAAGTTATCCCTTGTCAGACTATCAAGTTCATCAAATATCTTAGTGACTTCAGCCTGTTCCTGACCTGAGAGTTTAAGACTCATCTCATGGAAATTGTTGAATCCCAATTTTTGAGCAATGGTGTTGCGAAGTTCGACCAGCTTTATTATCTCTCCGGCGACAACAGGTCCGATCATTTTGGATCCCTCCCATGTCGATTGCAGATCTTTGCTGTTTGTTGAGTTTCTGAGAATATCCTCTACCTCATTATCGGATAATTGTTTGCCCTCAATATTAACTCTGAAGTTAGCATACATCTTACTTATCTCAGTCTCCATTTTTATCTGTTCAGCAATAAGCAGGGTATCTACCTGTCCACCCAGATAGCTGTTGTACAGAAGCTCCAGTTCGCGAATAAGAATCGGATTCTTCAATGTATTGGATTCTTTAATCTCCTTCAGATCAGCAAAAATTTTAGCGTCGGTAAAAATTTTAGCATATTCAAATGATGCTTTTCCACTCTTTGCAAAATCTTCACTTGAACCACTGATATTAGCATTCCATGAAGCAAGTGTCATCTCACGGTAAAGAGGTATTGCCCTGGTTTCATATACAGAAATAACATGTTTCATTTTGGCATCCATCACCTCTTTTTTTGGTGTGCAAGACCATAACAATGTGATAACCATCAGTAGTACAATTGTAAGGTTACTAATTTTCATAATGTTCTTTTTGATTTAACGAAGATAGCAATTTTAACCGCCTCCTGACAAAGTCCGGATTGGAATTTTTCAATCAATAGTGTCATTGACATCATCATTTTCTTCTTCAATATCTTTTGTATCAGAGTCAGTGTCTGCAGATTCCAAAACTCTTGCAGCTTCAGAAACCGGTAATTCCTGAACATTCCTTAGTTTGCGTTTTATAGCTCTCGAACGTGTTCCAACCAGTTTTTCAATATTCCCGCTTGCTGATATGATCTGGTTTTGAGCTTTTTCGAGTACTTTTTCGAATCCTTCAAACTCTGTTTTCACAGCACCCAGGATTTGCCATACCTCATTTGACCTTTTCTGCACAGCCAGGGTGCGAAATCCCATCTGGAGGCTGCTTAAGAAGGCTACCAGGTTTGAGGGCCCGACAACGGTAACATTGAAATCGCGCTGAACCTGTTCAAAAAGTCCTGTTCGTGTAAGTATCTGAGCATATAATCCCTCTGTAGGGACAAACATTATTGCAAAATTTGTTGTTAGAGGAGGGGAGATGTATTTCTGAAAAATTGTTTTTGCCGATTTCAAGACACTTGCGTCAAATGCTTTTTCTACTTTAATGATCTCCTCCTTAGTATGATCGGCTATATTCTCATAGATCTCAATGAGCCGCTGGTAATCCTCAACAGGAAATTTTGAGTCGATAGCCAGCAAAACAGGCTCGTCAGGATTTTCATTACCCGGCAGTTTAATAGCATACTCCACACTCTCTTTTGAACCCGGTTTTACAATTACATTTTTAAGGAATTGCTCGGGAGACAAATATTGCTCAAGGATACTGCCCAGCTGGATCTCTCCCATAATGCCTCTTGTCTTGACATTTGAAAGCACTCTTTTAAGATCGCCTACTCCGACAGCGAGTTTCTGCATATCTCCAAGTCCTTTATAAACCTGTTCAAGCTGGTCAGTTACCATTTTAAAGGATTCGCTGATTCGGGTATTAAGAGTCTCCTGTAGTTTCTCATTGACAGTCTCACGCATCTGCTCAAGCTTAATGCTGTTATCTGTCTGAATTTCCTTAAGTTTGTTTTCGATGGTCTCTCTCATCTTCTCTAATCTCAATTCAATATTCCTGGCTTCTTCCTTAGCTCTGTTCATTGAGCTTTCAAAATTGATTCGCTGATTTTCATTGAAATCCCTGATATTTCCTGAGAGACGGGTGTCAAATGATTCAAGAGATTTCTGTAATTCGTCACGATTGTCCTTAGCTGTTTTTGATGATTCCTCCCTGTTTCTCTGGAATTCATCCTTCATGGAGTTATTTATCTTATCAAGGTTATTCCCGAAAATTGCCAGGGCTTCTCTGAGAGAATCGGTCTGAACAGGATTATTGACACAGGTAAGTATTCTGATTAACAGAATTACACCGATAATTGCCATTAGGGCTGTAATAATCAGCAGAATATCACTCATTTTCCATTTATTTTAAAGTATATAAAGGTTCTAATTTACTTATAATAGTTTGAACGGAATAGCGTTCGCGGAAGGAAAGTGCCTTAAATTTGATTCAGATCAGTTATCGACCATGGTAACTTTTATTGAAAATTATTATATTTATAAAAGATTATATGAGTGACTCAAATAATATCATTAATAACTAAAAAGAGATCACATGAAAACACGGCAACTACAATTTATCCTGTTATTAATTTCTGCAAGCTATGTGATCTGTAGCTGTGGCAGTACAAAAACAATGGCATTAAATTCCATTCAGCTGACCAGTCAGTTGCGACCCGGAATGAGTTATGCCGAGGTTGAAAATATTCTCGGAAAACCTAAAAGTTCACAGGTGGTGGATGATAAATGGATAGCAAGGTATAACCTCCAGGAGATGTGGAAGGGATATATCCCCTATGATATGGTTTTTGATGCTAAGAATCAGACGCTTATCTCCTGGGCTGAAAACAAAAAGGCGTGGGAGGAGAATCAGGCACAGCTTAAAATGGTTGCCGATGAGGTAAATAAACAGGTTGAGGCTACCCCTGACCCCTCGGGTTCAGGTGGTGGTGCTACTGCCCCTTCATTTGAAAATAGTCCGGAGCTGATGAAATATCTTGCAGGTTCGTACTATAGTTTTTCTGCGGTAGGCGGAGGTCAGACCGGAGGTTCGGAAAGGAAAATGTCTCTTTGCCCCGATGGTAGATTCAGCTCCTCTTTTGAATCAGGATATAGCGGAACCGGCTTTGGTACTGCGAGCCAGAGTGGAGGAGGAGGAACATGGAGGATTACCGGTACTAAAACATCCGGAACTGTTGTTACTGTTGACAGAAGCGGCAAACAAACTACATACAAATATGAGGTATGCGGCGACGGATGTATTTACTTTGGCAATTCAAAGTTCGCTTATGCAGGGGCGCCTGAGTGCCGGTGAGGATATCGGGTTCAGGATGCGGGGTGCAAGGTGCGGGGTGAAATTTGTATACAGATAATAATCTTATGATGGGCAGATATAGAAGATTCGTGACCCAACGATTTGCGGTACTATTTATCCCTTTAAGCATATTGTTTTTTAGTTGTTCAGGAGGTAGCAATAAAGTACAACACGTTGTGCAGGAACCTCTTTTGGAAAACACCGACACCAGTTTAATCTTTGACGGCAGTACACTTGAAGGATGGGAAATTACGAACTTTGGACCACAGGGACCGGTCTATGTTTCAGGTGGTGCAATAATTCTCGGAATGGGAGAGGGATGTACCGGTATTACTTATCAGAAAGAATTTCCCACAATTAATTTTCAGGTTACCCTGGAGGCAAAACGAATCGCGGGCAATGATTTCTTTTGTGGTATCACATTTCCCGCTGGAAAAGATCCCTGTACACTCATTGTTGGCGGATGGGGAGGAGCTGTTGTAGGGCTGAGCAGTATTAACAAAATGGATGCTTCGGAGAATGAGACAACAACTTATATGAGTTTTGAAAAAGATCGTTGGTATGGTATTTGTCTTGTGGTTAAAGATGATACTATCAAAGCTCTGATTGATGATGTAGTTGTTGTAAATTTTTCAATAGGAAACAAAATGTTATCGATAAGACCGGAAGTTGAATTATCAAAACCGTTCGGAATTGCATCGTGGACAACAACTGCAGCTGTAAGAAATATACGGGTTAAAAAGATAACTCAGACAATAAAGAGAATAAAGTATAATAATTAAATGGTGCTGGTTGCTAGTTGCCAGGTGTTTGAGCCCAGCACCCAGCAACACCAAATGACAAATACTATCAATATGAAGAAATATTTAATAATTCTGATAACAACTGTAACGATAGCTTCCTGTAAAACACAGCAGTTGTATATTAACGTTCTGGAACCGGCCCCGGTAACCATACCATCATATATAAAAAGTGTCGGTGTCATTAACAGGAGTATGCCGACTGATGAGAGCAAAGCTTTTGATGTAATAGACAAGGCTCTTTCACTCGAAGGTGCAAATCTGGATAAGGATGGGGCTAAGGAGAGCATTAAAGGACTAACGGAAGAACTTCTGAATAATAACAGGTTTACAGATGTCAAAACACTCGATGACATAGATTTCAGGACCCCAAAACTAGTACTCTTTCCGGTTCCGTTATCATGGGAGATAGTTGCCCAGATATGTAAAGAGACCGGTACTGATGCTCTTTTCTCATTAGAAAAGTTTGATACTGATACTCATATAAACTATTCTAACAGGAAGGTTGACATAAAAACACTCCTGGGAACTATACCCGGGATTGAACACCAGGCAGATATGGAGACTATTGTGAAGACAGGGTGGCGAATTTACGATCCTGCAGCTAACGCTATACTTGATGAATATATTTATAATGAGTCTATCGTATTTTCAGGGAGAGGGATTAATCCGCTTGTAGCTGCTGCAGCCCTGGTAGGCAGAAAAGATGCTGTTAACCAGGTAAGTAATAAGGCAGGTCATGGTTATGCACTCAGGATCATTCCATACAGGTTAAGAGTCTACCGTGATTACTATGTGAAGGGAACGGATAATTTCAAGATTGCCCGCAGGAAAGCCCAATTGGGTAAATGGGATGAAGCAGGCTTACTCTGGGAGAATGAAACAGCAAATCCGAGTATGAAGATAGCTGGAAGGGCAAGTTATAATATGGCTATTATTAATGAAATAAACGGTGATCTGGAATCTGCTCTGAAATGGGCACAAAAAGCCTGGGAGGATTATAATGTTAAAATTGCCCTGCGATATGTGCGAATACTTGAAAACAGAATATATAAAAATGATGTATTGAAGAGGCAGGAGGAATAGTATGAAAAATTGTATCGCATTGTTGCTGCTTTTTCTGGCTCTGAACCTTAGTGGTCAGATCTATAAACCCAATTGGGAATCTCTTGATAAAAGAGCTGTCCCTCAATGGTTTGAAGATTCCAAATTTGGAATATTTATACACTGGGGTGTATATTCTGTCCCATCATGGGGTCCCACGGGAGATAGCATTGGCGTTTATGATAAGTATGCCGAATGGTATTGGAGAAAAATGGATCAACCCGGAAAGGTTCAGAAGTATTTTAAGGAATTTCATTTAAAGAGCTATGGTCCGAATTTCAAATATCAGGATTTTGCGCCAATGTTCAAGGCTGAACTTTTTGATCCCGATCAATGGGCTGAGATTTTTAAAGAATCAGGCGCAAAATATGTCGTTCTGACCTCTAAACATCATGAGGGTTTCACTCTGTGGCCAAGCGCCCAGAGCTGGAACTGGAACAGTGTTGATATCGGACCTCATCGCGACTTATGTGGCGACCTCACAGAATCAGTGAAAAAGGCAGGGCTTCATATGGGATTTTATTATTCGCTTTATGAATGGTATAATCCAATATATAACAGTAACCTGGCAGCATATGTCGATGAACATATGATACCACAAATGAAGGATCTGGTTACCCGTTATACTCCTGATATCCTCTGGACAGATGGTGAATGGGACTTCCCCAGTGCTGACTGGAAGAGTGAACAATTCCTTGCCTGGCTGTATAATGAATCGCCGGTTAAAGAAAATATCGTGGTAAACGACAGGTGGGGAAGTGAAACAAGAAGCAAACACGGAGGTATCTATACTACCGAATATGGTCTGATAGGAGATAAAGAAGGAATTGATAACGCTGTTCCCCATCCATGGGAAGAGTGCAGGGGAATAGGAACATCGTTTGGCTATAACCGCACTGAAGGTCTAAATGATTATTCAACAGCTGAAGAACTCATTAAACTTCTGGTATCGACAGTTTCTGCCGGCGGAAATCTTCTTCTCGATATTGGACCTGCAGCTGATGGAACAATCCCGGTAATTATGCAGCAACGACTTCTGGAGATAGGAAAATGGCTTAAGAGAAATGGTGATGCAATTTATGGAACCCGGGCGTTTATCAGAAGTAAAAATGAAGAAGCAATAAACCCTGAAACAAACAAAACAATCTTTTTTACACGAAAGAACAATGATTTGTTTATAATATGTCTTGACTGGCCGGAAGGAAATGTTAATCTTAAAGGTTTAAAACCAACAGGTAAAGTAAAAGTCTCTCTTCTTGGCTCTGACAGGAATGTAAGTGTAAAAGAATCCGGAGGAAACCTGACAATCACACCACCTCTCCTTACCCCTGATGATAATCAACTTGCATATGTCTTCAGGATCAGCGGAGCGTTAAAATGAAAGAGTTAAGCTCTGACATCGAAAAATAAGTTACCTGGTGGATTTTAAATCTGAAATGAGAAAGAGGCCTTATGAACAGATATAATTTCCTGTTTATTTTCTTTTTAGAGATTTTTATCATAACTGGAATCTCCGGTTCTTCTGCTTATAATTCTAAATCCATACGGGTTGTAAATTTACCACAGGATACCCTTTCAGAGAATCAAAATCTTTATAATGGAAGAATATGGAAAAATCTCTTCTACATGGTGGAGGGAGATCAATTCCTTTTTTCTAATGAATTTTTATCCGGATCCTTATCAATTAACAGCAAATTATATCCTGTTATAAGTATTAAGTATGATATATATAATGATGAAATATTGACACCCATAAAACCGGTGGGAATATTGCAACTGAATAAAGAAATGGTTGACAGTTTCTCTCTTGTTCATCATGATAAAAGATATCATTTTATCAGGATGAAACTGGATAGCATGGGAGGATTGGAAGGATTTGTTCACGTTTTATATAAAGGAAAAGCTGCACTATATATCAAATACAATAAGAAAATCGATCGTCCAGGCGTTGTGGGGAGACCTGATTACTTTTATCAGGCAAACCGGATATATTTTGTGAAAGATGGAATATATTATCAGATAAACAGAAAAAATGATTTGTTCAGAATCCTTAAGTCAGATAAGGCAAGTCTCAAAGATTTTATGAAAAGAAATTCAATAAGAATTTTCAAAAAAGTACCCGATAGTTTTATTTCAGTAATCAGGTATTATGATACTCTAAGCAAATAGACACCTATTGATGAAATTAAAGATCTGTTTACTGATATTGTTTTTGTCTCTGGTATATAATCTTCATGCTCAGGAGAGATACAGGATATCAGAAAATTACAAAGATCTTTCTTTTAAGGATTTTGTCTCTAAAGCAGAAAGTAGTTATCCTGTAAAATTCTTCTATGACGAGAAATGGGTAAATAACCTTAAAATAGGTGATTATCCCGACTGTCATACATTGGAATGTCTGCTTGATAATGTTTTAAAAGGTACATCGCTTCACTTTCTTCTGGAGGAATCCGGAAACATAGTTATAACACGTTATTATGCTGTTAAAGTATCAGTTGCGCCTATAGAAGCAGATAATGACTTTCTCCCTCCGACTGATTATCTAAGTTCAGAGGAAAACCAGCCTGTGTCAGGAAACATATTTATGGAAATCGGTAATCCTGCTGAAAAAAACAGATCTGGAAATGTAGTTATATCTGGTTATGTTACGGATAAGGATACAAAAGAACCTGTATCCGGTGTGACCGTATTTGTTAAGAAACTGGCAGCAGGAACTATTTCCAATGATTATGGATATTATTCCTTTTCTATACCAAGGGGCATCCATTTGCTTCAGTATTCATTTATAGGGATGAGGGAAAAAAACATCAATCTAAATCTTAATGGACCCGGAGAAATCAATATTGAGATGAACAGTGTTCTTACTCCTCTGAAAGAGACTATTGTATCTGCCAACAAAAACATTACTCTTCAGCGATTTGAGGTAGGGGCGGAAAAAATCAACATGACCTCTTTTAAATTATTGCCAACGTCGATGGGGGAGACAGATATTATTAAAAGCGTTCTGCTTTTGCCTGGCGTTCAGTCTGTTGGGGAAGGTTCATCAGGATTTAACGTAAGAGGGGGTTCGGCTGACCAGAACCTGATTCTTCTTTATGGAGCACCGGTTTACAATTCTTCACATTTTTTTGGATTCTTTTCTGCAGTCAATTCTGATATAATAAAAGATGTAACTCTATATAAAGGTGGTATCCCCAGCAGATATGGAGGAAGAATCTCTTCGGTACTTGATATCGGGTCGCTCGATGGAAATAGAAAAGAATTTGCAGGGAGTGCGGGAATAAGTCCTATAACAACACATTTATCAGTGGAAGGGCCAATAATAAAAGATACACTTACCTATATACTTACAGGAAGGACCACCTACTCTAACCTGATTTTTGGATTGATTGAGAATCAGGCTCTTCAGAAAAGCAGAGCATCATTCTATGATTTTAATGGTAAGATAACTTATGACATTAACAGAAACAATAAATTAGATTTTTCTTCATATTATAGCCACGACTCTTTCCGGTTTAACTCCGATACGGTTTACAGTTACAATAACAATATTTTTGCCCTGAAATGGCGACATTTTTTTAATAACAGGTTCTTTTCTGCCCTATCGGTAAATAACAGTTCATATAAATATGATATTTCGAGCCTGAATATCGAAGATGCAGCATTTGTATTGTCTCATAAAGTAAATAGTACCGGTTTAACATCCGACTTTAATTGGTTCGTTGGAAGAAATGAGATTAATTTTGGTCTTAATCTGACTAAATATGCAGTTATTCCCGGGAGTTATCTTCCAGCCAGCGATTCGTCGCTGGTAATACCACGTACGATTGAGAAGGAACAAGCATGGGAAGGGGCATTATATCTCGACGATAAGATAGTCCTGACAGACTATCTGTCAGTAAATCTTGGAATAAGAATGTCATCATTTTATTCCGTTGGTCCACAGACGGTTATGATATATAATACCGGGTATTCTAAAACCAATTCGACAATAGTGGATACCCTTAAATTCAAGAGTGGCAAAGCTTCTGGTAAATATGCAGGACCAGAGTTCAGAGTTTCATTTAATTTCAGAATTTCTGACAATAATTCATTTAAAATAAATTATAACAGGACGCGACAGTATCTTCATCTTCTCTCTAATTCAGCTTCAATTTCACCTACAGATACCTGGAAATTAAGCGATTATTATATCAAACCTCAGGTTGGGGATCAGGTTGCCATAGGCTTTTACCAGATGTTGCAAAACAGCGGATTTGAAACTTCTGTAGAGGTATATTATAAAAAGATAAAGAATATGATCGATTTTAAGGGAGGTACAAATCTGGTAATGATAGAAAACATTGAACAGGAAATTGTAAATGTGAAGGGAAAAGCTTATGGTTTGGAGGTTGTGCTAAAGAAGAATGAAGGAAAGTTTCGTTATACTATAGGCTATACCTATGCCAGGACTTTCGTAAAGAGTCTAAGCAGCTATTATGAAGAAATTATTAATGAAGGAAAATGGTTTCCTGCAAATTATGATAAGCCAAATGATCTGATTTTTACCTGTAACTATTTTTTTTCCCGCAGGTATAGCTTCTCGGCTAATTATACTTACAGTACCGGGCGCCCAATAACCTTTCCTGTTGCAACTTATCCTCTGTATGATAATATTCTGGTGCATTATTCAGAACGCAACAGATACAGGATTCCTGATTATTCCCGGCTTGATCTATCTTTCAAATTAAGCCCGAATCTCAGGGCACGAAGCAAAGCACGCCCTAACTGGACATTATCAGTTTACAACGTATTTGGAAGAGAAAATGTATATTCAATTTATTTCAGGAGGGAGCAGGACATTTATAAAGGCTACAAGTTGTCGGTTTTTGGCAGAGCCATTCCATCGCTGACATTCAGTTTTGATTTTTAGATATATATGAAGATACCTAAAAGCAAATATTCATTGATTTTCAAGCGTTTTAATTATGCTCTGATTAAACATTTTCTGCAATTTATTCAATTTGTATTTATTCTTTTTCTAACCAGCTGTATTACAGAATTTATACCTGAGATTGATGAGGAGAAAGAGTTACTGGTTGTTGAAGGATTATTTGCTGATCAGGGGGGACCATCAACAATTAAACTTTCAACCTCACTTCCTCTTGGTCGTAAAAGTGAAGCACGACCACTTGCCGGATGCTATGTGACTATTACAGATGATTTGGGAGGCAGTTATCTCCTGAGTGAAACGCTCCCGGGAATATATGTTACCCCTTTACATGGTATTGTCGGCAGATCCTATACCCTGAATATAAAAACTAACGAATCGAGAAATTACTTTTCTTACGAGTCGTATCCAATAGAGATGAAAGCAGTCCCTCCGATAGACAGTCTTTATTATGAAAAAAGGCTTATAAGGGAAAGGGTTGATTACATTGAAGGAATTGAAGGATGCCAGATATACCTTAACACTCACGATCCCGATAATAATTGCAGGTACTACAGATGGGATTATGCTGAGACATGGAAACTCAGGCTTTGGTTTGATGTTCCCAACCAGACTTGCTGGATTTCAAACAATTCTAAAAGTATATATATTGAAAGTACTACAGCTATAAATGAAGACAGGATAAATCGTCATCCGGTTACCTATATTTCTAACGCAACAGACCGACTGATGACAAAATACAGCATCCTTGTGAATCAATATTCACTGAATGAAGAAGAATACAGCTACTGGCAGAAATTGCAAAGGATCACTGAGCAGATAGGTGGCCTTTACGATATAATTCCTTCTTCAATCCCAAGCAACATAATGTGTATTGAGAATCCAGGCGAAAAGGTTTTGGGCTATTTCAGTGTATCTGCCGTTTCTTCTAAAAGGATATTTATAAAAGATGACTTTGAAGGGATAATTTATCCTTATGCAGACTGTGTTTCTGATACACTTTACAATGGACCAGAATATATTGAAGGTTTAGGAACCTCAGTCTGGTTATTGTTTGATATCAAACCTTCTCCGTTTAGCAGTGAACCACGGATCAGAATATTAACAGAGAAATATGGCTGTGCGGATTGCACAGTGAGAGGAACAATATTAAAACCTGATTTCTGGATAGATGATGAATAAGAGATATAGCTCGAATCTGTTTTAAATGAAAATATCAGGTAAACATACGATTACTGTTGTTATTGGGTTAGTCCTCCTGCAAAGCCTGTATGGACAGGGTGAGAAAAACATGGTCGACTACCTTAAACAGAAATTTATAAGCTATACTGAAGCTGTTCCCCGCGAAGAGATATTTCTTCACTCAGACAGGGAAGAGTATATTGCCGGAGAAGATTTCTGGTTTAATCTATATCTTATTGACAGGCAAAGCTTAAAGCCTTCATCAGACAGTAGAATTGCATATCTGGAACTGTTAAACAGTGAAAACAGACCGGTTTTGCAGAAGAAAATACTTCTTGACAAGGGATTTGGTCCCGGCCAATTCGTATTATCCGACACATTAAGCACAGGGATCTATACAATCAGAGCATATACCAGCTGGATGAAGAATTTTCTTCCCTTTAATTGCTTTATGAAAGAAATAGCAATATATAATACATTAAGTTCCAGGGCTAATAAAGGTAACTTAACTGCGGGTAGTTACATTAAAGAAGATATCAATAAAAATCCTGTGGGGAAGATTTTAAATACTCCCCTGATTCTGACATTTAATAATACCAGACATGATACCCTTGAAATTAATTTGATATCGGATAACAAATTCCTGTCTGAAAATAGTAATCTCTTATACATTTTTATCCAGACACATGGAAACATAGATCATATAAGTTCTGAAAAGATAACAGGAGAGGAAAAAAGGATTGTCATACCAAAGACCACGCTTAATCGCGGGATTAATCAGATAACAATATTTAATTCAAAGGGAGAACCTGTTGCTGAAAAATACATTTATACTCCTTTTGAGAAGAAGAATCTTCTTACCCTTCATTCTGCCGGCAGTTGGGGCCTGCGAAATGAAATTACTCTTGAGATTGAACCAGGAAATGAGATTTCTGGATCATCAGGTACAAATAACTTAAGTATTTCAGTAGCTCCTGTGACAGATTTTCAGGTAGTGACCGGCATTAATGATTATTTGATATTTGGAACAGAGTATGAAGGAGTACCACTGTTGAATTCTAAGGGGAGAAAGCTAGATGAACTTCCTCCTGAATTAATTGATAGTCTGCTCTTAAGTGTTAAGAGTAACTGGATTGACTGGACAGCTATTCTATCTGAGGATGAGTCTCATTTCAAATACAAGATTGAAAAAGAAGATCATTTTATTTCAGGAAGACTTTTATCCGGTGTTGAGCAAACACCTCAATCCGGAAAGATTGTTTTGATGTGTATGCCTGGAAAAGAAGCGGGGTTTCAGTATGCCCGGACAGATGATGAAGGGGATTTCAGTTTTAATGTCCACATCGACGAAGCTGTGAAAGATTTAATAATTATGCCGGATGACATCAACAAAGATTACAAGATTATTCTTGAATCGTCTTTTGCTGATCAATATCCTATGTCAGCACATTCGGTTGATTCTACTCAAAGACCTTTTCCTCCTCAGATTTCTAAATGGAGTGTTAACTATCAGGTTATGAAGATTTTCGGAACTACTTCACATGGAAACCCTTTGAATCAGGGTCTAGCTCCATTAAACCAAATAAGATTTTATGGTATGCCTGATATAGAATTAATTATGTCAGATTACATAAGCCTTCCAACAATGGAGGAGGTCTTTTTTGAACTCATTCCTCGTGTTTCCTTAAAAAAGAAAAATTCCAAATATGAAATTTCAATTTCTGACAGGGTTGATAACACTCCAAATATTACAACACCCTATATATTGTTAGATGGTGTAATAATAAGGGATCCTGCAATTATTGCTAATCTTGATCCTGCAATTGTTGAAAAAATTGATGTTATAAAGGATAATTATATTGTTGGGAAATATCGTTTCCCCAGCATAATAAATGTTTTAACCACCAGAGGCAATTTTAGTTGTATTTCGTTGCCAGATTATATGATAAGGCTGCCTTACAAAGTTGTAGAGCCTGTCTGGTCGTTCGTTTCCCCTGATTATTCAGTAGCAGAAAAGAAGGCCAGCAGGATTCCGGACTACAGGAATACACTCTACTGGAATCCAGCTGTTAAACCAGGTAATGATGGTAAGTATAGAATTACATTCTGGAGTTCTGATAACAAAGGTGACTATATGATTAATATACAGGTAGTTAATTCAGATGGAGAACTAATGTCCACCAGAAAATATATCAATATGGAATGATTTATTTCAACAAGACAAGTCGTAATTATTGATGGTTAAACCAATAATACAGTGCTGGAGGAATTATATTTTAAGTTTGTAATAAATGGATATTTAAATTGTTAAATTCTATTAAAATATCATACTTTAATAGCTGGTTTATTAACGCACAGTAAAGTTTTATTACCTTTATCAGATGTTCTCAAATACATTCTAAATCTAATCTTAAGCTCAATGAAACCTATTCTGACTTTTTCTCTAGTCATTTTGTTTTCAATATTCATCACATCGTGTACAGTTGAAGTAAATACTGATTCTGTACAAAAAACTGATATCTCTGAATTTCTGGGACAATGGACAATTGATATTCAGGGCGGCTCCGTTGGCTGGCTTGAAGTTCGCCAGGAAGATAACTTCCTTAATGCTGATCTCCTGTGGGAATCAGGCAGCGTTGAACCGGTTTCAAATGTATTTCTTGCGAAAGACAATGTTTTGGTTGTACAGCGGTCATCCAATGTTAGTCCGACAAGGGTAATTACAAGATGGCTGGAAATAGAGAAAGAAGGTTCTGACAAGATAAACGGCTGGCTGTTGACTCCAAGATTCAATGGAAAGGGGGTTGATTCAACATCGCTGACCGGTACAAAATTACCTGATGTTCCACCCGCTCCCGATCTGGCAAGAATTAAATTCGGAACGCCCATTACTTTGTTAAACGGGAAGGATCTGACCGGATGGAAACTCATTAATGAAAAACAGAAGAACGGATTCACAGTAATTGACGGGGTATTATCAAATAATCCGGCACAGACTGAAGGAGAACCACACGTAAGTTATGGTAACCTCAGAACCGAGCAGGAATTTGAAGATTTCAATCTCAAACTTGAGGTAAATGTGCCTGCAGGTGGCAACAGCGGGATTTATCTGAGAGGTATGTATGAAATACAGGTTTTGGATTCATATAATAAGGGACTCGATCCGCACAATATGGGTGCACTTTATAGCCGTATTACACCCTCTGTCAGTGCTGAAAAACCTGCCGGAACATGGCAAACGCTTGATATTACCCTGTGCGACCGTCATTTGACTGTTATTCTTAATGGTATTAATATTATTGACAACAAACCGGTTTACGGACCTACAGGAGGGGCCATGAAATCTGATGTTTTTACACCGGGTCCTATTTATCTTCAGGGCGACCATGATAAAGTGCAATATCGGAATATTATACTCACTCCGATTGTCAAATAATCTTTAAACCTTATCTAATATCTTATTTTATGTGAAAAAAGAGATTCCGGGGAGGCTACAGATTTTTATGAGAGATCTGTTACATATCCGAATTCTCAATTTACCATGGGAAAATTAATTAATGAAAAAAGATCATTTCCTGTTTATTATATTCTTTTCTTTATTCATTGGACCTGGTCTGTGCGGAATCTCACATTCCTTATCTGATCCTAAAATGTATGATGTTTTCCGGCAGGATACACTTTTGGATTATCAAATCCTCTTTAATGGCAGGATATGGAGAAATCTGTATTATAGAGTGAAGGAAGACCAATTTCTTTTTTCCCCTGAATTTTTACCCGGATCACTTACAATAAGTGGCAGATCGTTTAAAGATATTAATATCAAATATGATATATACAATGATGAGATAATTATTCCGACAAATCATGGAACACTACTGCAGCTGAATAAAGAAAAGGTTGATAGCTTTAATATAACCTTTCAGGATAAATCATATCACTTTTCCAAAATCAGAGAAGATAGTCTGAAAGGTTTTAATGGCTATCTGAATGTTTTATATAATGGAGATACTCAGTTATATGTAAAATATAGAAAAGAGATTTCTTTGCTTGCCGTGGAGGGGAAATATGATATATTTCATCAGAACCACCGTATTTATATTATTAAAGATAATATTGTCTGTCAGGTAAATACCCGAAGGGAACTCTATAAAATCCTGGATGAATATAAATTAGAAATAAGGAGTTTCGTTAAAAACAACAGGTTGAGTGTTTCAATAAAAAAGCCTGAAAGCATTGTTCCTGTAATTCAACATTATGATCGTCTGAGCCAATAAGATTGTTTTTATGAAGCTAAAGATACTTATACTGCTACTGACAATTTCTTTAACATCGCATCTGATGGCTCAGGATAAATATCTGATTGATAGAAATTTCAGTGGCCTTACATTTAAGGAAT
>Ga0214473_10003312_pt1 | contig 19551 bp, 20 predicted proteins | sample RVTome_7_FD_203509 | JGI IMG/M metagenome (GOLD analysis project Ga0214473, IMG submission 203509) | Soil microbial communities from uranium-contaminated site in the Upper Colorado River Basin, Wyoming, United States - RVT98D197 | ecosystem: Environmental > Terrestrial > Soil > Contaminated >... | reverse complement strand
CCTCACGCGGCTATCTAGTTATCTAACTAGATACCACAAACCAACAAAAAAGTCCAGTGTTTCCCGGACTTTAAAAAAAAAAAACAGCAGCCGCGCTCCATTATCTAGTTAACCGCCAAACACGAGCGCACGGACATTCCTGTCCGTGCCGAATAGACACTCCCTTCCCTGTCGTTTATACTTTGCTACGCTTTACCTGTATGCGAGAGGTTTATAGAATGCCAGATTGCAGCGAAAATGAACATCTCGAAAGCTCAGTAAAAGCAGCTTTCAGCATCGACCTTGAAGACGAGTTGCGTCCGCCCCCCAACGGTGACGCCATCGCCCGGCTTATCGAGCACTACGAAGCCATCATCGAGCTCCTCGGCGAGAATCCGACTCGGGAGGGGCTTGCCAAAACGCCGCTCAGAGTCGCGGAAAGCCTCCGATACCTGACTGCGGGTTATTATCAGGACGTAAACGAAATCGTCGGGGACGCTGTTTTCGAGGAACAATGCGATGAGATGATCCTGATCCGCGACATCGAAATCTATTCTCTCTGCGAGCACCACATGCTGCCATTCTACGGTCGCTGCCATATAGCGTACATCCCCAACAAGAAGGTTATTGGCCTTTCGAAGCTGCCCAGGCTGGTCGATGTTTATGCCCGACGGCTTCAGGTGCAGGAACGTCTCACGAATCAGATCGCCGACACGGTCGAGCATATCCTTCATCCTAAGGGAGTTGGTGTGGTAATCGAGGCGTACCATCTCTGCATGATGATGAGGGGAGTGCAGAAGCAGAACTCGAAGGCGGTCACGAGCGCGATGAGGGGCGGATTCAAGCGCTACTCGAAAACAAGAATGGAATTTCTGAGATTAATCGATATGGGGGACAGAACCTGACGTTGTATTCGCAATTACGTGGTATTCGCGGCCCGCGAATGGTTCTTATTAAATAAAAAGGGACCATGCGCGAGCCGCGCATGCCACTATTTTCAATTTAACTTCTGTTTCTTGCGCTTAATCTTTCCCGCTTCGAATTTCAAAATTTCATAAAACATCTTCAGTCTCTGTTTAACGCCCTGCCAGTATCCCCGCTTTTCCTCTTTGGTTCTGTGGGAGACACCTTTTAAAATTACATCCTTCACCGTGATTTTGCCCTTCTGCCACAAGTCGGTCAAAGCCCTCTCAATTCCAAATCCAACCGAATCCATATCGAGTCCATCAAGAACCTTGCGTTTTACCGCACGTTGACCTGATAAAGATGGGGTTACAACATGCGCGAGGTCGGTGTGCAGACGTCCGCCCCTGAATAGCCCGACCGTCATGTCCGCTTCGTCATTTAGTACCGGGTTCAGAAGGTTCGTTATATGCTCCGGTTTCAGTTTGATGAGGTCGGCATCGAGGAAAAGAACAATCGGTTCGGATGTGCGGTCCAAGCCTGCCCGCATCGCGGCGCCCTTCCCGGAATTTTTCTCCAGCCTGAATACTTCGACACCCTCGACTTCCCGAGCGCGCGCCGATGTCTCATCCGATGAGCCGTCATCGACAACAAGAGTTCTCGAAATCATCGGATGCGCGGACGCGAGTCCGGCGATTTCGGCCACTGTCGATTCCTCGTTGAATGCGGGGATTATGCAGACCGTTGTTCCCTTGTTATTCGCCATTCGTGCAGTTTCGTCAAGACCGATCGGCGATTCCCGGAATCAGTTATAGGATGGGTTGATTGAAATGTCGCTGTCGAACTGTTTGAAGAATTGCTCCGTCAGACCCGTATCGAATTCATAGTCCGTGTATTCCGCCGTGACCGTATGAATAAGGTTGCCCTCTTCGTCTTCCGTTTTCACGACGGTAGTTTTAAGCAGCATCATGCCGTTGACTTCACTATATGTATAGTCCAGAATTTTAAGAACCCGGTCGAGTTCATCCGTGGAAGCGTAGTTAAGGGTCCTTATCTTCCTGAAATCGTCCTTGGCAACATAATGCGTGGACGGGTACCTTTCGAAAGCCGCCTCGAACGGGGTCAGCCGGATAACATAACAATCGACATCGCCAATTTTTGTGTCCCTGAGCCTGTCGAGGGTCTGTATTTCAAGAGTGGTTATAATAGCGTCAGGCTCAAAAATATAGGCAGGTTTGCCGTCGTACATGTGGAGCTGGTAGACGGGGACCATGAAATAAACATCCTTCTCCAAAACCTGCATCGCTCTTGATCCGGTCTGGGTGCAGATGCAGTGGTAGTCGTTCAGACCGGCGGCTTCGAGTTGGTCGTTTTCGTAATAAACCATTCCCTCGAAAATGTCCTGCGCGGTCAGATCGACACCGTAAACCGGTACCCCGACTGCCGTCAGCAGCAGGATAACAACAAGGGATTTTAACACGCGGCGCATGATGTGCTCCTGGCTGTAGTTTTCATAGAACATTATAGCATAGCGGAATCGACCACTTATTTCCATAGGGGCGTATGCAACATCTAAGAGCTAAAAACCCAATGGATGGTTCACGGTTCGTCACTCTCCGCCTCGGGCGCTGTCGGGAGGCGACCCTTCCCACTCCCCTGTGATATCGTGAATCGCTGTACGGGCTTTCTGGTAAGGATCAGTGTTGTTGCTGTAGTACGATTCGGCCAGCATCTGTCTGTAATACCTCAAAGCCCTTTCGTTATCGCCGAGTTTGCCGTAAATCCTGCCGAGGAGGAAATAGGAATAGTCGAACGGGGGCTCGTTTGAAAGCCTGTTTGATTTCCTGGCGAAGGTTTCGACATACATGTCGCGCGACTTGCCGTAATATTCCCTGGCGGGATCGGATAAACCGCGGCCAAGGTAAATGTCTCCCATAGCCTCGTAAACCTGCCCCAGTTCGTACCAGAAATAATAGAAGTTCTTTGTACGCACCATATCCCTTTCCGGTTCGGCCATTGCTTTTTTGAGGATTTCTTCGGTCTCAAGGTTCCTGGCGATCGCACCGTCAGTGTCGCCGTTTAGAATCGCTTGAGCCGCGAGCGCCCTCTTTGCTTTTGCGAGCGATAAATAAAGCTGCCACCTGATCGGCGGCTTCTGCAGAAGCCACTCATCGACCACAAGCGCTCTCGAAGCCCAGAAGACAATGTCGCCGTATGCGCGTTTCTCCTCAAAAAGCCTGATCAGCTCTTTGTAATACTCGACCTTAACCGGGTAGTACGTGGCTGCAATGCGATATGCGTCGATGGCTTTGTCCTGGCTCATAACCGAGTCGGCCTTGAGTTCCTCCACCTCTATTCCCAGGCTGTCGATTTTTGCCTGCAGCTCCTGTTTGTCTTCTTCAGAGATATTTCCGCTGTTTAACGTGTCCTGATATTGAAGGATTTCACTTTCCTTTGTCTGCGCAAGCTCCCCGGATATCCTTCGCCGTGCCTCGTATCCCATCGCTAACGCATAGAATGTGTCGGACTGGGGATATAGAAGCTGTCCTTCCTCAAGATGCTCGGTTCCGCTTACAACCTCGTCGTAGTTGTCGATTTTAATAAGCGCGAAACCGCGAAAGAATTCCGCGCGCCCGTTTGTCGGGTCGAGTTTGTAAGCTTCCTCGAAGAATTTAGCCGCGACTCCGCCGATATACGCCTTTCGGTCGGGTGTGGTGTCGCCGGAAATATTCCTGATGGCCGCAATGCCTTTTACCACGAGGTATTGGCTCTTTAGATTAATAATTTGCGTGTACACGCCCCAGATACCGAGCATCAATGTGATGATCATCAGCGGGATTGCGATTTCCCACCGCATCCTGCCCCTGCGCTCACTGTAGAACGATGCCTGAAGCTCCGTCGATTTCGTTAAAACATCCTCCGCTACCGCTGCCTGCTCGACTTGTCTGTGTTTTTTCTTTTTCCGTGCAGTGGACGGTTCAGCTTCGGACACGACCGGCGCGGAAAGCTTCGGATCTGACGCCAGAGCTTGTTTTCGAGCGACAATGTCGGCGATCAGGCATCCCATGGCAGTCATGATAAAGCCGCCGTGCTGGATCTTATGCAGTGGAAACGAGAAGAAGGCGGTCGCGAGTATGGATGCTGTCGCTCCGAGAATCCCCAGAGCGAAAAATCTTAGAGCCGGATCGCGTTCATCTCTTATAAATCGAAATCCGTACACGAAAAACATTATGAAGAACATCGCGTACAAAGAGGTCCCCAGGATTCCGGCCTCGGTAAGCATCTGGAGATGGTCGTTGTGCGCGCGGAACGTGGGTATTACATTATGGAACCACTCGTTGAAGTCGTACGTCTCCAGGACCTTCGTCTGGTATGGCAGGTATTCAATTTCGAAAAATCCGAACCCGCCTCCGAATATCATGCGCTCGGGGAACGCGGATTCGTCCGTCATCATTAATTTCGCCGCGCGCCACATTGTGAGCCTGTTGCGAAACGTCTCGTCCGTATCGAACTTGGTCATGCTCTTGAGGCGTTCAAAGGGCGTGTCGGAGAGTGGTGTGTCGTCGGTCTCCCTCGCGTTGAACACAACGCTTGTCAACGCAAATATCACGACAAGCGCCGCCACCGCGCCGATAAGTCCGGTTTTTGTCACCCTCTTGAAAATCGGCAGCCTCGCCCAGGCGAACCCGAACAGCACAAAGGCGCATCCGACAAAAATCCCGAGCCAGCCCGCGCGGTTATAGAGGGCTATCATCTCGAAAGAATTAATCGCCAGGGTTATTGAGAGGAACCATCGAAGGTTTCGCGAATTTGTCGAAAGGAGCATCCCAAGCGCGGTAAAAAGCGTCAGCGCGAGGTACTCCCCGAAATAATTCGGATTCGCCTCGAATCCGGCGAGAAGGAAGTACCGTCCCGCGGACGGGGTCTTATAATAATAAGCCATCCCGGCTTGCAATGGGTCGTCATCCGGATAGACATCGACTTTCATGTCGAAAACGTGCAGGGGGATGTCGAAATATTTCCAGAAACCCCACAGCGTGCATGCCAGTGCCGTGACAATCGCGGTTATCAGCACCGCGTCGCGTCTTCGTTTGTCGGGAATATACGCCAGTCCTGCGAGAAAAACCGCCGCGAACGCGATCCACTGAATTATGTTTTTGATGGCCGCAAGCCGGTAGGGGAATATTATAAACGTGAGGATTACGTAGCCGATGAAAAGCCATAACCAAATGGACACCGGGTTCTTCGGCATCAGGACCGGACGTCTCAGGAGCCACCGGATGACAAAGTATGCGATGATTAAACACGCCATCGCGAATCCCAGCTCTTCCTTCGGCATCAGCATGTTACGTTCGAGCTGGTTATATGTCGCGAGGGGAACAAAAAACTGGAACAGCGCCATCAGGTAGAAGGGGAGGTTGTCGAAAAAGTCCCATCGGTCTTTTTCGGTCCGGATGAAATGCACGAGCGCGCGTCCGACGACCAGCACAAGCCCCAGTCCAACTCCCAATGTGAACTTGTTGTAATAAAGTCCCTCCGGGGGCAGTTCGCCCGACTGAAATTCCGGCCACCATTTGGACGAAAAGGTCCACCAGAGCACGCCGACCACCACAGCGTAGAACCCAAGTTTCTCAAGCGTTGCCGAAATCGGCTGGCTTTTTCCGAAAATGTAGGGGTCGATATCGACCCGCACAAGGTACGCCGCGGCCAGTACCAGCAGCGTCAGAAGAACCGCGGAGCCTATGTGCAGCCACTCAGGGTGAGCTATGAAATCCGCCACCAGCGGGGATGCGCCAAAATTTATTAATATATCGTACACTTCTTGCTTAATATTTATTCCCCGAGATGGTATTATTCCACAGGGCCATTGGTTTTTTGTATCCGGTTAGTATAGCCGGATGGACGCCGCAACGCTATTCTGTTTTACAAAATCAACGAATTTCATTCGTTGTGAGCCTGGGACAAGTTTATGAGCATACAAGTCAGATGTAACGCGAAAGTTAATCTTTTCCTCAGGATATTCGGGAAACGTGAGGACGGCTTCCATGACATTATCAGCATGATGCAGTCGGTCTGCCTTACCGATTGTTTAACTATTGAGGAAACCGGAAGCGGTAAAATAGAGATCGAATGCAACAAACCCGAAATCCCTACAGACGAGCGCAACCATGTATGGCGCGCCTGCGCGATGCTTGCCGAAGAGGCTGGCAGAAAAATCGATGGCGTCAAAATCCGCATTGAGAAGAATATTCCCATGATGGGCGGACTCGCGGGCGGCAGCTCCAATGCGGCAGGGGTCCTTGCGGGACTGCAACACCTCTGGGATCTCGGTCTGGAAGATCGGAAATTAGTTGAGATCGCCTCGAAAATCGGAAGCGACGTGCCTTTCTGTTACGTGGGAGGTACGTGCCTGGTTAACGGACGCGGTGATATTATCCAGCCAATGCCGAGTCAGATCTCCACGGCATATTCTGGTGGAGCTTTTCTACTGGTTTTTCCCAGGATAAGTGTAAACACGAGCGAGGCTTATGGATTAATTGACAAAAGCCGCGAGGCTTCAGGCGCGGAAACTGTAGATCTGTCTGAAGCCTTCCTCACAAGCCAGGAAATCTGGGTGAAGGCGATCGATTCAGGCGACTTTCCGCTGCTTTTCATGAACGACTTCGAATCCCCTGTTTTCGGGGCGTATCCGGAGTTGAAGGCGGTCCACGATAACGTGAGGAATTTCTCCGGTCACGCCCTTATGTCGGGTTCCGGATCGACAATTTTCGCATGGTACGATTCTATGGCATTGGCCCTTGCGGCGGCTGACAACTACAGCCCTGTAGCGGGAGAGATGTGTATCACGGCTTATCCAGCATCCCGTGGAATCGAGATCGACGCCATTTGCTGACACCACCCCTGTTTGCATATTTTGTATTTTAAGAGTTAATATTTCGCCAGGTTAAGATTCAGGTATGGGAGGAATCATCTGATGGCGGACAAAAAATTCCCGGTCGTTATTCTTGCGGGCGGACCAACCCCGGATAAAATCCTCGAGGCCGGCGAGCCTGAGAAGGAGCGCGCGTTTATCGATATCAACGGTAAACCGATGCTCCAGTGGGTAATCGATGCGCTTAATTCGAGCGGCGTCTGCGCCGAATTCGTCTGCATCGGCAACGCGGTCCGGTTGAGGGAAGTATTCAAACTCTCGGAATCACAGGTAATACCTCAGGGATCGTCGATGCTCGAGAACTTCATGGCAGGCATGGAGCGGTTTAAAAACGCCCCTCTCGTCATGGAGATGACGTGCGATATCCCCCTCCTCACTCCCGATTCACTTCGGCACCTCGTGGAGGAAGCCGGTAAAATCGAGGCTGAGATTTACTACCCCATAATCGATGTAAAACACTTCGATGAAAAATTCGCGGGGGGAAAACGCACGACACAGATTCTGAAAGAGGGCACTTTCACCGGCGGCAATGTGTTTATTCTTAATCCGAAATCGGTGCTCGCGAACAGGGGCATAATCGAAGAGGTGATCCGGAGCCGGAAGTCACCCGCGAAGCTGGTAAAGCTGTTCGGTCTGCCTTTTATTATGAAATTCGCGTTAAAGCAGCTCGATTTAAAGGGTCTTGAAACGAAAGCGTCGAGTCTTCTCGGCGCGAAAATGCGCGCGATCATCACGCCTTACCCGGAAATCGGATTCGATGTCGACAAACCATCGGACCTTGAGATAGCGCGGTCGATTTTCGCGCGTGTTTGAGAATTTGCGAACCCCTGTAAATTTCCAAACGATAATATTACAAAGCCTTGACATGGCTTGAAACGGCTGTTACGTTTCTATCGGCGCTGGGGCGTGGCCAAGCGGTAAGGCACGGGCCTTTGGAGCCTGGATCGATGGTTCGAATCCATCCGCCCCAGCCACCTGTTTTTATTGAAATCAAAACTTCCGCCGGAGTGCGGAAGGTTCTTTTTATTCTGTGAAAGACAATTTCGCAGCCGGGTGTTTTGTGAGATCGAGGAAATACTTCCAAACTCGCGGATACATAGCCTCGTAGTCGCTTCGGCGCTGTATCGGAGACGCGAATGTTAATGAGCGTGCCGTGAATTATTGAAAGTGGAACCCGCCGCGGCGGGCTCAAATTGTGTCCATTACAAAATTCTCCGCACGCTCATTAACATTCGCGTCCCCGATACGGAATTCCCGGATTACGTCAAAAAGCTCCAGACCGTCAAAACCCCGCACGAGAAAGAAACGCTCCAGCGTCAGATCGACGCGCTCGACCATCAAATTGACAGGCTGGTATATGAACTGTATGATCTGATGGAAAAGGAGATCGGGATCGTGGAGGAATGCAAATGAAGAAAAACCGCATATACGCCGACACGTCGGTTTTCGGCGGAGTGTTCGACGCTGAGTTTGCCGCAATATCTCAAAGATTTTTTGACGAAGTCCGCAACGGCCTGCACACTGTTTTAATATCAGAGGTTACACTCAGGGAATTGAAAAGAGCCCCGTTGAAAATTCAGCAGTTCCTTGACGATCTTCCCGTGCATACAGTGGAAAATCTCACGATAACGGAAGAAATGGCAGCTCTTTCAAAAGCATATATTTATTCTGAGGTAGTATCGATAAAATGGATTGATGATGCGGTGCAAGTTGCGGCAGCGACGGTCGCGCGCGCGGATGCCATCGTTTCCTGGAACTTCAGACATATGGTAAAATGGGAAAAGGTACGAGCCTTCAACGCAGTCAATATGAGGCTGGGTTATCCTGTGATGACCATCATCACCCCAAGAGAGGTTATAAGCGATGAAAAAATCATTTGACGCAATTGCTTTTAAACATAAAGCCCAGGAGGAGATCTATGAAGAAATAAAAGACCTCTCCAATGAGGAATTGGTCAAATATTTTAACAAGGCAGGCGAACAATTTCGTCGCGATATGGAGGCTTTGCGGGAGAAAAAGAAAAAGGGGCGGCAGACGAAAAAGGCCGCGGATGTGAAAGCCAAATCAACCCGAGTCGTCAATAAATCCAAATCCTGATCCGACAGACACCTCCACGCAAACCGTGATTGAAATCCTCATGGAGGGCATTATGAAGATATCATACGACCCGGAAGTCGACGCCCTAAGCATCATTTTTCGTGAAACTACGGTTACAACCAGGGAGCTTGCTAAAGGCATCGCTGCCGATTATGACGCCGAGGGCCTGCTGGCGGGAATTGAAGTCCTGAATGCATCGGAACGTTTTGGAGGGCGCGAGAAGTTATCGCAGATTATCCTTGAAGGTGTAGAGCTTGCCGCTTAAGGACGGAATCGGGACCCCATCGACTTTTCCGTCCCCACAGACCGCAAGCACGCCGGCCGGAGGCCCGCGTTACAGAAATCAGCTCTTTATCACTCATTGCTGAATGGATATTCCGGGATCTCGACAGGTGTTTCCACGACACCGATGTCGCCGGGCATTTCCTCTGCACCCGCTTCGGGGGTCGTTTCAACTATCAGATTATTTAAAACGATTATGGTGATACGTCTATTTCGCGGGTCGAGCGGGTTATCGGGATATTTCAGAAGAGTGTCGGCATAGCCCCTGACCCCGGCTACATGTGCTGAGCTTATGCCTGCGGTGGTCAGTACCCGCCTCGCGGAATTCGCGCGGTCGGCGGAGAGCTCCCAGTTTGTATAGCCGCCGTCGCCCGAATTGTACGGACGGCTGTCGGTATGGCCTTCCACGGCAATGTCCATGTCCAGTCCGGCGATGGTTTTACCGATCGTCTCAAGAACGGTTTGTCCGCTTGTCGAGAGTTTGGCGCTGCCCAGATCGAAAAATGTGGAATCGGATTCTGAGGCCTCCTCAAGCTCGATCCTGAGACCCTCGCTTGTAACCTCGATTGTAATCGAGTTCGAAAGATCCTCGAGGTCGGGGCTTTCCAGGATCTCATTGGCGATCTCATTACCCGCCTGTTCAAGCAGCGCCTTGATTTGCTGGTTCACGATAATATTGTTTTTTTCCAGAACGGAATACTCGCTGCCCGCTTCATCCATGATCCCGCTGCTGCCCCCGAGAAGTCCGGATTTGATTTTTGCGGAATAAGCGACCGGATCGCTGAAATAGCTGGAGACATTTTCCCTGATGGCCTGGCTTTGTCCGACGATCCACATGACGAGGAAAAAGGCCATCATGGCGGTCACAAAGTCGGCATAGGCGACCTTCCAGGAACCGCCGTGGTGTCCGGCATGCTTGTTGTACTTTTTTACGATAATGACCTGAGACGATGAGTCTTTGTTGGACGCCATTATTCCACCTTAGCGTTTATCGCCGCCACTGCTTGCGGCCGCCGCGGCATCGGCAATGTCGGAAAATCCGGGACGTATGTCGTTGCCGATGGTTCGACGCGCGAATTCCAGCGCAACCGCGGATGACGATCCGTTGTGAATCGCGAGCAGCACCTGCTTTAAAGCGGCATAGTATTGCGCTTCGGCCTCCACTTTGGATGCCAGGTTTGCGGCCAACGGCCCAAAGAATCCGTAGCAGAGGAGAACGCCCAGAAATGTGCCGACAAGGGCGGCGCCGACTTTTTCGCCGACAACCTCTATTTCACCGCTGATTGCCTGCATGGTAAGAACGACGCCGAGGACCGCGGCCACAATACCGAAGCCGGGCATCGAATCCCCAACGGTTTGGATTATGCTGGAGGGTTTCATTTGTTCCTCGTGGTGAATCTCGAGGTCCATGTCTATGAGGGCTTCAAGCTCATGGGGCTGGATCTGCGGGCCGGTGAGGATAAGGCGAAGCGTGTCGCAAAAAAACTTGACCGCGTGATGCCGCCTGTGAAAGCTCGGGTACTTTTTAAATATTTCACTCGATTCCGGCGCCTCTACGTGCGATTCAAGAGCCAGTAAACCCTCACGTCGGCTGAGGTTCAGGAGTTCCTGGATTATGCGCATCAATTCCATGTAGTCATTCGTGGTCGGACCGGATTTTGTGAGGCCACTCAACTGCTGGACCATCAGTTTTATTGTGCTCATGGGAGCGCTGATCAGGATAACGCCCAACCCCGCGCCGGCGATTATCACGAATTCGGCGGGCTGGTACAACAGCAACAGGATGCCGTGTTCCATGAGGTATCCGCCAATAATAGCGCCGATAACGATAAGTAATCCTATAATTGCTATCAACCGCGCACCTCTTCCAGTACCTATACATGCAGCCTGACAGCCAAAGCAGATTCAGGCGCATGCTTGATGACATGAATAACATCGTGTGGAATCATGGTGGGTTACTAATGGATTTTAACCTGTATTAATGCGGTTTTAGGATAATCGGAGTTTCCGGAACTGGATTCAACTTAATGAAACCGGGTATAATTGGGGAGTCAGGCAAGTCAATTACCATTAGGACCCGGAAAGGGAGTGTTTGACCAAAGACCCCCGGGTCCGCAAGCTCGAAAAAGGGGTTGGGACAATGGGAAAACCAGGGATTTCTTTGATTATCCCGGCCTATAACGAAGAAAAGTATATAGGCAAAACTTTAGAGTCCGTGATGAAGGCTGAAGGCGTTTATTCCGGGGATGCTCCGGTCGAGGTCATCGTGGTGGATAATTGCTGTACTGATAATACCCGGCGGATCGCATTAAGCTATGGAGCCACGGTTGTTTTTGAAGAAAAAAGGCGGATTGCTTCCGTGAGGAACACGGGAGCCAGGGCTGCGGAAGGTGAAATTGTAGGTTTTCTGGATGCCGACACCATGATTACCCCCAATATGCTGAACTCCATCGACGAAACCATGAGTTCAGGGAGGTACATTGGCGGCGGAACCGACATAAAAATTGAAAGGGAATCCGCCGGGATCTTTTTTACATACTGTTTAACTAAATATCCCGCAATGATGTTGTTTGGATTTATGGGCGGGTTGATTTTTACCGAAAAGAAAACATTCGAAGAAATGGGCGGATTCGATGAGTCGCTTTATTGCGCCGAAGACGCGAAATTCGCGATCGCTCTTAAAGCCCACGGGAGGAAGGCGCGAAAAAGGTTCAGAATACTCACGAAGGATTATGTTATAACCTCGGCCAGGACTTTTGATAAATTCGGGGATTGGTACTATTTTAAAAACCTCCCCAGGTTGATCTTCCGGACAAAAAACGCATTCAAAGATAAGGACTTTGCCGATAAATACTGGTATAAGGTCGACCGGTAGCATAACCTGTAATTCAATTCCATTGACCGCGCATCGGCAATTTAAGTTCCCTCGCTCCGCAACCGCAAATGCGGCGCAACGTCATGACAATGTGTCCGATATGTTGCTATTTTTCGCGGAGCGTCTTACATTTTTAACCTGACACCATGTTCCCGTTCGCCGACGATACCCGCTCTTATTCTCTCCCGATCTGGGTCTTTATTTTGATCGGGCTCAATGCGCTTTTCTTTATTGGGTCCTACTCGTCAGGCGAACAACACTATATGCGGACCCTGTTCGCGTACGGAACCATCCCCGCGAGGTTTTTCCAGGCTGACGCAGGGCATATAACATTCGAGCAGGATGTACAGGAGTGGATCGGCGAGGCGGGGATCGATCAGGACGACTGGGCTCCTCCGTTCTTCACGCTTATTTCATCGATTTTCCTGCACGGCGGGATCATGCACATAGTCGGCAACATGTGGTTTCTGTGGCTGTTCGGCGACAATGTCGAGGACCGGATGGGGAAGCTGATTTTCCCGGTTTTTTACATCCTCTGCGGTGTAATCGCGGGACTGATCCACGTGGCTGTGAATGCATCGTCGACCGTACCCGCGATAGGGGCGTCCGGCGCGATCGCCGGCATTATGGGAGCGTACATTTATCTCCACCCCGAGGGACAGATTTCGACATTGATGACATTCGGCTGGTACTGGCGCACGGTGCAGATTCCGGCGTTTCTATATTTGATCATCTGGTTCGGGCTTCAGCTAATTGGCGGATTTGCCGGCGCTGGAGCGAGCAATGTCGCGTTCTGGGCGCATATCGGGGGATTCATCGCCGGGCTTCTCCTCGCGATGCTGCTCAAGTCGATGAATCTTCTCACACTTTATCCCGGTGACCGGGGTCACTCGGGATTTAGGGAAGGTCCCAGACCCATAAGGGAATCATTCAGGTCCAGAATCGAGACTCCCCGCAGGAAAAAATACGTCTGGAAGGACTGAATTTCTCCAGCACAAGTCGTGATTCAAGGAGAAGGGCGATGAACATACGCGATAGAATCACAATCACACATGGCAATATTGTGGAGCAGGACACCGACGCCATCGTGAACGCGGCGAACACAAACCTGATACTCGGAAGCGGCGTCGCGGGAGCGATCAGGAAAGCGGATGACGGCACCATTCAAAGGGAGTGCGACCGAATCGGGAAAATTCGCCTTGGGGAAGCCGCGATAACATCCGGGGGGGCGACCGGAATACCGTGGGTCATACACGCTGCCGGGATGCATCTCGGGACGGAGGCCGCGGTCGATTCGATAAGGCTGTCGGTGCGTAACAGTCTGAAACGCGCGAAGGAAAAGGGCCTGAAGAGCGTAGCGATTCCCGCGATCGGCACAGGTGTAGGTGGATTATCGCTTGATACGTGCGCGAGCCTGAGTATCGAAGAAGCGCGCAATCACCTCGCGGGCGAGACGACGTTGAAGGAAATCCGGTTCGTGTTGTATTCTCCCGACGCTTATCAAATATTCCTTGAGACTTACGACTCGATGCTCCCGCCGAATAAGTAACACGGACTTTCCAGTCCGTGGCTGAGTCGCACCGACTTTCCAGTCGGTGTTTTTTGTGGTATGCGCCGCCGGCGCATGGACTAAAAGTCCATGCGACCCAGCCACGGCCTTGAAAGGCCGTGTTACAAAAAGGGACTGCCCAGTTCCTGGACAGCCCCGTCAAGGAAGCTGTATCATAAAGTGCGGTCGTTTCAGTACCAATTGCTGAGAGGTTCACCGGATACGGTAGCCCTGTGTCCTATTGAGGCTTCGGTGTTCAGGTAATGGTTGAAGCTCGCGAGCTCGTAGTAGTCGATTTCGCCGGAGATTTTGTTGCGTTTGGCGAAGTACCTGCAGCCATGATGGCATGTAAAACCGGTGATCAGCCCGCCATGGAAAGCCGGCCTGATCATTCCGCTGCTGCAACCGGGAGTGGGACATTTCCTGACCTTGAAGTACTCCTTCTTCTCGACCTTGGCGTCGGTCTCGCGACCCGACATGAATTCCTCGTAGCTTTGTTCCTTCATACCATATCCCTCCTTGCATCAAACAGACGTGTTAACAATCCGAATTACAGGCCTTAATCAGATCTATTCTCTCCCCCCTACTAAGATACATACACTGCTTTTCCGGTTTACAAAATATCCAATTCTTAACTAATTTTTGGATACCAGAAAGTTGATGTATATATTCCCCCTCCCCTCACTCGTTAGTTTTTCCAATGCGCCTGAACACGGCGCAAAGAAAACGCATGCCCCGGACCGGACTGTTACCGAACTGTTTCAGGGAAGATTCGTCGAGCCGAAAAAATTAGCCTTATTTAGCCTTATTCAATACCAATCGGTGTAGATTTCGCCCATAGGATTGAACTTGATGCCTTTGACGCTTAGAGGGTCAACGATATGCGATTCGTTGAAGGACATGAGCTGGAGGTATGTTATTTCGTTTGTGAATGCATTCCGTTTTACCGTCAGAACGCAGCCGTGCCCGCACGTCACCCCGGACAGCAGGCCGGAGCTGTCGTACTCAGGATGCAGATGTTTCGACCCGCAGCCGGGTGTCGGGCATGTTTCAAAGAGAATAGGCTCGGGTTGGTCAGGAGAAAATGCCTCCGGCCCTGCAGCCCGTTTCATGAATTCCTCATAACTCGGCGGTCTCATATAACTCGAACCCCCATCGAGATTTTTAACCTCGCGATAATTTACAGACCACTCTTGCGATGTAACACTATCCTAAAAGGTTGTTTCCCAGCCTTTATTCTAAATTTATCGCCTATTTTAAATTTGTCAAGAGGGATTTATAGTTAAAAAATGAAAGAAATTTTATGTTTTGAGCCTGCACGACCGCATCGGGCATGGTTATCGGGTATTTACTACCGTCACAAAAGCCCCGTTCCGAAAAATAATTGCGTGTCCTGAGCCGTTGACGGCGCGTTTCGATGTAAAAATGGTAACATCCGGAATAAGGATATTTTTGGCTTGGGTAATTTTACAGCGCGAGAGAAACGAAACGATCCATCTGCGATGCTCTTTTCGGTTAGCTGTTGCGCGGGGGCGTCCGTCCCTGTAAAATGTCTGTCCTGCCATTTAGGAGATGATGAGCGATGACTGAGACATCAGAATCAGTGAACGGCACATGGGATGCCCCTGTCGAGGCCACGAAATCGATACCGGTCGATATCCCGTCCGCCGACCCTGTCATCATGGAGCGCGACGCGTGCCAGGTGGTCGAGGGCGAGTATGTGAGAATGGAGCAGTCCGCATCATTCAGCGTGCTCGCGGACGATGTCGAGATGCACGAGTCCGCGGCGTTTGTGATCAGGGCCGAGGAGGTCCGGATCGAGGACTCGGTCACGTTCATACTGTCGGCTGGAGAGGTCAAGGGGAATGTCACGACAATTTTCACTCCGGTCACTGCGGCGATAGTGGGAGTGTCGCTGATGCTCGGCATGTGGCTAATGCGCCCGCGGAGATAGTCCACCATCCCATTTCTTTAAACTGCTAACGTGGCATGCGCGGCCCGCGCATGTAGCACGGCCTTCCAGTCCGTGGCTCGCGTCGCATGGACTTTCAGTCCATGCCGCAATCAACATCGCCGTCCCGGGTTTCCAATTCATAAACCAGCAGAAGTCGAGTCAGTCCCTGTAAGAGATCCCGGGCTGCTTGCCACTTTGATCCTGGTGGCGATCAAATACTCGGAGGAATTGATATCGCAGGATTGAAGCCCCAGCCCGGAAGACCTGAATCGAGTAATGGTTCAATGCTGTTGATAAGTTCCCGATTATTGTCATCGATAATCGCGGCATCACCCAAATCGAATGGCAGCCAGCAAGACTCCCCGGTCTCCACATCGGATACCCAAACGTAATACTCTGTTTCGCCCCGATCGTTTACAAGTTCGAAAACGAAATTGTAAAGTGCGTTTTCATCTTCCGGTCGATTGTCATCAATGATTCCACGTTCGCCGGCAGTAGGTTGGCGAAAAATAATGATAATCCCTTGTTCCTCACCGGGTTGTCCTTCATCATTTGAAGCGGCGGTTTCCTGTTCGGTTGGTTTACGTTGGACTATAATTCCTCGCTCTTCACCCGATGTTAAAGTCCTGTAAATGATGATGATCATTTTGCTGCTTCCGGGAGTTCCGGGTTCAATTGTGCTTTCATTTAAAAAACTGTTGCTGTTGATTGACCACAATCCGTCAAGCAGGGTCGATGCGGTCGGTGGCGCAAATCCATCACTGTTAATCCCGTTGCTCGAGATCCCAATTTGGGTATTTCCGTCCTGACGTTGGTTGTCATCAATGATTCCATATTTTGCGACATAATTATCAATAATAATCCCACAGGCATCCATCGTAAGCCTACCGCGGATTACTGCTTTTGAATCGGAAGGTTTGTCCAACGGCTCTGTTTCAAAAGCGCTCATAAGAACCCACGGCGTAATTTTTATGGATTTATCAGCCTCCTCGTCAGAATATTTATAGCCGAATGGCTCACCTTTCCACAGGTCGTACTCTGAGTTTTGATAATTAAGCATTGTGGGGCCGGGACCTTGCCCTCCCAGCGGTGCGGGTTGCGGATTGATATAGACCCATGATTTTGTGAATTCGAATTCCGGTGGCGAAACCTGTCGACCTGGCGGTTCGGGCTGCGGGTCCATCAAAAGCCATGTCAGTGGATTATCCAAACCGTTTGCCTCGACCTCATAGCCTGCGAGGCAGATTCCGTTTGAATTGATATCGACATACAGATTCGCCCAGTTTTCGACATCGAGCTTCAGTTCGCCCGTATTCTTTTCCACAATTGAATTGCGGAACATGGGGCTTTCGACAATTCTGGTCCTTGGTGTAGCTGTGGAACCGGATGACCGCGTCGCAAGACCGGGTATTGATGACGAAGTCCAATCGACAGCGAAACGCATCTCCGGACCACCGGTGTTGTCCTGCGGCGTGAGCTGCGTCAGACGGATATCGGTGTTTTCATCTGTGAGTTTAAGTCCGGGTGAATATTCCTGCGCGACCGGGTCGAAAATGAGGAGCCCGGATGATCGCAGTTCTGTCAGATTGTCTGGCATGCGTCCTGATTCAAGATAGAACGCACGGCAGGACGACTCAATCATCGACATTATCGACAGGGTTTGTCTGACACCATCACTGGTCGCATCCGGTTGGATGGTTAAGGACGCTCCTATAGTCGAAGTGTCGCAGCCGAGTGTCACCATTTTGCTGTATGTCCGCTCCGATCTAATTAGCGATGGAGCGATCTCACGGACACGGGTGATTTCGTTTTCCGCCGATGCTGTGAACGTGAATAAACACAAAAGTACCGTTGATGCGGTAACAGCGAGTATCCTTTTGTACTTCATGGTTGTAACCCTCCCTTTTCAAGGTAAGGAAATGATATCACACAACGTGCTTAATAGTGAACCTGACAGGTTGGATAAACCATGATATTTAATCCTTACTATTTCTATCTGCACACCCTCTCAAGCCTTGCCGGGGATTCCCAGTCGGGGTATATTTGACAGTTGTTAGCTTTGGAGGGCAAATATGCGCCTGAGTCACTACCTTGTCCCAACTCTCAAGGAAATTCCAGCCGAGGCTGAAACCCTCGCGCACCGCCTCATGCTTCGAGCCGGCCTGATACGTCAGCTCACCGCCGGGGCGTACACCTACCTCCCGCTCGCGAAACGTGTGCTCCATAAAATCGAGCGAATCGTCCGCGAGGAAATGGACGCCATCGGATCTCAGGAACTTTATTTCCCCGCCATACAGCCGGCGGAGCTCTGGGACGAGACCGGTCGCCGCGAAGTGATGAAGGAGATTCTCTTCCAGTTCAAGGATCATCGCGGACGCGACCTTCTCCTCGCCCCGACGCATGAGGAGGACATCGCGGAGCTCGCGCGCACCTTTATCCGCTCCTACCGCGACCTCCCGCAGCAGTGGTACCAGATTCAGGTGAAGTTCCGCGACGAGGTCAGGCCGCGATCCGGGCTGATCAGGACGCGGCAGTTCACCATGAAGGATGCGTACTCGCTCTCGACATCGTGGGAGGACCTCGATGTCTGGTATCAGAAAAACCGTCAGGCGTACTCGAACATCTTCACTCGATGCGGGCTGAATTTTTTCATCGTCGGCGCACACTCCGGAGCGATGGGCGGGACCGGGTCGGAGGAGTTCATGCTCCAGAGCGGCTCCGGCGAGGACTCGATCGTAATCTGCGACTCGTGCGGCTATCAGGCAAATCTGGAAGTGGCGAAAAGCAAAATCAATCATCGAGAGAAATTGAACGTCCCATTGGAAGACGTACACACGCCGGATCGTCGGACCATTGAAGAAGTTTCGGAATTTCTCGGGGTAGATCGGTCGGAAACGATGAAGTCGGTCATTTATATGCTGGTGCCGGAAAATCAGCCGCTGCTGGTTTTAATCAGGGGCGACCTCGATGTCTCCGAGGCGAAGCTGGAAATCGCGCTCAAAGGACATGAACACCGTCCCGCGCATCCCGAGGAAATTCAGGAGATGGCGGGTGCAGAGCATGGGTTCATCGGACCGGTCGGTCTGAAGCGAAAAGACGTGAAAGTCATCATCGACGAGTCGATCCCGGACGGCGTCCCGTTCATCAGCGGGGCGAACAAAGATCATTACCACACTAAAAATGTCACGAAGGGACGCGATTTCGACGGCGAGATTTACGATCTGCGCTTGGCTTGTACCGGCGACCTCTGCGTGCACTGCGACTGCGTGCTCAGGGCGGAGCGCGCGATCGAGCTTGGCCACATCTTCAAGCTCGGGACGAAATATTCCGACTCGATGGGCTGCATGTTCCTCGATGAAAACAACGCGGAGAAGCCGATAATCATGGGCTGCTACGGCATCGGCATCGAGCGGATAATGGTCGGGGCAATCGATTCGCACGCCGACGAAAACGGGATTATATGGCCGATGAGCATCGCGCCGTTCCACGTCACTATCCTCCCTCTCGACATACGTCTCCCCGAGGCGTGGGAGATCGCGGATAAGATTTATAACCGTTGCCTTAAAGCTGGAATCGAGACCTTGATCGATGACCGCGACCAGTCGCCGGGCTTCAAATTCAAGGATGCCGACCTGCAGGGGATCCCGATACGTCTTGTGATCGGCAAAAATGCGCTCAAAAGCGGTAACGCCGAGATGAAAATCCGCTCGTCAGGCGAAAAGAGCGAGATATCGATCGAATCGCTTATGGAAGATCCCAAAGAAGCTCTTAGAAAGTGGCTGAGTCCTTAACCCCTCACATTGCACAAATCCCGATGCCGCCCATACAACCGTCCTCGGTTTTATGGGTGCCTCGTTTTATATAATTTGAAGAACCGACCCATGCTGAAGCATGGGGTACCGTGAAATTTTCCCTTCTCAAATTAATAAAAACTTCCCGATGGCGCCCATACAACCGTCCTCGGTTTTATGGGTGCCTCA
>Ga0214473_10003311_pt1 | contig 19556 bp, 12 predicted proteins | sample RVTome_7_FD_203509 | JGI IMG/M metagenome (GOLD analysis project Ga0214473, IMG submission 203509) | Soil microbial communities from uranium-contaminated site in the Upper Colorado River Basin, Wyoming, United States - RVT98D197 | ecosystem: Environmental > Terrestrial > Soil > Contaminated >... | reverse complement strand
TCATCGCCCGGGAATAGCAGCGACCCGCGCAATGATGATTGCAGTTTTTCAAGAGCGGCCGAATCCACCATGATGGCTCCCCCGCTCCCCGCGGTCACTTTCAAACTGTTCATAATATGTTCTCCAATCTCGGTAGTTGTAAGTTGCGTACCTTGCCTTCAAGTCTGTTGCCGTCATGAGAATCGTGCCATACCGACAGGACCTTTGGAAGGTTCGGTCGTCTCCCGCAGTCATCCCGTTTCACAACAATTGCCCTAATCATGGGCCATAATAGTCCATAAAACGCTGGGATATTTTAAATAGTTCCGGAATTAGTTTGACATGAGGTCGATGGATTTGCAATAAAAAATATCATTGTTGAACAAAAGACTATGGTGATATTCGACCGTGGAGGCAGGTGGTCTATGGCGGGGTCGACGAGACTTCCCGATTCTTAATCGGGACGACCTCCTGCGTGACAGGCGATCAAGTCTTCAATGGCTTTATGGCTTTTCCAGGATTTAATCTGCTGTTCTCTTGTCATTGCTTCCGCTTTTGATTCATACTCTTCAGTATAGACTAGGCGCCAAGGCATAAATCCTTTGGTGCTTTTGGTCCAGCCATCATTATGTCTTTGTAGTCTTAGCCCCGGATCTGCAGCATACCCGATATAATAGTGGCCATTTTTCTCGCCCTGGATAATGTAAACGTAAAATGCCATTTAAGATAGAAAACAATAAGCGGGGTTGACGAGACTTCCCGATTCTTAATCGGGACGACCTTCGCGCTCTCCAAAATACTAAACGGGGTCGACGAGACGATTTCACCAACTGGGTGATCCAATATGCTGCCTGAGAAGGCCCCAACCTTACTCTCCCCAAATTTTCGTGAGTTTTCAGTTCCCGATCCGGTTGCACTATGCCAGAATTGGCGGAAGTCGATGGAAAATAATTGGTTAGGGCTTCCCGTTCAGATTTCGCGCTCGCCGGCAAGTGCCTGCAGCGACAATTTAGAATTATGATGTTCGAGCATTGAAAGGGGTGTCTCGTTGAGGCGCATGCTCACCAGTTCTATCGGCAAACACATTTCAAGAAAGTAACACTTGGCCTGGAATATCAAATCATTCATCGAACCAAGTACGCGACGGTTGCCGGCCTTGCAGCAGGTGGCCTGGTCCGCATACGGTGCGATGTGAGCATCGTATAGACGAAGCAAACCATCGGATGCCATGTAATCACGCAGTACAGTCATGCTTTGTTTGACAAACACCTGCTCGTTTGAAACGCCCTTGCCAAGCATGACAACAGAATACAGGCAATGCGAATTTGTTAGCAGAATACATTGCCAACGTGAGACCATGAAGAGGTTCGCCGTCCAGTCGAGAAACGGGTTGTCGTGCGGCGGCATGGCCGCTGGAAGCACCACCTTGATCTTTTTCGCCAACTTCTGTGTTATTCGAAATATCATGTGTCCAATTCTTTGTATGAATTTGGAGTGGCTGCCCATGCCGCATTGAGCAATCGACGCTGTTATTTCAGGAACTCCGGATAGTTCTCCTTCAGCCACTTTGTCACCTGTTGGCCCAACTCAACAGCGACCTTCAACGCCGCATCAGCCTCAGCTTTGGAGATCATGTCGACGGAATCGTAGGTTGCCGTGTGGCGCATCTTCCTGATCTTGTGCAACAGCTTGATTGTGTCCGGCTCAATAGTAGTCACAGTATATTGAAGCGAATCGACGGTCCGCTCGTGCTCGCGCTCCCGTCCTGGCCGATAGCCGCAGGCATACAACGCAGCCCGGGCGTACCGCAGGGCGGCGGTATATGCCATATTCAACCTCCACCCGGCAGCGATTCCTTTGATCTCGGCGCTGCGCAGGTCTTCTTTGGCAGAATGCAACAGCGCCTGAATTCCCTCAGCGCTGGTTTCGTGCGAATGAAGCCAATTATTTTGAAGCCAGTCTTCTAAGCTCATCCTCTGTCCCGATTATGAATTCCTTGTCTGACTTCACAACCGACCTCACAAAATGGTTCTTCTGAGAAAACTTCTCCTTGAATTCTGCATCCGAGAAAAGACTGGGGTTGAGCTCCCGGCCCATGCTATGTTCAACGGGTGTTAATACGCTGACCACCTCGCTAAGGGGAACGCGCCCGACAATGAAAAGATCGACGTCGCTGCCCGCAGCTTCTTCGCCCTTGGCGAACGACCCGTAGACAAAAGCGACTTTGATCTTCTTCTCAAGCGGTTTTAGGGCCTCCCTCACCTGACCAAACACGCCAAACGTCTTGAAAACGATGTTGCGCAAATCCGGAAAGATTGGATTGTTCTTATTCACCGAGTAGAATGTTTGGTGGCCTCGCTTCTCGGCGCTCAGGATACCTGCTTCGGTTAAGGTTTTCAACTCTCGTTGCACAACCCCCTGGCGCGTACCGGTAAGGCGGACTACTTCCGAGAAATAGAATTGTCTATCCGAATTAAGAAAGAACAGGGCCAAAACCTTGCGTTTTGTCCCCGGGAAAAGGGCTGTAATCATGTTTCCAGTTTTCGTACCCATTTAGGGTAAGAACGTACCCATATTGGGTATTGTTGTCAAGTCGAAAAACTGAAATCACTATCGGGGATCGGTAAGACTCGATGACAGAAAAGGCGGAAAGTGCTGGGAGAGTGAGGTTGGCGTTGCTACTAAATCTATAATTGATTGTGAAATAAAGAGATAGAAAAAGCGGCCCCAACCTCACTCTCCCCAAGCTTTGGTAGCATTCGATTTCGCGATCCGATTGCACTGCGCCAGAATTGGCGGAAATCGCTGGGAAACATTCAACTGTGATGATTCTGGCATTCCATAATGTACTCCAGATTAGCGCTGATGTCGGGCACCGTCATTTTCCCGGTTTCTGCTGTCCCTGTGGAATCGTTGGCACGCCAGGAACAATGTCGGTATTTTGGGCCGACTCGATTAGCCAATCTTTCCCCTGGTACTTCATCACAAACGAGAGTATGCCGTGACGCGGCGATCCGGGTTTCCCATCAGGCGTTAGATGTCCAGTCAAAGTCCAGGTCATATGAGCGACGGCGATATCCAACGAAAGGAACTTGACGGTGGTAGAGTCCATCGCCAAGGTACTCCCTTTAAAGATCGTCTGATGAGTTTGCACGTGAGCCTTCCGGATAGTCTCACGATCGCGCCACCACATGCCGACCACATTAACGAAATCGGCATCCCCGGCGAACAGATTTGCCAGTGCGTCCATATCATGTACATTCCATGCCCCCACAAAGGCAGAGGCAACTCCTTTAACGCCCGCAGAGTCGCCGACCTGCGAGGATTGTTGAGCCATCAATAGATTGGTTCCCATCAGGAGCGCTACGGTCAGATAGCATGACCGTTTTAGGATCTGAATACTGCGTAAGAATTTCACGGTTTTTCTTCCAACTAGTCTGTGATGTGAATGCGCCATTTTTGTATTTCAACCCAGTATAAAGTTAGCCTCTGGGCGGTGATCCTTTGGACTGTCCCGGCCTCATTTGCTTAAAATCTCCCACCAGGAAAACAGATCACAGCCTCCGAGAATTCCAAATATTAAGAAGCTCTTCGAAATCAAGAGCATCTTATTTGACTCGATAACGTCGCCAGTTTGTTCGATCCCGCTACCAAGTTTCTGACCTCCCAATTTAGAAGTCTGTTCGGAATTGAATCAAATAATAAATAAAAATTTATATTTCGTCACGGGAATAAATGATTTCACAAAATTAGCGATGAAGAAAAAGTCAATGGCGGGAGCTACGAGACGATTTCACCAACTGGGTGGTCCAGAGTTCCGTTGCATGACGTGATCGCGCTTCACTATCTGAGAATCGGGACACGTCCTTAGCCGCAATTCGATGAATCGCTGTGAAGGTTTTCCGCCCAGGAAACCGCAACTTACTCTCTACCGCGTGACCAGCCAAAAGTTCCTCTCAACTCCGAATGAGCCTGCGTGTCGTGGTACTATTCCAATTTTCGCACAATACTGCTTATATTTCTTCTCCAAGTGTTCGTCTTTAGCTGGGACGTCCTTGAGGATATCGCTAATAGCTGGATTGGTCTCGCGCCCAGAATCGTCTAAAGTAGCTTATAGTTTTCTCGTAAAAATTGGATTAATAAGACCCCCCGTTCCCTGATCTCATTAGATATCATTGGATGAGTGCCGAATGGCTCGCCGGCGGCAACCCTAACCTCTGCAGTACAACGGTTCGTCTTGTCCGTAGCGTCCCCCCGCTATGTTTTTTTGCCAGAATAACAATGCTGCTCTGATTAGCGGCTCACCGCTTGAAGCGCGCCAGGGTCATAATCCGCCTGTGGCGGATCGGAGGTTCAAACCCGCCTGCCGGCGGACAGGTCCACCCACACTACTAAATCAAGCCTCTGAGGCCCAACGACTTTGCGGGCTGCCTTGAATCGCTTCGCCACTTCCCCTTAACTCCCCAAAGCTCTTGAGATTAGTTCTCAACACAGACCTTTCAAGCAAATGATAGTTATTCCTCTTGACAAATGTCGCCTCCGTTAGTTATGGTGAAGCAAAAGTTCTTGACCGAAGGAATCCCCCGGCTCAAATATGCTGATGGTTCAAAAACTGCAAATAATGCAGGAACCGCGATGAAGCCCGAGGCAAGGCTCCAGCGTTCTAACCAGGTTCATGTGGAGTCTTGCTATCAGCCCGCAACCATGAATGACACAATTGATTCCGCTCATGCTTTGATTTCAAGGCGATGCGTTAACAACTGTCTGTTTTGCGCCACTGCGGACAAGAGGACGAATCGAGAGTTTCCCGCCAGGGATGACATCAAGAGATTTATCAGGAAGTCCCATCAGACAGCCGTGGCCAATATGATATTCTCAGGCCTGGGTGAGCCGACTCTCGATCCCTCCTTCGAAGATTACCTGGAAGTGGCCGGAGGATTGGGTTTTGATACTATCAGAGTATTCACAAATGGTTACGCTCTGACAGTCGAGAAGGCATCCAGGTGGAAGAAGCTCGGGCTGACTGATGTTCTGTTGTCAATACACGGAATGGAAAGTGGTCATGACGCCAGCGTACGGAGATCGGGCGCTTTTAATGATGTTATCCGGGCCCTGCAGATCTATTCTCAACTTGACTTTATAATCTCCATCAATTCCTGCCTGACCAGAAAAAATCTGAAAGAGATCCGTGCACTTGTTGATTTCATTTCGACGTATCCGGTCAGAATTCATACGCTGACATTTCCCGAGTGGAGCGGGAATGCTCTGAAGTTTCATGAAGATCTCGTCGGCTACGAGGAGCTGTCGGCTCAGGCCCTATCCCTGATCCCCTCAGGTGACAATCGCACCTTCTTCGACAATGTCCCCTACTGCCTGGTAGAAATGAAAACAGTAGAGCTCAGGGGAAAAGGAACTGTCGCTTATCTCGATGGTAAAGGTGAAAGTGCACTCCGTCCTAACGATTCAAAGTTGTTCCACAGGTATTGTCATAATGGCAATTGCAAGTTCATGTGACGTTGTCCCGGTTTTGAGAAAAACTATATAAAACTGCGCGGCTGGGGACAGATTCCGGAAAAAATCGGAGTATATCTCGGCCTCATGCCCATCGACGAACAGACCATCGGCACGTAAAGCGAGCTCAAATAATAATGATAATTATATTCAATATTGTCTTGACATGCAAAATAGTGAATAATATACTTCCACAATGATTCAATCCGAATTGCACCGAGCGGCCATCGCTCATACCTCGACTATAAATATAATTGGAGGATCGATGTCTCCCAAGTCGCTTATGATTAAAGTGCTGTTTCCAATCATTTTGAGCTTCGGTATTTCATCCGCAGGCTTGGCCCAGGGCGACTGGACCGCTTCGCTCCAGATCGACCCGTATCCGTCCCCATACTTGAGCGATTGGGAATCGAATCCGGCGATAGGCCAGGCGACAATCCTGAATAACTCCGAAGAGACGGTTAGCGTCAGAATCCATGTGAGCATAAGCAGAAGCGGCAGCGGGACTATCGCCTCGGGTAATAGCCAGGTGTTCGAATTTCCCCCGGGATCGTCGGAAAACCTCGATATGACCGAGTTAATCGATTTTGAATCCTTCGATTATGACCACGACCTGGAAGAAACCGCCCTGCGGACCGGCCGTTTGTCGGAAGGCGATTATGAAGCCTGCATACGAATCGAGGATGTCGGCGGGGGTATGCTCCTGGATAATATCTGCGCGTCATTTACAACCATATACCCCGATCCTCCGTTTTTATCGTATCCGTTCAACGGCGATTCTATCGATACTGAATATCCCACATTCCAATGGCTGCCGATCCAGGTGCCGGTGGGATTTATTGTTTATTATAACATCAAGATTGTAGAGGTTTTTCAAGGTCAGATACCGTCGCAGGCGTTGGCGGCGAATTTCCCACACTATGAAAATACCGATATGACCGGTACGGGACTTCAATACCCCCTTGATGCCCTTCCGTTTGAAGAAGGAAAAACTTACGCCTGGCAGATACAGGCTCTGGATCAGAACGACTATCCGCCGTCGTCCAATGATGGCAAGAGCGAAATCTGGACATTCATATTCCGATCGGGCGACGAGCCGCCGACGCACCTGCCTCCGCCTCCCCCACCGCAGGGCGACATAACGATTAACATCACGCATCTCAACAGCGCCGGGGGCATATTCCAGCAGCTTTTTACCGCCCCGTTCGACAGCATCATGGCAGTATTAAACGCGCAGGGGGGGAGCGGAGAAATCGAGATTCCGCTGCCGATTCCCAATCTCGACGTATTTCCCGACATCTCGGTCCCCAACGGTTCCCTCGAAATAGGCGACAACCTCTTTACCATAGCGGGACAGTCAACACTCGACGAGCGTCAGGTCGCCGTCGAATTCCGGGGCGCCAGCGGGTCAGAAGGCGGGAGCAATACTTATGAATTTCGTATCAATATTCCGAATAATCTAAGCTTTTCGGAATTGATTCATTTATGCGAGGCATATTTCCCGGAATTAGGAGAATTGCCATTCGATTTTAATTCTGTCCAGCCTTCCTTCAATCTTGGCATGGATAGGGACAGTATTAATTTGGGAATATCCGGGGGATTTAATATCGGTCAGCTCACCGGCACATCCGAGATATCCATCCAGTTTACCCCCGAAGGCCCCGCTTTCGATTTTTCGCTGGGTGATTTCTCCGACAATGTTAACATGGCTGACGTTATTGCCGCGGCCGACTCTCTGCTGGCCGATTGGTCACCCACTACCGGCCCTGCAACCGAATGGATCGATACATTTAACTTCGACCTGAATGATTTAAATCTCGATCTGGAATTCGTAACGGATAGAATCGCGATCGATATATCCGGCGCATTCGATACCGGCGATCTCGAAGGGAGAGCCGGTTTTGTTTTTATAAGGGACAACGAAGAATCATCATCAAGCGGGTATATCGAAATTACATTAACGGACATAGAGCTTCCGGAGGCCATTACCTTGGCGGACTCGCTGTTTCCGGGCAACTGGAATCCTCCCATCGGTCCGGCCATGGATTGGCTGGAATCGTTGGATCTCGGCTTTCCGCAGGCAACTTTTTCTTTGTCCTTCGGCGACGACCATTTCGGTATCGGGCTATCGGGAATTTTTACGGCCGATCAGCGTTCCGGCACGGCCAGTATGGAATTCACCCAGCTCGGACAGCAAACGACTCTATCTTTCACGGGATCATTCGACGATGATGAGTCGTTCGCATTCAGCGATGTTTTCGGCTTATTCCCGGACGTCCAGCCAGTGTCGTTTGATATGCCCTGGTTGGAATCGTTGACTATTAACGGTCCCGAGCTGAATGTGCTGCTGACCTCCGACAGCCTGGTGGCCGGTATCTCGGGTGCCTTTGCCTCGGATCAGCGAAGCGGTACTGCCGGGCTAATCTACACAAGCGCTGGTGCTGAGCCTTCCGTCCGGGCCACGGTCACGTTCAATCAGGAGACTTCATTTGCATTGGCGGATATGATCGATCTCTTGCCCGCATCCTGGCCGACGCCGGGCGGAGAGGTCTTCGACTGGCTGGGATCGCTGGGGCTAAGCATTCCCGGGATCACCCTGCAGGTAATTTTGGACCAGGACTGTGCAAATGTCGAGATCTTTGGTCCTTTCGCCCTCGCCGGACAGCCGGGTACTGTCCGCCTGGGATTCGAATATTGTGGTCAGGGGCTGGCTGTCAGCGGAGGCCTGCGCCTGGAGACTCAAGAGATCACCTATAGCGAGGCCATGGCCATGGCCGATTCGCTGCTGCCCAACTGGACTCCTCCCTCGGGCCCGGTCTTCCAGAAGATCGAGTCGCTGGGATTAAGCCTGCCTTCGGCGGTTATCGACCTCTCATTCAGTATCGATAGTCTACAGCTGGGATTAAGCGGCCCTTTCAGATTCGGCAGCGGTGATGACGAGCAGGAGGGTACTTCAGACATAAAGATGGTTCGATCCCAGGGAACATCCTCTCTTTTGGGCGGCTTGAATCTCAATCTCTCCAGCATAGACCTGCCGGCCATCATGAACACCATCTCCAATCTTCTTCCGGACGGCTGGACTCTTCCGTCGGGGCCAGCCATAGATAGACTGCAATCTCTGAATCTGAACTTCCTGCAGGGAGCCTCTTTGGGGATGCATTTTAATCCCTCCGGCTGGATCGATTTCGATCTTTTGGGTCCGTTTCACTTCGGTGGCGGGGACCAGGAGGATAACGCTGGGGAATCGGAGCTCGAATTAGTACAGGGCGATGATGGCTATTCGCTGGGGGGAGCGCTGAACTTCAGCCTGCCGGAAGTGGACATGGCCGGCGTCATGAATCTTGTATCCAACCTCCTGCCCGCAGATTGGTCATCCTCTTCGCTTCCATCCATCGACTGGCTGAACTCCTTCAGTTTCTCATTCGACCATCCCACCCTAAACATTGCCTTCCCACAAAACGGATTCAATATCAATTTCAACGGACCGTTCGTGCTTGGTCAGAATAATAACCGACAGGGAAATACATTTTTCACATATTTGTATACTGGCCAAATTAACCAGTTTTCTGGCGGGCTAAACTTCAACCTGGAGAACATAGATTTCCCCTCACTAATCTCGATGGCCGATTCGATGTTCGGAGGGCGCTGGGCACCCCCGTCGGGACCGATCATGAATATGATCCAGTCGATGAATCTGAGTTTCCCTTCGGTCGTGCTCGTTCTCGGTTTCAATTCCGACAGCACACAGGTCGGGATAGACGGCTCCTTCGTTGTGGGCGAACAACAGGGTACTGCCGACCTCAAGTTGACCAGAACCAGCGGCGAAACGTCGATCGAAGGCGGATTCAGCCTCCTGATGCATAATATCGATTATCCTCGAATAATGGCATTGGCCGATTCGCTTCTACCCGATAACTGGTCACCCCCATCCGGTCCGGCGGCCGAGGCGATCGAATCGCTTGACCTAAGTTTCCCGGAAGCCTCGTTAGCTGTATCGTTCTCATCGGATAATTTCAATATCGGCGTATCGGGGTCATTTGTCATAGGTCAGCGTCAAGGTACTGTTAGAATGGTGTTTTACACAACAAACGCTGGATCCTCTGTAATGTTCACGGGGTCATTCGGATCGAACGCTATGTTCAGCCTCGCCGACCTTACGTCGATGTTTTCCCCCGGACAACTATCACATCAGATGGATTGGCTCCAATCGATTCAAATCTCCGGTCCGACTCTACGAATTCTTGCCGACCCCGATAGCGTGAGGGCATCCGTTACAGGAGCATTCAATTTGAATGAGAAGCCGGGAACGGCCGAGTTGGCCGTCTCTTCCAACGGACAGGTTGGTGTCCTGGCGTTTTACGGCGCCTTCAATAACAACGTGGCTTTTTCATTTGCCGACATCCTGGCTTTGTTACCGGGTGATATGGCGTCGCTCGAGCCGCCGGTATCGATAGATTTAACTGCCCCCGAATTAGCGGTGGTCATAAGCGCGGAGAGTTTCAGCGCAAGAATCTCCGGCAATCTGGCGATAGCCGGCCGCACGGGCAGCGCATCATTGACGTTCTCCTATGAGAATGATGGACCCTCGCTGGTATTCAACGGAACCGTAGATCATTTTTCGTCAAATAACATGATCGATTTCATTCAGAATCAGACTGGCGTCTCGGGTTTCGGGGAGAACCTGCCCGAAGATCTTCTCGAATTCAACGATTTAATAATCACGATAGGAGTCGGCGCCAATAACAGATTCTCCATCGCCGCCAATTCGAGTTTCATGAGCCAGGAAACCTCATTATTAATATCGGTCATCAAGCGCGTCGGCCATTCCCCTACCGCGGTGGTGGGATTAAGGCCGACGGATTGGTCGATATCGGAGGCATTTCCGGAACTCTCCAGTCCCATAATTGACGAGCTCGATCTCTCTACCTTGGGGTTAATTTTCTCCCAGGGCAGCGATACTTTGGAATCATCGGAACTCAGTCCCGAGGAACGTCAATTTTACGGGGGCATCATGGGGACTGGCGATTTCTCCTTGAAGCTAAATTCGGGAGCCAAGTTAATTGGGACTGTGCTTCCATCGTCGTTCAATCCCGATGGTCCCATGGCCAAGATCCTAGAGGTGCTGGGCGGAGGGGATGAAGGTTTATTTCTCGAAGGTTCCTTACCGCTGGGATTTGGCAGGGGAGGGGGAGGCCTGGATGGATTGTCTTTATCCTTATCCCTTCCTCCAATGGCTCCGCCCAATTCACCGGAGTGGTTCGTATCGGGGAATGTCGCTTTAGAAATCGCGGTCAATCCCATATCGGTAGCGCTGGTGGGTGGAGTAACCGTAATTATCGACGAACAGGCCTTAACATTTTTTGTATCCGGGATGATATCCATATCGGGCCCGAATATCGCCTTCACATTATCGGGCGGATTGGAAGCGGAGGAACCATGGGAACAACCCTTCGGAATTGAATGGCTCACATTTAATAGGACGATCGTAATGGTGGGGGTAAACGCCATGGGGAATATCTCGCTGGGTTTCCGGGCGGACATGGTGGTCGGAGAGAAAGATATTGATGTGGCGGTAGTCGTGGTCGTCAACGTATCCGGCGTTCCAGTCAATTTCGTCATTCAGGGCGAAAGCGAGGCCGGGTTTGGGATGTCGGATCTGGTTGATCTTCAGCATAAGATGGCCACGGTCAGAGCGCTTGCCGAGGGTCAGCCGGCACCGCCGATGCTGCCCATCGAGCAACTGCCGGCCATAGATATAAAAGAGTGCTTTTTAAAATTTGCTCCAAGAGATGAACCTGCCCTTGAAATTACCATGGGAATGGCGATTGCGGGTGAGCTCTATATAACCCCGCCGTCGGGGGGCGAACCAAACAATTTCGCGGGGGTGGATATGGGTATAGGAGACTTGAGAATTTACGCCGCGGGCCACATCGGCGCATTCGGATTGGGGCCGGTTAATTGGGACGACGCCTTATTCGATTTGAACCTGGAGCTGGGGGCTTCGCATTTGATGATCGACGGACAGGCTACTTTGCTAGGGAATTCGCAACAGGTTCAGGTTAACATGAGCCGCGACAGCCTTTTTTTCCATACGCAGACGCATCTGGACAACAGATTCTTGGTAGATCTGGCGGCGCGCGGAGTGCTAAATCTCACGAACCCATCCTTCGAGGTTCACGGCGTCATGCAGAGCGAATTCAATGGGCAATTCGGTCAAGTAGTATCTGATGGCATATCAACATACGTAGGCGCAGCTGACCAGGTGATAACAGCGGCATTAGAAGCTTACGATCAGGTAGCAGCGTTGCATGCGCACAAACAGGAGGCGATAGACTCGTTGACGATTCTTTTGAATGCGATTCGCGCGGTTGTCCAAAACGAGGTTGACCAAGCTCAATCTTTGAAAGAGCAAGCGCACTCAGAAAAGGTCATCGCCAACAACGAGAAGAACAGCGCTTACAATACTTGGCAAAACACACCTCGCTTACAAGCGGCATTGAGGGCACAACGCCACGTGGCATATGTGGCCAAGGTTGCAGTCTATAATGTCAAGGCGGCCATATACGCGGCGAGCCAGGCAAATTTTCTTGCAAAACAGGCTGTGTTAAATGCAATCCCGTCCCCAGAAACAGATCCCTTGCTTGTGATTTTGGTCGAAGCTACCGATCAATTATGGGCTGAGATGCAACAGCGTCAACAGGATCTGCTAGCATTACAAACGATTGTTCGACAGATTCAAGACTATATGAATCAAATTGGCGGTCCGATTTTTTCAATACAGGGCGCAGAGTTTAACGCCAATCTTGACGATCTCGTACAGGGCAACGGAGTTATGCTGGGCTTTGATTTTTCCATGGCGGGTGAACCAGGGCATGCCGATATAAATCTCAGCTTCGCCAACGCCGAGGAGGCCCTCCAGCCACTCCTGGCATCTTTCTTCGGAAATAACTGATGATGCGGGCTATGCACAAATATAGCCTCGTAATCTCCAGCATAGAGGATATCGTATTCTCTTGTCTCGATAAGATCTTCATTCGGACCGCCAGACTGGCTCTCCAGAGCTTTATGGCAATGGTGATTGTGTTATTTTCAATTCCATCGGCATTATCCGATCCAATTGAGTTGCCGACCGCGCAGGGCGCCAACAGAAACTCACGACTAATTGATATCAGCGGCGAAATTGGCACCTATGGTGAGCTATATGCGATTTCAGGCCGGGACCGGCGCCGGCCGTCAAGTGCCGGAAGAATATTCTTCAAACCCACCATCAACATACTGCAGAATTTCACCATCAATTTTAACCTTTTTCTGTCTACCGAAGGTAGCAGCGCCAGGCAGGACATCAACCAGATCGATATCAATCCCAAATGGGGTTGGGGCGAGGCGCATCTGGTGGATTTCACCGAAAGCTATTCGTCATTTACGCTGGATGGAGTCAAGATTAGGGGTGCGAGCTTGAATCTCACGCCCGGAATTTTTCGGGCCTCTGTGATATCCGGAATCTCTCAAAAGGAGGTCTCTTCATCATCGGGGCAGCCGGCTTATAGAAGACGCCTTAATGGAGGTAAAATCGGAATAGGTCATGATGGTAAATCACATTTCGATTTGATCATAATTTCATCCCGTGACGATATATTGTCGGCTGAAATTGTGCTCTCGGATTCGATAGTCAATGAAGATTCCAGCGAGCACACGGGCAATCAAAATCCCGAATCGATTACTCCGCAGGAAAATATCGTAGGCGCCATAGTTACCGGGTTATCGATAGCGGACGACAGGGTATTGTGGAACAACGAATTCAGCGGAAGCGCCATAACCCGGGATCGTCGTTCCTCCGAATGGGAACAGGAGGGTTACCCCTCAGCCCTTAAAAGCGTATTTACCCCTCGTATGAGCTCTAGTTTCGATATCGCCTTTTCCTCCGATATAAAATTCAATCTGGGCAGCTACAACATTCTCACTAACTATCAATATGTAGGTCCGGGCTATATCTCCTTGGGAATAGCCGGCCAATCCTCCGATAGACAAGCGATAAAGCTGAGCCTGAATCGTCGATTCAATGCCGGGGCGGTCAAGCTCGATCTGTCTCGTCAAAACGATAATCTCATAAAACAAAAGCGCTTTACCACCAACCGCTATACTGTCAATGCAGGAGCCACATTTAAACCGACTATCATCTGGAGTTTCAATTTTAACATTACGTATATGACAATGAATAATCACGCGACGGATAGTTCCGCCAGGGTCAATTTCGCCAATTGGGTATTTCGGGCAAATAACGGCCTGGCATTCGAAAGAAGCATAGGCTTGACCAATATATCCCTCGAATATTCTTACCAGACTTCCGGTGATAAGAATTCCGCTCGAACAAGTTCAAATCTTAACTCGCATACCACCGCCGTTCGCGCCGCTTTTAACGTCCGGGAGGGGATCAGCATGGTACAGTCGGTTAATATTGTCGGCAGCAGGCAGGCAGAAGCGGGGTGGGCGATGACGCATTCCTACTCTACATCGTTAAACATTCTGAGCCTGAATAAAAGGCTCAATAGCGGATTCCAGGTGGGAATCGGTTTTGACAATGCAGCAACTTCTTTAAAATCCGGATTGAGATCGAATTATAAACTAACGCCATCGGCCGCAATAAGCCTGCAATTGGAATTAAGAAATGTCCGATCCGATAACGACTCGGGCGCCTTAGACGAGCTGACCTCGCGGCTAACGATTACAAATCGTTTCTAACGAATTTGTCGGATTTAGAAATTGATAAGCAATATATTTTTCATTCCATGGTATCAGAAATTTCTGAGGTTTCTAATATTTTCCCTTTAATCATCGATTTCCAATCAACATGCGTGCCTCAGCGCGCGGAATCGCCCGGATTTATCCCACGGTCGTAACGTCGATGACAAGAATAAGGCGTGGCCCCAATTTGGGCATTTGTTGAAGGTTCTCTTCAATATCGGAAATACCTGTCTGATATGGGCAATTATGGTCTATTGAGGCTATTAACGGGGTCGACGAGACTCGAACTCGCGACCTCCTGCGTGACAGGCAGGCGTTCTAACCAAACTGAACTACGACCCCAAATACTCTTCAAATTTCAAACTGGGCAGTGCTGGGATCGAACCAGCGACCTTCTGCGTGTAAGGCAGACGCTCTAACCAAACTGAGCTAACCGCCCGCCGAATCTTACCCCTCGGTTTGCCCCGGGGAGGAGGCTTTGTCGTCCTTCTTGGCCGGCAGGAGAATTCCTATCGGTATGGCCACGCAGTATCCCAACACCAGCAGGATGGGAGCTATGGTGATATCGCCGGTCCCCAGAAATATAAAGCCGACTATCACCAGGAATAACCCGATACCGAGAAATATCAGATTGTTTTTCCCGAATTCGGGTCCGGCGATCCTTTTTGTTTTCCTGGCTGGCATTGCATCCTCCTATACGCCCTCGGTGAAAAATTACCACTACCCCAAACCGATAAATCACCTCGGCCGCGTCAGATCCTTAAATTAGTTTATGGCCCGCTAAAGTCAAGAATTAAAATTGTTGCCTGTCTATCAAAGCTAACTTTCTGGTTTTCCTCGGGCGATTCAAGGGCAAGGTCAACTTATTGGTATTAAAAAGGTTAATCAGACAGGGGGATTTGCGGCGAGCGGGGCTCAATACGCACCCGGGCTTTTGAAAATGTTTTTTATTGTCAGCAGAATAATCTTAATGTCATAGATCAATGACCAGTTCTCCACATAATAGAGATCGTATTTAGTTCTTTCGGTAATCGACGTATCCCCGCGGAGGCCATTGACCTGAGCCCAACCGGTCACACCCGATTTGACCTTATGGCGCTGAAAATAGCGAGGGATATCATCCTTGAATCGTTCCACGTAGCCCGGCTGTTCCGGCCTGGGGCCGACAAGCGACATCTGTCCGGTAAAGACATTCCAGAGCTGGGGAAGCTCATCGAGGCTGTATTTGCGGATGAATTTGCCGACCCCGGTGCGGCGAGAATCGTTTTCGACGGTCCAACCCTGGCTATTGACGTTTCTATTTTCATGAATCATGGAGCGGAATTTCAGCATGTAAAATTCGCGGCCGTTGCGGCCGACACGGCGTTGCTTGAATAATATCGGGCCGGGCGAATCGAGTTTTACGGCTAACCCTATGATAAGATATAGCGGAAGCAAGAGAATCATTCCTGCTCCCGAGAATACCAGATCGAAAGCGCGTTTTACGACCCTGGCGTAACCCTCGATCGGTGTCCGGCCCCATTTCAACACGGGAATTCCCTCGATCTGTCCGGCTTCTGAACTGAACGTCATTATGCCCATGACATCGGGAGAAACCATGTATTCGAGATTCAGGTTTTCGCTTTTCATCACCAGGTCGACCACGAAATCGCGTCGCTCCGGCGGGAGGTTGAAAACAATCATATCGATAGCGTGGGTTTTGACTATATCGTCAAGATTACCGATCGAACCCAGCCGCGGATAACGTATATCGTCGTCGCAGACAAATCCCACCGGTTCGATCCCCCAGGCCGGCCGGGCCTCGAGTTTCTCGAACAGAAGCAAACCGTTTTTCTCATTGCCGACAAAGAGCGCCCGTTTGACGCCGACTCCACGGCGCCGGGCGGAGAGCTCCAGCCGATATATCACTTCTCTCAGGAAAAATATTATGATGATTCCCATGATCCATCCCAAGCCCATAACCAGACGCGAGAAGCTTTCTCCTCGATAGAAGAAAGTGGTGGCGACTATGATAAATGATCCCGACGTTACCCCCCTGATTGTTTCCCAGAATCGATCGAATACCGACGGCGATCTCTTGCGGTAATGCCCCATCAGGCCGAATATGAATATCCAGATAACGCCGACGAATATCAATGAATTCAGATATAGATTTAAATCGGGAATTCCCTTCGTCACGGGGAAAATCGCGGTCGCAGCGGAATGGAATCGAATTATATAGGAAAGATAAAAGCCGAGAAATACACCCAGAATATCGCCCAGGATATAAATCACCGGCAGTATATAACGAAACCTGGTTTTCAATTTATCAATCTTTCTTCAAGTTTGAGTTTGCCCTGCTCCCGGAATATTCCCACCGCCTCGTTCAAGAAATCGTTTATCTCCCGGAAAAACCTCTCCTTTGAGAATCTCAGGACATGTTCCCTTATGGCCTGGGAATCGAATTCGATTTTAGAAAACGCGTTGACGGCGCCGCGAATATCATCGACGGTCTGGCGTTTGAAGAAGATACCCGATTTGAAACCGTCGTAGGTCGAAATATCGTCGATTATCGGGCCGACCACGGTGTCCTCGATACCGCCTTCCCGATAAGCGATCACCGGCTTGCCGCAAGCCTGAGCTTCCACCGGTATTATCCCGAAATCTTCCACGCCCGGAAATATCAGGGCCTTACAGCCCCGGTAATAATCTCTCAGGCCCTCCCTATCTAACCATCCCGTAAATTCGATATTTTTCGTCGCCATGTTGGCCAAACGCGGCAATTCGGGGCCGTCGCCTGTTACCACGAGTTTCTTGTCAAGCTCTCTGAAAGCCTCGACAACGATCTCTCCTTTCTTATACGGGACCATGGCGCCTGCCAGAAGAAAATAACCTTCACTACTCGAAGGTCCGGGAGTATAGAATTCCGTGTCAACCGGCGGAAATATCACTTTTGACGGCCGCCGGTAATATTTTTTTATTCGCCGGCGCACAAAATCGGAATCGGCGATAAATAGATCGACCCTTCGAGAGCTCTTTTGATCCCAATCGCGCAGTCGCTTTGCTACATATTGTACGAATCGATATTGGATCGGATTCATCAGTTCTCTATTAAAATAATCATCGAACCTGTCCCAGACGTAGCGCATCGGAGAGAAACAGTAACAGATATGAAGCGTGTTCCTGCCCCCAACGGCTCCCTTGGCTACACAATGCGATGTGGAGATGATCAGATCGGCGTTCTGAAAATCGAATTTCTCGATCGCCCCGGGAAACAGGGGAAGATAATGCCGGTAATGCTTTTTTCTTTTGGGAAGATTCTGGATGAACGACGTTCTTATCTCATGCTTTCTAAGATCGGCGGAGATCGTCTCCGGGTCGCAGAATAAAGTGTATATTACCGCCCGGGGGAAAATCGTGGAGAAGGCCTGCAAAACGTTTTCCCCGCCGCGCATTCCGTTAAGCCAATCGTGAACAAGCGCCACTACCATCGCGATACTGCCTTCTGAAAAATCCCGAAAATATCAGCCGCGGTTCTTTCCCAACTGAACATCGAAGCTCGCGCGACGCCCTCTCGTGATAATCTAATACGCGTTTGCCCGTTGTGCCAGCATTCCTCGACCCTGGCCAGCATATCCGGTATATTGTCGGGAGAAAACAACAACGCCGCGTCGTCGACAACCTCGGGCAGCGACGTTCTATTCGAGCAGACAACCGGCGTACCGCAGGCCATGGCCTCGAGCGGCGGCAGCCCGAATCCCTCGTAGAGCGACGGGAAAATAAAGACCCGGGCGGAGTTGTATAGCAGGGCCAACTCCAGCTCATCTTTCACCTCCACCAATCTCAATAATTCGCCATCATCGACATAAGCGCGAACATGCCTTTCATAAGCGTCCCTGTCGCCAGAGGCGATAATCATCGGTGATTTCAGTTTATTGACAATTTCGACCAGGGCTTTCGGATTCTTATGTTTTTTCAAGGCCCCCACATACAAAACGAAATCGCGAGGCATACCTTTATCGATTCTAAATTGAGAAAGCCGATCATCCGGGTATTTCTTGAAAATCGCCATATCGACCCCCGGATAGACGATTCTCACTTTGCCGGACGATTCCGGGAACGCGGCGGATATGTCGTTTTTGGAATGTTGGGAATCGGTCAATATCGTATGGCTTTTCCTGCAGGCGTGTCCGACAATAGAGCGGGCGTACGTTCTACCGAGATAGCCGAATTTTACCGGCAGTTTTAGATGAATGAGATCGTGGATCGTCACGATCGATGGACACGGGATATTGAACGGCAACGTATAATGCGGGGTAAAAAACAGATCGGTCTTCAATTTCAACAGGGGCGTCTTGAAGGCGAGCATCTCGGATATAGAATATTTGGGGTAATCAAAAGCGATAATTTCGGCGAAATCTTCCGGCAAATTCAGATTTTCCAGATCGGCCGTTTTCCCGAAAAGAAAAAAGCGGGCCGGCATCCCGGCGCGATGCCAGTGAATCAGGAGATTTCGAAGATAAGTCCCAATGCCGCCGTCGTTGATCTTGCGGCAATCTACCGCGATTGATAACATCAACCCTCACATCGAATGGAACAATACCGGCCGGGCGAATATCAAAATTTTCATTGAAGTCTCTTGCCGTCTTTTAGCAGAAGAGCCTTTCGGTAAACGTCTATCATTTCATCGGCGGCCCGATCCCAGCTAAACATAGCGGTACGAACTCGACCGGCCTCGGCCAGCCTGGCCCGCAGATCGGTATCGCCGGCCATCTTTCGCAGGCCGTCCGAAATAGAATCCACGCTGTAAGGATCGACATACAAAACTGCCTCGCCCGCGACTTCGGGCATGGATGAGACATTCGAGGTTAACACGGGACAGCCGACCGACATTGCCTCCAGAATCGGCAGCCCAAATCCTTCCACCAGCGACGGGTAGACGAAAAAGGAAGCTCCCGAATAGAGAGCCGCGAGGTCATCGTCGGCGACATAATCGATCCGCTTGATTCGATCGCGGCAGGAAACCTCGCGCCAGGTTCTCTCCATCTCCTGCATATGCCAGCCTTTCGGTCCGGCAACCAGGAATTCGAAATTGTCGGACAGGCCGGAACGCTCGAACGCTCTAAACAGCCTGGCAAGATTTTTTCTCGGGTCGAGACGGCTGACGAAGAGAAAATAATCTCCTCCGATATTATATTTACCTTTAACGTCTCGAATCTTTTCCTCTCCGGGTCGAACGAGAGGCGTGGTGCCCGGGTAAACGGTCACGACTTTATCTTCCGGCACGCGTAAATACTTAACAACGTCGCGCGCGGTCGCGTTGGAAATAGCCACTATTATATCCG
>Ga0214473_10003310_pt1 | contig 19562 bp, 20 predicted proteins | sample RVTome_7_FD_203509 | JGI IMG/M metagenome (GOLD analysis project Ga0214473, IMG submission 203509) | Soil microbial communities from uranium-contaminated site in the Upper Colorado River Basin, Wyoming, United States - RVT98D197 | ecosystem: Environmental > Terrestrial > Soil > Contaminated >... | reverse complement strand
TTCGGATGCCCGGCTTTAGCGGATTGGATATCCTCCCGGATTTGAGGAAACTTAAACCTGACGTCTCCATTGTGGTCATTACGGCTTTTGGAAGTGAGGAGGTTCATTACAAAGCCCTTGAAAGAGGAGCAAATGCCTATTTAGAAAAACCAATCCAATTGGGAAAATTAAGCGCCTTGATTCACGAGATGTTTTTCTTAAAAGAAAAACAAGTAAAGAGGTGAGAAATGGTTGGAATTCTAATTGTCTCTCACGGGAGATTGGCTGATGCCTTGATCTCTTCAGTTCAGTCTCACGTCGGGAGTTTGGAGAAGATAAGAGGAGTTTCGATCTGGTCGAAGGATAGAGAAGAAGTGAAGGATCGGATTCAAAAGAAAATGACGGAGGTGGATGATGGAGATGGGGTCGTTATTTTAACGGATATTTTAGGAGGGACACCGACCAATCTCAGCCTATCTTTTTTGGAAAATAAGAAGGTTGAGGTCGTAACAGGAGTGAACATGCCCATGCTCCTGACCCTTGCAAGTTATCGAAAGGGGAAATCGTTAAGAGAAATCGGTTCGCTGGTGAAAAAATCAGGGAGGAGGAGCATCATTTTAGCTAAAGAAGTATTTGGTTTGAAGAGAAAAATGTAGGTAAGAGAAAAGGAGAGAAGAATATCGCCTTTTTGAGCGACGGGGTCAGCCACCCTATCATCCGATTTTTCTTAAAGGTGAAGACGATCCTTTACTAAAGGCACTATCCCGAATTCCAAATTTGACAATCATAGAGGGAATAGGACCTCAGGCTTGGAATGAAGCGGTCCTAAACATCGTGAAGGAGTTTAACAATAAGACAAGGAGAGAAAACTCATGCAATTTTTTTATTGGTTGATATTCTTAGTGGCCATTAGTATCGCTATTCTTGCTGTCCAAAATTCAAGTGTTCCTTTGGTAATGATAAAATTCCTTATATGGCGATTCGAGACTTCTCTCATCTATACTATCTTGGGATCAATCGGTGTAGGGATTCTTATGACCCTTTTCTTCTGGATTCCAAGGGCCATCAAGGCTTCAATTCGATCGAAAGAGTTAAGAAAACAGATAGAAAAGCTTGAAACAGTTTTACATGGACCTGTTACTCCAGGACAAGAAAGAAACAACCCCAAAGAATTATAAAAAATATCATCATTCCTATCTATCTCAGATTAAACCAACCAGAGAAATCATTAATGGAGTTATTAGAGACGGGTAGGTAAAGTTAATCGTGGGATCAATAGGTCGGTTGAAAAAGGTCAACGGAAAACCCCATCTCCTCTTGAGTGCCTTGAGAAAATTCGATGGTGACCACGGATTTCTTCTTTCCTCCGGAATCACCTTCAATTTCCTCATCTGCTTGGTCCCTCTCACCTTATTATTGTTGGCTTTGACTGGCACCTACCTTTACAGCTCACGAGAAGTATTAAATCATATCAGTTATCACCTGCAGAACGTCGTTCCTTCTCTGGATCCCCAAATTATGAAAAACATTATGAGGATTATTCGTCATCGTAAGATTGTCGGGATTTTGGGCATTGGGGGATTAATCTGGACCTCCACTTGGGTGTTCAGTTCGTTGAGGACAGTCCTCAATATTGTCTTCCAAGTTGAGAAAGGTCAAAGTATTGTCCGAGGGAAGGCTATCGATCTTTTTATGGTTCTTTTGGCAGGAATCTTCCTACTCATGAGTATGGCGCTTACCTCCACGATTACCTTCATCCAAGGCTACCATTTTAGTCCTTTCCTGGATATGAGACCGATCACCCGCTTTATCTTGCAATATCTCATTCCTTTCTTCTTCACTTTTTGGATGGCCTTCTTAATTTACAAAATCATCCCAAATAAAAAGATCAATTTTAAATTAGCTCTTCAAGCGGCTTTCTTCACCAGTCTATTCTGGGAGGTAGCAAAACAATTGTTTGGGTGGTATGTCCTCCATTTGGGAAGATTCTCCATGGTCTATGGTTCTTTAAGCACTCTGGCAATTTTCTTTTTGTTCGTTTACTATTCCTCGGCTATCCTCATCTTGGGAGGAGAGATTGTCTTTCTACTGGAGAAAAGGAGCACTATCTCACGCGCCAATCAACATTTGAAGAAGTTTCCCAATAGGGTTTATAAATAATTTCCGCTGGATAAGATTTTTGGTTGTTGCTTAGGCGTCCGTTTGGGGACGCCAATTTATTTTAATGGCTCATGCCATATGGAGCCTTGGATTGAGAGCCATCCTCTGGATGGCTTTTGTTTTATATTTCCTTTACTCAAACTTCTTTTTATGTTATGGAAACATAAAAATTGCCCATGGTTGAATAACCCTGATTTATGGCAACTTCCTCCCGGACAAAATGGAAATGGATTTTCTTTCTCTGTATTTTGGCGGGATTCGTTTTCTTTCTCGTCTATCAATACAACTCCCAACTATGGACTCAAGTCGGTAAACTTTACGATACCCTCCATGATCGTCAACAACTAAAAGGATTTATTCGCTCCTTTGGAGCTTATTCTCCTCTAGCTTATATCTTACTACAAATTATACAAGTGGTTGTTGCCCCTATCCCTGGAGGGGCTATTGAGTTTTTAGGAGGTTATCTGTTTGGAGTCAAAGCTGGGTTTATCTATTCCATGATCGGTCTTTTTTTGGGGTCCTGGATGGCTTTCAGCCTGGCAAGGATTTTTGAAAAAATAGCTGTTGAAAAGTTTGTTTCAGAACAGACAAGAAAGAAATTTGATTATTTGGTTGAACATCAAGGTGTGATCCTCAGTTTCATCCTTTTTTTAATCCCGGGTTTTCCGAAGGATGCCCTTTGTTATATTCTGGGGTTGACCCCCATGCATCTGGGCATTTTTCTGATCATTTCGACCATTGGAAGAATCCCCGGGACCTTGATCGCCTGTCTTCAGGGCGGCAAGGCTTTCGATCATCAGTATTACACCTTTGGGGTTCTTTTGGGGGCGTCTTTCTTGGTCATTTTGGTCTTTTATATCTATCATGATGAAATTCATCACCTTGTTAAGAAACTAAAACCGGATAAAGGTAAGGAGTTTTAGGGAGCGAAGATGGCGCCTGCGGTGAAAGAGGATAAAGGAGGCAAATGGTCTTCTGATCTCGTTTTAGATCTCTATTCCAATCTTTTAACGGAGATCTGGGAGTTGGTGTCGGCGCTGATCGGCGAAGCCATTTTGGCATTTCTTTTCACCCTGGCCATTCGAAAACTCGGAGAGAAGTATCCCTTTTTGAATTCTCTAAAGGTCTCTGAAGACGGCGTTTCGTTGGATGAAGTGAAGAAGGATTGCCGGACCGTTGCCCCGATAGAAATTCATCGGGGATTTCAAAGCCTGATCAATCAACTCTCCCATCTTTTTTCGGCTTTAGCGGAAGGGGTGATCAACAAGGAACTCTTTCCAAAAGTCTTTCCGAAAGTTAAAGAGGCTGAGCGAATTATTTCTCAAAAATAGGGGAGGAAACATCGGTGAGGTTGATTTTTAAAAATTTGAACGTCCTTCGATCTACCATCAATGCGATCAGCACGAGCATTGAGATCAAGGAGATCGTCGAATCAGCCGGAACCAACCTGCCCAATTTATTTGACTTCTCCTCATTCGGAGTATTTTGGAAAGAGGATCTCCTCCTCTTCCTCTACCAGGAAGAATCTTGTCCCCCCTCCTTCACCCAAGAGGTGGTGAAGAATATGCTCAAAGTCTTTTCCATCTTAGGAGAGGAATCCTTCAATGCCGAAGGGATTGCGCTTCAAGTGGAAAAGAGGAAGTTACGACCCAAGCAGATGATGATGGATCCCAAAGCGACCTTGAAATCCCACCTCACGTTGCCCCTCACCGTGGAAGGGGAGATCTTAGGATGCCTTTCTCTCAACAGCGACCAACCCAATGCCTTTGATGCCCAAGATCTGCAATTCCTTTCCGTCATCGGATACCAGATGGCAGCCACCCTAAAACATTTTCAAAGGTTTAGTTCGATTAAAAACATTGCCATTTATGATACCCTGACCGGTCTTTATAATCGGAGATATTTTGAGGAGAGGCTTGGAATAGATGCCCAAAAATCTTTTTACAGCGGGACCCCCCTTTCTTTGGTGATGGTCGATATTGACCATTTTAAGAAGATCAATGACACCTTCGGGCATACGGAGGGGGATCAGGCGCTTTGTAAAATTTCTTCCCTGCTGAAAACGTCGGTTCGAAAGAAAGACACCGTCGCCCGTTATGGCGGTGAAGAGTTCATTTTGATATTGCCAGAGGCCGGTTTGGAAGAGTCTTTTGTGATCGCAGAGCGCATCCGACGGCAGGTTGAAAACACCTCTTTTGAAGTAGGGCAGGCTCAAGTCAATTTGACCCTTAGCATGGGGATCTCCAATTTTCCAAGCCATCGGGCGAAGTCAAAAGAAGACCTGGTAAAGATGGCAGACCAGGCGCTCTACGACGCCAAACGGGGAGGACGAAATAAAGTCTGCATTTTTTCAGGAAAATCTGCTCAATGGACTGTCCCGACTTAGCCAGGGAGAAAGGAGGAAGAAATGAATCATTCTCGTCAAAGAGGTAAAGAGATGAAGCATTTCAAAAAAATTTTAATCTTCGTTTTGATCACAGCGTTGCTTATATTGGAGGCAAGCACCTTGTTGGCTCAAGGACCTTTTTCCGTCCTCAAAGGGAAAGTCGTAGGAATTCGGGCGAGGATGTGGTTGGATGTGGAGAGTGATACCGATAAAGCCATTGTCAATTTTAGAATTGGACGTAGAACTCAATATACTCCTAAGCGATATCCTAATCCTGGGGAGAGAGTCGAGGTGCAATATTTAGTCCAACATGGGACTCCAGTAGCTCATTTCGTCAACATCTTGGAGGGTCCAAAGTAGGGACGAGATGGTTCCTATCATAGGGAATTCTATTTTCTCTCAACAAAAAAGGCACACCCAGAAGGCGTGCCTTTTTTGTTGAGAGAGATATCCCAATTACTCTGGATTACTTTCCCTTTGGCGGAGCCTTCGGGGCGGAGCCTTTGATCGTTACAGCGATCATCTTGTCCATTTCCTTTTTGTACTCGACAACGACATTCATTCCCGCCTTCAAATCCTCAAATTTGAGAGCGTCTTTGCCTTTTGTAATCTTTGTCTTATCATCGACAATAAAGGTCTTCGAATCCTTCCCTTTGACCACGACAATGCTCTTTGCTACTGCATCCACACTCTTAATATCGCCGGTAAACTTTTCCAATTTAACAGGCGCGGTGGTGGCTGGTGCGGCTGGGGCTGGAGTTGTGGCCTTTGGAGGGGCTGTTGCGATGGCTCCAGAGACAAAAGCTACCAAAGTAAGCAGGACTACTAATAGAATCGTTTTCTTCATTCAGATTCACCTCCTTCCTTGTTAGGGCTGGATATATAGTGAGCAAAAGGAGTGCCAAAGAAAATTATTGGGGAAAATTTTTAACTATTTGAAATGATTTAATAAAATTTTATTGAGGGAAATTTGGTAGAGGAAAAGTGTTATGAATTTCAACACAATCCCATGAAGTGCTGCAAAATTCTACACCCCTTCTTTTTCTAATATTCTATAGAGAGTTGCGCGATCGATACCTAAGATTTCGGATGCCTTCTTTTTATTTCCACCTGTTTCTTGAAGCACCTTTAACACATACCTTTTTTCTAACTCCCTTAATGGTATTGGTTTTTCAGGGATTGGAATCTCCGGGCCCTTGATTTCTTCGAACATTTTTTTTGGAAGGTCTTCAGGAAGGATAATGGGATGAATTGAAAGAATGACCGCCCTTTCTATGGTATGCTCCAATTCACGAACATTTCCTGGCCAGGGATATTGGGTGAGTATTCCTAGAGCCTCCGGTGAGATATGGGAGATATTTTTGTGATTCTCTTCAGAAAATTTCTGGAGAAAATGGTTGGCCAGTGATGGGATATCTTCCTTTCTTTCCCTCAAGGGAGGGAGGGTGATCGTTACGACATTGAGTCGATCGAAGAGGTCCTCCCTGAATTTTCCATGTTTCACGAGGGGTTCCAAAGGTTGATTGGTAGCGGCAATGACCCGTATATCCACTTTAATACTTTCCGTCCCTCCCACCCTCTTGATTTCATGTTCCTGTAAAAATCTTAGAAGCTTCGATTGCATCGAGAGGTTAAGATTTCCCACCTCGTCAAGAAAGAGCGTTCCGCCATCCGCCTCTTCAAAAAGGCCCTTTTTGGCAGAGAAGGCTCCTGTGAAAGCTCCCCGGACATGACCAAACAATTCACTTTCTATTAACGACTCCACCAATGAAGCGCAGTCGACAGGGATGAAGGGTCGGGTGTTCCTCCGGCTATTGTAATGAATAGAACGGGCGATGAGTTCTTTCCCCGTTCCTCTCTCTCCACAGAGGAGAACGGTGGACTTTGCTTCGGCCACCTTGGCAATGGTCTTATAGACTTGAAACATTTGGGGGGTTCGTCCGATGACATTTTTAAATTGGTATTTGTCGAGAAGTTCCTGCCGATAAAATTTGTTCTCTTGGATAAGTCTCCTCTGCTCCAGAGCCCTCTGGAGGGTGAATTTAATTTCGTCCAGTTTAAAGGGTTTGCTGATGTAGTCGTAAGCTCCCTCCCGGATGGCCTCGATGGCGGTCTCAATCGATCCGAAGGCAGTGATCATAATGACGGTGGTGTCCGGGGCGTTTTTTTTGAAAAATCGAAGCACCTCCATCCCGTCTTTCTCACCCATCCGCACATCGGTGATGATGATGTCGAAAAGGGTGTCCATCCCCCGGGCAATGGCTTCTTCGCCGCTCAAGGCCGTGGAGACCTGATAACCTTCTTTGGATAGCACTTCTTTTAAGAGGCCGATGGTGACCGGATCGTCATCCACGACCAAGAGATGGGCTGATGTTTTGTTCATCGGTTTCATTTCTTTCAAAAACGGGGATGTAAAGGGAAAACGTGCTTCCCTTTCCCACCTCGCTTTCTACCTCTATTCTTCCAGAGTGTTCTTTGACGATCTTTTCACAGATCGCCAACCCCAACCCCGTTCCTTCTCCCATTTTTTTTGTGGTGAAGAAGGGGTCGAAGATCCTCTTTTTCGATTCCTCGGTGATTCCGATTCCAGTATCGGTAATCGAAATTTCTAACCATCTTCCGTTCTCTGACGAACGTAGAAGGGGAGTTTGATGGGTCGAGATCGTCAGCACTCCTCCTTGGGGCATGGCGTCTAAGGCATTGGCGATCAGGTTAAGAAAGAGGGTTTGGAGATGGGTGGCATCTCCTAAGATCGCAGGGACGTTTGCGGAAAGGTGGGTGGAAAGTCTCACATTTCGCGCCAGAAACCAGGGTTCACTCAGATGGATCAGTTCCTCCAGTAGTTCATTCACATCCAGAGACCTCAATTGGGGACTGGGCTGCCGGGTAAAAGAGAGGAAATTTTTTACCGAATCGGCCAGCCGGTCCAGTTGGGATTCGATGATTTTGAGCCGGTCTCGATCTTTGGGCTGAAGATCTCCATCCTGCAGAATGAGTTGAATATAGCCGGAGATCGAGTTGAGGGGGGTTCCGATTTGATGGGCGATGGTGGCGGTGACCTGCCCCACCGCAGCCAGTTTTTCGGATTGACTTAATTGCCTCTGGGATTCAAATAGAGCTTCATTGAGTAGCCTCAGCTCTTCGTTTCTTTTGGCCAATTCTGAGGTCGCGGCCTCGATTTTTCTTGTCAACTCCTCATTGAACTGATTGACCTGCCTCAAAAGTTGAATATTTTGTTCATGAGTTTCCCGGATCGTCTTGAGCATTCGATTAAAATTTCTTCCCAATTTTCCCAGTTCATCTTCACTCTGAATATCGGCTTCAGCCTCCAGGTCACCTTTTTCTGCACGGGACATGGCCTCTACTAATTTCCGAATAGGATCTCCGACCAGTTTCCCGAAAAGCACCGTGAGTGTGATCAAGATGACGAGGATGCTGGAGAAGGTCAGGATCACAGCCCGGTCCCTTTTTTTGCTTAAATAGCTTTGAGCTTCATCCAGAGTACTGACCACTCGAATGCCACCGACCACTCTTGTCTCTGAATGGAGGGGGACGATGACCTCCAGCCATCTCTCCTTTCCCACGTCATGGAGCGTAGAGAGATATTCATCCTTCTTCAGACGTTTGATCTGGTCGTTCGATAAGGCCAACGGGGTCAGAGTGACACCCTTTGAGTTGGAGACGATCAGATCCCATCCCTTGGCAGAAAAAAGGAAGACATCAATTCCCATCAGGCTGGGGCGGCTGAGCAGCCACTCCTCCACTTCATGTCGGATATGAGGGAGATCTTGGATCATCTTTTGATCCGGGATCGAAGCATCGATCTGCTTTGCAATATAGAGATTTCGGTCTAAGTAAAGGTCGATCTGGTCCTTTCTTGCAAAATGGTAGTCTAAATAACTGGCGAGCAGAAGAACCCCAACGACGATGAGGATGATGAGGAGGGTGATCTTAGTCTTCAGCCCAATCCGGGGGAGCCTTTGATGGATCAGGGATCTGAGCCATTGAATGGGAAATGAGGTGATGGAGATTGATTTATCTGTTTCCACGGTTATCCCCCGGAGAGGGACATCTCAGCTCTGGCCCTTTTTCGTTCAATGATCCTAACCAAAATCACACCGATTTCGAATAAGATATATAAAGGGCCTCCCATTAAGGCCATGTTAAAGACATCCGGGGTCGGTGTGATCACAGCGGCTGCAATGGCTATCAGAAGGATAGCATACCTTCGATTTCGAGTCAAAAATGCTGCATTCACCACTCTGAGGTAACTCAATAAGGCAAGGATCAGCGGGAGTTCGAACGTCAGCCCAAACCCAAAGATGAAGAAGGTGCAGAAGGAAACATATTTCCCCGCCGAGATCATCGGTTTAATATGGGCCGATTGATACCCCAAGAGAAACTGAACGCCAAATGGCAGGGTGACAAAGAAACAAAAAAAAGCGCCCAGGTAAAAAAGTAGGATGGAGGTGACCAGAACACCGCTTCCCGAATTCAATCCCTTCGAGCGAAAGAGAGGGGCGAAGGCTATCCAGATGTAATAAAAGATGACAGGGATGGAAGTGAATAGGCTGGTGTAAAGGGTCAGTTTGAGGAGGGAGAAAAAAGCCTCAGGAATGGAGAAAGCCACCAGATCAATTTTGAGAGAGGTGCGACAAAGGAAATTTAACAATTCCTTTGAAATGGGATAGATGATGATTCCACAAAGAATGATTACGATGATGATCTGAAGGAGTCCTTTCCGCAACCGGGCCAATGCCTGGAAGATCTCTTCTCTCTTCATCCCCACCCCAATCCCCTTGCCTTGAAGGATCATGGAGACAATGTAACATAAAAGGGGATCTTCTGAAAGCATGGGGTGCGGAGAGGGCTTGGGGTTTAAGGCTTAAGGGTACAGGAAAGAATTAAGCCTCCAACCTCAAACCTTGACCCTCCGGGTTCAGTTTTTCGCAGAACAGGGTTGACAAAGGTTTAAAACAGAGATATACAAAAATAAAATAGATGTTTGATTGCAATGTCTACCGCAGGTAGGCATGTTCCGAAGATGAAATTGAGAGTGGGTATCACTTATAACCTCAGAAAAGATTTCTCTCAACAAGAGAATCAGCCCATTGATCTTTTGGAGGAGTTCGATTCCGAGGAAACGATCGATGCCATTCAAGAGGTCCTGGAGAGCGAGGGACACGAAGTGATCAAACTGGGAGGGGACACCGGTTTGATCGATCGTCTGAGGCAGGCCCCCATAGATATTGTATTCAATATTGCAGAAGGTTTCCAGGGCCGGAATCGGGAAGCCCACATTCCTGCTCTCTTAGAATTTTTAAATATCCCATATACAGGGTCCGATCCCCTCACCCTCTCCCTCACCCTGGATAAGGCCATGGCGAAGAGAATCGTGATGAGCCAGAACATACAGACCCCCCGTTTCAAGAAAGTTGAGAGGATGGAGGATCTGGATGGCTTCGACCTCCGTTACCCCCTTTTCGTGAAGTTGTGTCACGAAGGGTCGAGCAAAGGGGTCCGGTTGGACTCAAAAATATTGGATCCTCAATCCTTGGAAGAGAAGGCGAAAGGACTCTTAAAAATCTATGGTTCTCCCCTTCTCCTTGAGGAATTTGTCAGAGGTCCGGAGTTCACAGTGGGCATTCTCGGCAATGAAGACCCTTTCGTCCTCGGTGTCATGCAGATTGAGATCAAGGGAAGCCCTCTGGAAGAATCTATTTACTCATTGGAAATAAAAAGGGAGTGGGAAGAAAAAGTCCGGTATCATTGTCCTCCCTCGATTGACCAGAATCTCCTAAAAAAGATTGAAGAGGTGGCCCTCCGGTCCTATCGGGCCCTGGAGTGCCGAGATGTTTCACGGGTGGACATCCGAGTGGGGGAGGACGGGACCCCTTACTTTTTAGAGATCAATCCCCTTCCAGGCCTTTCTCCTGTTTATGGAGACCTCGTGATCATGGCGAGGGGCATGGGATGGGATTATGCCCGGTTGGTAAAAACCATCTTCCATCATGCCCTGAAGCGGTATGGATGGATGAAGTAATCCATTCTGGATGAATCGAACAGAGCAGAACCTCTACGAAATTATCTTGAGAAATTTTAAGGAGGCGGTTGTCTTTGCAGACGCCCAAGAGCGAATTCAAATCTTTAATCCCATTGCCGAGAAGTATTTTCAGATCGGTGGAAAGCAGGCGCTGGGAAAGAGATTGGAGAGGGTCATCCCCTATAAAAATATTAAGAAGCATTTTGTTTCCGTTTACGAAAAAAAGGAGAGTAATCACGATGTTGAGCTGGCGATCCGCGTTCCCCCTGCCTCTTCTTCAGACCAAGAAACCTTAATCCTTCATTGTAGCTTTTACCCCATTTTTGATAAGAAAGGGGAGATGTTTTTAGGTTGTTTGGCCACTTTTGCCGATGTGACGGAGAAGGGTTTGCTCCTGAGGGAGATCACCAAGAGTCGGGATCTCTCCACCATCGGAATGCTGGCGAGATGGATGGCTCATGAGATTCGAAATCCATTGAGTTCTTTGAACATCAATATTGAATTATTGAGAGAGGAGTTGGGAGAGGAAGTCCAGCTTTCCCAGAAAGAAGAGATTCATTCCCTGATCAATTTTATCAGTTATGAAACGCTGCGATTGGAGAACAATCTCAAAGAATTTTTGGATTTTAATCGTCTCCCTCCCCTGAAATTTGAATGGATTCCATTGAATGAGGTCTTGGACTCCGTGGTCCGACTGTTAAGGCCAGATGCTCAAATGAAAAATGCGAGGATTGAAACCCACTTTCAAAAAAGGTTGCCCATGCTGAAGATCGATGTCAGCCAATTCAACTTAGCGATTTCAAATCTCCTCGTCAACAGCATTCAGGCGGTCTCCGAAAGAGGGGATATTCATCTTTACACACGGGGATCCAGGAAAAATGTCTTCATCATCATCCAGGATAATGGGGTGGGGATCTCTAAAGAGCACCTTTCCAAGATCTTTGATTTCATGTTCAGCACCAAGCCCATGGGTTCAGGATTGGGGCTCTCGATTGTCAAAAAAATTATTTCAGACCACCACGGAGAGATTACGGTGAAAAGCGAGGTCAACAAGGGATCCGTCTTTAGAATACGAATTCCCCTTGGCCAGAAGATATAAATATGAGTTAGGAGTTCCGAGTCGAGAGTTCGGAGTAAAAACGTTTAACGAAGAACAAAAAAAGGCTCATCGTGGAAGTGAGTGGGTAGAAACCACTTGAAGATATGCTTACAATCCTTATGATCCCCCTTTGGAAAAGGGGGACGGAAGGGGATTTTAAGAACAAATGCTTTCTTATGATAAACAGTTGAAAGCGTTATCGCAGCATCTCAGAAAAAATATGACAGATTCTGAAAACATGTTGTGGTTAAAATTGAGGCGAAAGCAATTGAAAGGGCATCAGTTTTACCGCCAAAAGATTATCGGGAAGTATATCGTTGATTTTTACTGTCCGAAGGCCAATCTTGTGATAGAACTTGACGGCGGGCAACACTATTCTGAGGCTGGCAAGTCAAAGGACAGGACAAGGGACGATGTTCTTAGGGAAATGGGAATAAAGGTTCTCAGGTTTTCCGACAGGGATGTCTTTGGGAATATTGGCGGAGTGGTGGAAGGGATATGGAGTTGCTTATGATTTATAAAATCTCCCCTCGCCCCTCTTTGCCAAAGAGGGGGAGAGAAAAGGCAGAAATCACCCACTCGATTACGCGAAGAGCCAAAAAAATAATGCTCCGAACTCCGAACTAACAACTCCGAACTGATTATTAGGGACACATGGATAAGAAAGTGATTCTGATTGTAGAGGATGACCCGAGCGTTGGGGAGAGCCTCCGTGTTTTGTTGAAAAGGAAGGGGCACGGAATTCTCCTGGCCTCGAATGGGAAAGAAGGCCTCCAACTTTTTCGGCATGAGTTCGTCGATCTGGTGATTACCGATGTGGTCATGCCCAAAATGGATGGGATCGAATTATTAGAAGCCATAAAGGGCTTGAAGCCGGAGACCGAGGTCATCGTTATCTCTGCCCAAGGGACGATTGAGAAGGCGGTCCAGGCGATGAAATTGGGCGCCTTCGATTTTATCGAAAAACCGATCAATCCTCGAGTGATCTCTCTATTGGTGGAGAGGGCGTTGGAGAAGCAGACGCTGATCCTCCAAAATCGAGATTTACGCTCCCGGTTAGAAGACAAGTTTCATTTCAAAAACATTATCGGGAGAAGTGAGAAGATGATAAAAATCTTTGAACTGATCCGTCATATTGCCCCTTACGATAGTTCTGTTCTCATCATCGGCGAAAGCGGGACAGGAAAAGAACTGATTGCCAATGCCATTCATTACAATAGTCCGCGAGCCTCCATGCCCTTCATCAAAGTGAGCTGTGCCTCCTTAAGTGAGGGGATTATTGAGAGCGAACTTTTCGGTCATGAGAAGGGGGCTTTCACCGGAGCGATCGCTTCTCGAAAAGGTCGATTTGAATTGGCCCATCAAGGGACCCTCTTCCTGGATGAGGTGGAAGATATTCCCCCTGCGACCCAGATCAAACTTTTAAGGGTCCTCCAGGAAGGCGAATTTGAAAGGGTAGGGGGGAATAAGACGATCAGAGTGAATATTCGAATCATTGCAGCCAGCAATCGGGATCTCCAAGAGGCAGTGAAGGGAGGGGGATTTCGAGAGGATCTCTATTATCGCTTGAATGTGGTAAATATTAAGCTCCCTCCATTGAAAGATCGGAGGGATGATATTCCTTTTCTCGTCAATTTTTTTATAGAAAAATATAATCAGAAATATCATATGAAGGTGAAAGGAATCTCCCAGAAGGCCATGAACCGCCTGAGCGATTACGAATGGACAGGAAATGTAAGGGAATTGGAAAATACCATCGAGTCGATTTTGGTCATCAACAGCCCGGAAGTGGTGGATATCCAGCACTTTCCTCAAGAATTTCGTGATTTCAAAGAAAAGCCTGAGGTGGTTCCGATAAAAATAGGAACGTCGCTTGAAGAGGTTGAAAAAGAGATGCTGATCCAGACCCTTAGGGCGACGAAAGGAAATAAAAGAAAGGCAGCTAAATTACTGGGAATCAATGTCCGAACGATTCATAGGAAAATTGAGGAGATAGGAGAGACCCCCTTCATGTGAGGGGGATTGGATAAATAAGAAAAGAGTGCCAAAAAGTCTTACTTTTACCAAAAGAGTGATAGAATGATGGTATTTTGTCGCATATTTATTAAAAAGGCATGTCATTTTTTCCCTATTTTTTTTTATCATGATTGGATGAGGAGAGATTGCCTGATGGGGTTGAAGTATAACCTATTGATATTAAAATTATTTTTTCAATATCAAGATTAATGTAGTTTAAAAAATTTGGCATGAAATTTGATATAATAATTTCTCATGAAGGAAAGGATGAAGTTTGCCTTTATTATTGATAAGGATGAATTTGTTCGATTAAGTTTAAACAAAATTTTAAACAAGTATGGATTCCATGTCGAAGAGATTGAAGATATTTCCCAACTGGAAAAAAGAAAAAAGGATGTCGAGGGAGGAATGATCTTAGCCGATGTAGAAATTGATCTTTTGGAGAAACGGATTTCCCTCTTGAAGAGATGGAATAATCGTTTTATATTGATGACCCCTTTGGTCACTGACGAAATCACTCTTCGATTGAAAAAAATGGGCATTCATCGTATTATCAAAAAGCCCGTTGATCCGAAGTTGTTAAGGAAGGCAATTCGAGAGATTTCTTTTCCCGATGAGGTGAAAACTCCTTCATTAGGGAAAAAAGGGGAGGGTTCCCATTTCATTCAGAAAGGAGGTGACGTTACATGAAGAAGTGGATTTTTCTTTTCCTCGCAATGGTTTTGGTGATTAATATTGCCACAATTGGGATTGGGTGCAAAGCCAAGGAGGCACCGAAGCCAGCAGCCAAAGAGGAGGCGAAACCTGCTGAGGCACCGGCACCACCTGCGCCTGCAGCAACACCAGCTCCGGCTCCAGCACCAGCACCAGAGAAACCTGCTGAAGCCCCCAAGAAGAAGTAAAGTTTGTTTCATGGCCGAAGCGTTGGCGCCCCCCCTCATTGATGGAAGGGGGCGCCAACAAGAGTGAATTTTATTTAAAAGAGGAGCCTATTATCCGAGTGCAATGCAAAAGGAAAAAAAGGTGCATATCTGCTAATCAGGAAGGAAGACTTTTCCTTTGTCTTGAAGGAGGAGGTATCGGATGATATCTCCTTTTTTGTTTTTTGAAAAGGCTTGTCAGACAACGAACCGGTGTCCTCTCAGCAGATATGCAGGAAGGAGAGAAGATGGAGCCTGCTTCAGACTCTAATTTATCTGTCCCCCCAAGGGGGGCGAGAAGGGCCTCGCAGCTTTATTTGTTTCCCCTTCAAATGGGAGGGGAAAAGATTGAGGAGTCGAGGGAGACCATCCCTCAAGTTTGGAAAGGAGTTTCAGAAAAGGAATGGAATGATTGGAGATGGCAACTTCGACATCGCATTACCACTCTTGAACAACTCAAAGAGATCATCGATTTGACCCCAGAGGAGATAGAGGGGATCAGACATTCAAAAGGAAGATTAGCCTTAGCCGTTACCCCTTATTTCGCCAGCCTGATGGACCCGATCAATCCCAATTGCCCCATCCGAAGACAGGGGATTCCTCGCATTGAGGAAATCCATTTGTCCAAAAATGAAATGGTGGATCCTTTAGGAGAGGACAACCATTCACCGGTTCCGGGTCTTGTCCATCGCTACCCCGATCGAGTGCTCTTGCTCGTCACGGATCAATGTGCCGTCTATTGCCGGTATTGCACACGGAGACGACTGGTGGGAAGTAACGAGCGATCCATCACCCAGGGAAATTTTGAGGAGGTCCTCAAGTATTTAAAGAGCCATCGAAAGGTTCGAGATGTCCTCTTATCAGGAGGGGATCCGCTCCTCCTGGAAAATGAAAGGCTGGAGGAGATGTTAAGCCGATTGAGGGCGATTCCCCATATTGAGCTCCTCCGGATCGGGACGAGAGTGCCGGTGACCCTTCCCCAGAGAATTACCGGTGGGTTGGTGAGGATGTTGAAGAAGTATCATCCCCTTATGATCTCTATCCATTTTACCCATCCGAAAGAGATCACCGATCAAGTGAGAAAAGCTTGTAGCGAACTGGCAGATGGGGGGATTCCTTTGGGGAGCCAGACGGTTCTTCTCAAGGGCATCAACGATAAACCCAATATTATGAAGAAGCTGGTTCAGGAACTCCTCAAGATTCGGGTTCGCCCGTATTATATCTACCAGTGCGACCTGGCCATGGGAACAGAACACTTCCGAACTTCTGTGGCGACAGGGATTCAGATCATGGAAAAATTGCGTGGTCACACCACGGGTTATGCCGTTCCCACTTATGTCGTCGATGCGCCCGGGGGTGGAGGAAAGATCCCATTGCAACCTGATTACTTGGTTTCAAAAGGGAGGGGAAAAATTGTCTTGAGAAATTATGAGGGAAAGGTTTTCGAGTATCCAGAGCCGAATATCATAGAATTCAAGAAGACCAGGCCCGCGGTGGAGGAAAAGGCTGTTCCGAAGAAGGTGATGGCTTAAGTATGAAAAGGAGAGGAGGGGATCCGTGCTAAAAGTAGTGATCTTGTACAATCTTTTTGAACGGCTCCAGAAAGGTGAGGAAAAAGATATCCTGGCAGAGGGGGCGATCATCGAAGAGATCGAGGCTGTAGAAAATGCGGTTCGATCTCTCGGTCATCAATGCGTTGTGATGGCCGTTCGCGAAGAAATTTTCCCCGTCACTCACTGGTTGAAGGAATACCAACCCGATGTGGTCTTCAACTTATGTGAAAGTGTTTATGGGAATAGCTGCTTGGAAATGAATGTCCCCGCTTTGTTGGATCTTTTTCGAATTCCCTATACCGGATCCTCTCCTCTTACATTAGGGTTGTGTCAAGACAAAGGGAAAGTAAAAGACATCCTCCAATCTCAAGGCATCCTGACTCCTCGATATAAAATCTTCGAGCGGGCAGTAGGCCCTGTGAAAGGGAATATTTTTCCGATCATCGTCAAGCCCCTCCATGAAGATGGAAGTCTGGGGATTTCGAGAGAAAGCGTGGTGTTTGACGATGAGACCTTGTGCAATCAGATTCAATATGTGATCGGACAATATCAACAACCTGCCTTGGTGGAGGAATTCATCGATGGCAGAGAGTTGAATGTGGGTTTGATGGAGACCAATGGGAAAGTGGGAGTCCTTCCTATCTCAGAAATTGATTACTCCGAGTTTCCGGAAGAGGTTCCCAAAATATGCGGATACGAAGCCAAATGGGTTACCGAGAGTCCTGAATATCAAAAATCAAAACCGATCTGCCCTGCCCCCTTAGAATGGGTGATGAAAAAAAGGGTCGAACATATTGCGATCAAGGTTTTTAAATTATTCGGATGTCGGGATTATGCCAGAGTGGATATCCGCATCGACCGGGATGGGAAAATTTATGTATTGGAAGTGAATCCAAACCCTGATATCTCACCTCAATCCGGGATGACCAGAGCCCTCAGCGTTAAAGGGATGACCTATACGGAATTTGTTGGAAACTTAATCGAGAGAGCACTTCAAAGAAAAGATGGGGAGATAAGGAGATAGGGGGACTTACCAAAATAAAAAATAATATAGTGAAATACTATTCACCCTATTTGCTGATTAGATCTTCCCCTTTACCCCGTTAGAAATAATGGACCGCTGCTCCCTCCGGGCCAGTTTCCGGCTCGGAGAGTCTTCCAGCTCGGAGAGAGGCCCTCCCTCCGGGGCAGCAGCCCCTCTGGGGCGGAGCTTGGGCCGGAGGCTGAATCGGGGTTAAATGTTAGAATAATTCCAATGGGATTTAATGCCCCCCATGGAATTTCTAACGGGGTTTACTACTAACGTGCAGAATCTTGAGAGTTTATAAGGGAAATTTTCCTTACAGTTCATGGTTCATCGTTCAAAGCTTTTGGTTGGGGTTACGCCGCGGTGTGTTATTTTGCCACCGCACCTCCCTATCTTCCCATCTCCTCATCCATTGTTAGAAAAATGATCAACCTTCCGAGGATCATACTTAAGAGTGGCAAAGAGAAGCCGGTGTTAAGGGGACATCCTTGGGTCTTCTCCGGAGCGGTCGCCAAGGTGGAGGGAGAAGTCTCCCTGGGTGATGTAGGGGAGGTTTACTCCAAGGAGGGTCGGTTTTTAGGCCTTGGGCATCTCAACCCCCGCTCCCAGATCATCCTGCGCCTCTTGACACAAAAAAAGGAAGAATTAGGAAAAGATTTTTTTAGAGAGCGGATTTCAAGGGCGGCTGTTTTAAGAGAGGCGTGGCGAAGGGGGAAGACCAATGCGTACCGGGTCATTAATGGAGAAGGAGATTACCTCCCAGGGTTGATTGTGGATCGTTATGGAGAGACCCTTGTTCTCCAATGTTTAACCGCAGGGATGGATCGACTCAAAGAGATGTTAACCAATTTGCTGGCCAAAGAATTCCGTCCTCAAAGTATCTATGAGAGAAGTGATGTGGCAACGAGAAGCGAGGAGGGATTGACAGAGAGCAGAGGCCTCCTCTACGGGAAGAAAGTTCCAGATTTTATTGAGATTGAAGAATATGGCTGCCGTTTTAAAGCCAATGTTCAAAAGGGGCAAAAAACTGGGTTTTACTTAGATCAGAGAGAAAATCGTTTTTCTTTAAAAGACCTCTCAAGAGGAAAGAAAATTTTAGACTGTTTCTGCTATACGGGCGCTTTTTCTATTCATGGGGGATTAGGAGGTGCAAAAGAGGTTACTCTTATCGATTCCTCTGAGGAGGCATTAGCGATAGCCAAGGAGCATTTCGGTTTAAACCAATTAGAGAAGATCCCCCATCGTTTCGTTCGGGGGGATGCCTTTGAGATCATGAGAAACCTTGAAGCGGGATACGATATCCTTATCCTCGATCCCCCTCCTTTTGCTAAAAAGAAAGGGCATCTCCCAGGCGCCTCGAGAGGATATAAGGATCTCAATCTCCAGGCCTTTCGTTTATTAAACAAGGAAGGTCTCCTCTTCACCTTCTCTTGTTCTCACCATATGAGTTGGGATCTATTTCAGAAAATTGTTTTTTCCGCAGCCTTGGATTCAGGAAGACGTGTTCAAATCATAGGTCGAATGGGACATCCCTGGGATCATCCCATCAATATCAGCCACCCCGAAGGAGAATATCTGAGAGGACTGATCTGCAGAGTGCTGTAACTCCTTGACCAATCTATAAGTTTCGGTTAATATTAAACCTTTCATTTAGGGGAAAAACAATTTGATCGATCTTTTAGGAGACCTGAAAAGAACAGATTATTGCGGGGACCTCAAGAAAAAGGATGCCAACCGAGAGGTCACCCTATTGGGATGGGTGCAACGGAGAAGAGACCTTGGAGGTCTCATCTTTGTTGAATTGAGGGATCGGCAAGGAATTGTACAGGTGGTCTTCAATCCGGAAGTGAGTCCAGAGACACATGAGAAAGCCCAATCCCTTCGAAATGAATATGTGGTGGGGGTTCAAGGAACAGTGGCTTTGAGACCCGAGGGGACGGCCAATCCAAAATTAAACACAGGAGAGATTGAGATCGTTGTCAAAGAGTTAAAGATTCTCAATGTGTCTAAAACACCTCCCTTCCTGATCGAAGATCAGGAGGAGGTGGCGGAAAATACTCGTTTGAAATACCGGTATCTGGACTTGCGAAAACCAGGGCTTCAGCAGAATTTAATCCTGCGTCACAAGGTTGCGAAAGAGGTGCGATATTACTTTGATCGCTTAGGATTTTTGGAGATTGAAACACCCATGCTCACCAAAAGCACCCCTGAGGGAGCCAGGGATTTTTTGGTCCCCAGCCGGCTTAATGCAGGACATTTTTATGCACTGCCTCAGTCTCCTCAGCTTTTTAAACAAATTCTGATGGTCTCCGGATTTGACCGATACTTTCAAATTGTGCGGTGCTTTCGGGACGAAGACCTCCGTTCGGATCGCCAACC
>Ga0214473_10003309_pt1 | contig 19565 bp, 17 predicted proteins | sample RVTome_7_FD_203509 | JGI IMG/M metagenome (GOLD analysis project Ga0214473, IMG submission 203509) | Soil microbial communities from uranium-contaminated site in the Upper Colorado River Basin, Wyoming, United States - RVT98D197 | ecosystem: Environmental > Terrestrial > Soil > Contaminated >... | reverse complement strand
TCGGCAAGGGCATGGCCACAGCGGCGCGCCTCCAATACGGCTGCTCTTGGGTCAACACGCACTGGATGCTGGTGAACGAGATGCCGCACGGCGGCATGAAATGGTCCGGCTACGGCAAGGATCTCTCCATGTACGCGCTCGAGGACTACACCGTCGTGCGCCACGTGATGGTCAAGCTCTAGCCTTGGAAAGATGCTGGCGGAGGGCCGAGAGCCTGCGCAAGCGCCGGCAGGTCAATTGGCGGCACCGCTTGTCGTGACTTGCACACTCACTTTTGCAGCGCCATGGCCTCGATCAGCGCGGCGGCGGCACGATTGCCGCTTTCGACGCCGCCGTTCATGAAGCCAAGAAAGTCGCTGCTGGTATGCTCGCCGGCAAATTGCAGGCGGCCGTCGAGCGCCGGCTCCGACGCAACCTCCAGCAGCGTGGTGTATTGCCCCACTTTGGCGCTGGCATAGCTGCCGAGCGTGAAGGGATAGACGGCCCAGAACCAAGAGGTGACCGCGTTGGGATCGAGGGCTTCGGACATCTTCGGCGACATCTTGGGAAGGTCGGCGCGAAAGGCATCGAGCGCTGACTTGGCGTCGCTCAGGCCAGCTTTGACGCCCAAAAAGTCGGTGATGATGCCGGCGTCGCCCGGCTGGGCGCGGCTCGAATCCCACAGATTCTGGAAGCCGAGATCGGAATAGAAGGTGCCGTTCGATGGCGCGGGCAGGCCCGACTCCGGGGTCCGCCACACGCGCGATGTGGTGCCCTGCAAGATCTTGGCACTCTGCCCGTAGCCGAGCTCGCGAATGCATTTCAGCTTTTCTTTCCCGAGCTGCAGGCCCTCCAAACCCTTGACCTGCCGGAGCTTGGTGAATGGCAGGGCCAGGATAACGGCATCGTAACTTTCCGAGGCAGGGCCGCCGGGTGCATCGAAGCCTAGGACGATTTTTCCGGCCTTGTGGTCGAGCGCCGTCAGCGCGTAACCCTGCTTCATCTCGATCTTGTTCTCGAGCGCTGCCAGCAAGGCTTTGATCAGCGCCGACGACCCGCCCTTGATGCGGAAGACCTCGTCGCTCTCGCCGAACATCGAAAACGGCTTGTCCATGTCGGTGGTGATGAAGTCCACCATGTTGAGACTGGACTGGTCCTCCGTCAGCAATCCGAATTCGATGTTGTAGCCCACATCGAGCAGATCGATCGCCCAGTCGTCGGTCTTGCCGCGGAACTGCTCCAGATAGGCCTTGAGACTCATCTTGTCGAGCTTGCGGGCGTGAGACGTCCAATTCTCGTCCTTGTCGGTCAGCTTGTCGGCGTCTTTGGCGATCCGCTTAGCGATCGGCGCAAAGGCGCCCGTCTGTTTCTCCGGGTCGATCATCTCCTTCGGCGTATGGAATTGGTTCTTGAAGAAGTACAGATCCTCGCCGTCGCCTTCGGCGGCGAGCTTCTGCATCTCCACGCCGAGCTCGCTGGCGAGCGTCTGCAGATCTTCATGGTTGGTGTCGACGAATTCGCCGCCAAGTTCGCAGAACATGCCCTTATAGAAATCGTACACGGTGAACATGCGTCCGCCCCAGCGATTGCTCGCCTCGAACACAATCGGCGTCGCGCCGGCGGCTTGTAGACGATAGGCCGCAGTCAGCCCGGCAACGCCGCCGCCGATGATGGCGACCGGCCCCTTTGGCCGCTCCTGCTTGGCGTAAGCGTTCCAGTCCAGGACAGGAGACAGCACCACTGCGCCGGCCGCGGCCGCCGATAGTCGCAGCAGTCGCCGTCTTGTGAGTGCGGATGATCGGGGAAGGACTAGACCATCATCATGGAAAGAACGGGCCAGGGCCTTCTTTACGGCGGCGAATAAAGGCGTGCGTGACATGGCTGCCCCCCATGGTTGCTAGAATTGTGTCACGGGTGGTCCTTTTATTGAAGCGCTGGATTCCGCATTGTGAAACAAGTCGTTGTGATCGCGCGGTCATTTGCGCGACGGCAACAGGCACGAAGCGGGCAGCGGCCTGTTGGCGACATTCCTCAGCGCGAAGCTCGACTTAAGACGCGCGACGCCTGGAAGCCGCGCGAGCTGCTCTTTGTGGATGCGCTCATAATCGGCGAGATCACGCGCCATCACGGTGAGAAGGTAGTCGTCCTCGCCCGACATCAGATGACAGGAGACGACGGACGGCGCCGATGCGACGGCCTTCTCGAAGGCCTCGAGCAAATCCTCGTTCTGACTCGTGAGGCCGATATGCACGATGACGGTCATGCCAAGACCAAGCGCTTGCCGGCTGATGCGCGCCTGGTAGCCTTGAATGACCCCCTTCTCCTCGAGCGCGCGTATGCGCCGGGCGATGGCGGTGGCAGAGAGCGGAATGCGCTCGGCAAGCTCGACCTGGCTCTGGCGACCGTCCTCGAGCAGCGCGCCGAGAATCGCGCGATCTATCGCATCAAGGTCTATTTCTATCATTTTCTGGCGTGTTTAGCCAAATAACAGCCGGTATTCTGCGGCAGAATAGCGATTCACCTAGTAAAAAGCCAACAATCTTTTCCCGCCTTCTGACAGTCTCCCGCCCAAGCAGCAGGTCCTTAAATGGGAGGGCACCATGCGCATCGGCGTTCCGACAGAGATCAAGAGCGATGAGTTCCGGGTCGGGCTCGTGCCGGGCTCGGTTCGCGAGCTCGTGGCGCGTGGGCACGAGGTCGTGGTGCAGTCCGGCGCCGGCGCCGGGATCTTCGCCGACGATGCAACCTACCAGAAGGCAGGTGCCCGCATTCTGCCTACGGCGGAAGCCGTGTTCGAGGACGCCGAGTTGATCGTCAAGGTGAAGGAGCCTCAGGCGGTCGAGTACCGCCGGCTCAAGCCGCACCAGATTCTCTTCACCTATCTTCATCTCGCGCCCGATCCGGATCAGGCCCGTGGCCTGATGGCATCCGGTGCCACAGCCATTGCCTATGAGACCGTGACGGATGCGGGCGGAGGTCTGCCGCTGCTCGCGCCGATGAGCGAAGTTGCTGGCCGTCTGGCGATAGAGGCCGCGGCCATCGCGCTGCGGCGTCCGACCGGCGGACGCGGCGTGCTCATGGGCGGCGTCCCCGGCGTTCGCCCGGCGAAGGTCGTGGTGCTGGGCGGCGGCGTTGTCGGCACGCACGCCGCACGCATGGCCGTCGGTCTCGGTGCTGACGTCTCGATCATCGACCGGTCGCTGCCTCGGCTCAGGCAGCTCGACGAGCTGTTCGAGGGCCGCGTGCGCACGCTGGCGTCAACCATGGAAATCATCGAAACCGAAGTGCTCGGCGCCGACGTGGTGATCGGTGCGGTGCTGGTCGCCGGAGCGAGCGCGCCGAAGCTCGTCCGCCGCGACATGCTCCGTCACATGAAGCGTGGCGCCGTGCTCGTCGACGTGTCCATCGACCAGGGCGGCTGCTTCGAGACCTCGCGGCCAACGACGCACGCCGAACCCACGTTCGAAGTCGACGGCATCATTCACTACTGCGTGGCAAATATGCCCGGTGCCGTGCCCGTCACCTCGGCCCAGGCTCTCAACAACGCGACGCTGCCCTTCGTGATCAAGCTCGCCGATAGAGGCTTGGCCGCCTTCGATCACGACCCGCACCTTGCTGCCGGACTCAATGTCCGCGGCGGCCGCATCATGCATCCGGCCGTTGCGGCCTCGCTCGGCTTCGACGGAGGGCCGGCGGGAAACGTGCGCCTCGTCGCCGCTGAATAAGCGCGCGACGCAAATCCTTTTCGCGGACGCATCCCCCCGCGTCCGTTGCCGGTCCGCTTTCCCTCCCCCCAATGGAACGGACCGGCTTTTCTTTATCTTGAGCTCGGAAAATGGAACTCAGGCCCGCCGCGGATGCCGGTCGGCCAGCGGGCGGTCACGGTCTTGAGGCGGGTGTAGAAGCGCACGCCTTCCGGGCCGTAAACGGCGTGATCGCCGAACAGGGACCGTTTCCAGCCGCCGAAGGAGTGATAAGCGACCGGGACCGGGATCGCCACATTGATGCCGACCATGCCGATTTCGATCGATGCGGCAAAGGCGCGGGCTGTGTCTCCGTCGCGGGTGAAGATGGCGGCGCCGTTGCCGTACGCGTTGCTGTTGACCAGATCGGCGGCTTCCGCGTAGCCGTCCGTCCGCACAACGGACAAGACGGGCCCGAAGATCTCCTGTTTGTAGATGGTCATATCCTTGGTCACGCGGTCGAACAGCGAGCCGCCGAGGAAGAACCCGCGCTCGTAGCCCTGCAGCTCCAGCCCACGGCCGTCGACGACGAGGTCCGCGCCTTCCTTGACGCCTAGACCGATGAGATCGGTGATGCGCCGCTTGGCCTCGGCCGTGATCACGGGACCCATCTCCGACTCCTTGTCGGTGGCAGGGCCAACCTTCATCGTGCGGATCTTTGGTGCCAGCGCCTCGACGAGCCGGTCTGCGGTTTTCTCGCCGACCGGCACCGCGACCGCGATCGCCATGCAGCGCTCGCCCGCGGAGCCGAAGCCTGCTCCCATCAGCGCGTCGACGGCCTGATCCAGGTCGGCGTCCGGCATGACGATCATATGATTCTTGGCGCCCCCCAGGGCCTGTACGCGCTTTCCCGACGCCGAACCGCGCCTGTAGACGTACTCGGCGATCGGCGTCGAGCCGACGAAGCTCACGGCCTTGATGTCGGGATGGTCGAGTAAAGCATCGACGGCCTCTTTGTCGCCGTGCACGACGTTGAGCACGCCGGGCGGGAAGCCAGCCTCCTGGAACAGATCCCAGATCAGCATCGATGTGGAGGGATCACGTTCGGACGGCTTCAGGACAAACGTGTTCCCGCAAGCGATGGCGACCGGATACATCCACATCGGCACCATAGCCGGAAAGTTGAAGGGCGTGATGCCGGCGACGACCCCGAGCGGCTGGCGGTCGGACCAGCTGTCGATCTCGGGGCCGACATTGCGGCTGTACTCGCCCTTCAGGAGATGCGGGATGCCGCAGGCGAAATCGACGACGTCGATGCCGCGGGCGAGCTCGCCTGCCGCGTCGGCATGCGTCTTGCCGTGCTCGTTCGAAATCGCCCGGGCGATCTCGTCGGCGTTACGATCGAGAAGCTCCTTGAAGCGGAACATGGGCTTGATGCGCTTGAGCGGCGGCGTCGCGCCCCAGCCGACGGCGGCCTTCTTGGCGGCCGCGACGGCTTCATTCACATCCTCGGCGCTCGAGAGCGGCAGATCGGCGGTCTGGTCGCCCGTGGCGGGGTTGTAGACCGGCGCGATGCGCCGCGATGAGGACGTGACCTTGTGGCCGTCGATGGCGTTCTGGATGGTTGGCATGGCGACGACGTACCGTTTCTCAATCCGCAGTCTTAAGCACGCCCGACAGGATATCGATGAGCTGGTCGATCTCCTTCTTTTCGATGATGAGCGGCGGCGAGAGCGCGATGATGTCACCGGTGGCGCGGACCAGGAGGCCGCGCTTGAACGCCTCGACGAAGCGCGTGTGGGCGCGCTTTGACGGCTCGCCGGGGATGGGATCGAACTCGATGGCACCGATCAGCCCGATATTGCGAATGTCGATTATGTGGGGAAGGCCCTTGAGCGAGTGGACCGCGTCCTCCCAATAAGGCGCAAGCTCCGCCGCGCGCGTCAGCAGTCCCTCCTCCTGATAGGTCTCCAGCGTGGCGATGCAGGCTGCGCAGGCGATCGGGTGGCCGGAGTAGGTATAGCCGTGGAAGAAATCGATGACCTCCTCCGGGACGCTCATGAACGCGTCGTGGACCTTCGTCTTCACGAACACCGCGCCCATCGGAATAGTGCCGTTGGTGATGCCTTTCGCCGTCGTGATGATGTCGGGCGAGACGCCGAAATAATCGGCGCCGAACGGCGTGCCAAGTCGCCCAAAGGCGGTGATGACCTCATCGAAGATGAGCAGGATGTCGTGCTTGGCACAGATCGCGGCGAGGCGCTTCAAGTAACCTTTGGGCGGGATGAGAACGCCGGTCGAGCAGGCGACGGGCTCGACGATGACGGCGGCGATGGTCGAGGCGTCGTGCAGCGCCACGAGACGCTCGAGATCGTCGGCAAGCTCGGCGCCATGCTCGGGCTCGCCGCGGCTGAAGGCGTTGCGGTCCAAGTCGTGGGTGTGGCGAATATGGTCGACGCCGGAGAGAAGGGTGCCGAACCACTTGCGGTTGTTGGCGATGCCACCGACCGAGGTGCCGCCGAAATTGACGCCGTGATAGCCGCGCTCGCGACCGATCAGGCGGACTTTCGTCGCATTGCCTTTTGCCCGGTGATAGGCGAGCGCCATCTTAAGCGCGGTCTCGACGGACTCGGACCCCGAGTTGGTGAAGAACACGTGGTCGAAGCCCGGTGGGGCGATATTGACGAGCTTCGAGGCGCACTCGAAGGCCCCAGGATGGCCCAGCTGGAAGGTGCCGGCGAAATCGAGCTCGCCAACCTGCTTGCGGATCGCTTCGACGATTTTCGGTCGGCAATGGCCGGCATTGACGCACCAAAGCCCGGACGTACCGTCGAGCACGCGGCGTCCGTCGTCTGCGGTGTAGTGCGTGCCTTCGGCGCTGACCAGCAGGCGCGGCGCCTTCTTATACTGGCGGTTCGCCGTGAACGGCATCCAGAATGCTTCGAGATCGTTCGTCGCGAGCCTTGCGCTCATGTAGATGCCTCGTAACGGTGGCGAGTGTTGAATCGAGAAGAGCTCACGCGACCCGGGTCACGGCTTCGGTGAGGCTCGTCTCGAAGATGTCCATGCCATCGCGAACGAGTGCGTCGCTCGCGGTGAGCGGAACGAGGAACCGAATGACGTTCCCGTAGGTACCGCAGGACAGAAGAATGAGTCCGTTCTCGTTTGCCACCTTCATCAACGCCTGCGTCAGCTGCGGCGCCGGCTCGGCGCTCGCAGTGTCCTTCACCAGCTCGATGGCGCACATGGCGCCCAGGCCTCGTACATCCCCTACGCAGTTCAGATTCGAGCGGCTTTTTATCTGGTTGCAGCGGTCGAGAATGATCTTGCCGATGGCATTGGCGCGGTCGCAGAGCTTTTCCTCCTCGATCGCATCGAGCACGGCATGGGCGGCGGCGCAGGCGACCGGGTTACCGGCGTAGGTGCCGCCGAGACCGCCGGGATTCGCCGCATCCATGATTTCGGCGCGTCCCGTTATGGCGGACAGCGGCAGGCCACCGGCCAACCCCTTGGCCATGGTCACGACATCCGCCTTGATGCCGGCGTGCTCGAGCGCGAACATTTTCCCGGTGCGCGCAAAGCCCGTTTGAATCTCGTCGGCGATAAGGAGAATGCCGTGCTCGTCGCAAAGCGCCCTGAGGGCGCGGAGGAAGTCGAACGGAGCGACGTAGAACCCGCCCTCCCCCTGCACCGGCTCGATGATGATGGCGGCGATGCTCGAGGGATCGGCAGTATATTTGAACAGGGCCTTGAGGCCAGCGAGGCTCTCTCCGCCGCTGACCCCGTGATAGGTGTTAGGGAAGGCAACGTTGTAGATTTCGGCGGGGAAGGGTCCGAAGCCCTTCTTGTAGGGAACGACCTTGCCGGTCAGCGCCATGCCCATAAGCGTGCGGCCGTGGAAGCCGCCGCTGAACGAGACGATCCCCGGACGGCCGGTATAGGCGCGCGCGACCTTCACCGCGTTCTCGACCGCCTCGGCGCCGGTCGAGACCAGCATGGTCTTGGCCGGGCCGGCGACGGGCGCCAGCGCGTTCAGCCGCTCGGCCAGGCGCACGTAGGATTCATAAGGCGTGACCTGGAAGCAGACGTGGCTGAACGCCTTCATCTGCTCCGCGACGGCGGCAACGATCTTCGGATGCTGGTGGCCGGTATTGACCACGGCAATGCCGGCGGCGAAGTCGATGTAGCGCTTGCCGTCCTCACTCCAGATCTCGGCGTTCTTGGCGCGCTTGGCATAGATGGCGGTCGCATGGCTGACGCCGCGGGGCACCGCCGCGACTCTCCGCTCATGCAGCTCGGCCGAATTTGGCATGTGGGCGTTCCGTTCCTTGTAGTCTTCGAGTCTTCTTAGTGTGTGCGAAGCGTCAGGACTGGAGCACGACCGGGCTCGAGCCGCCCCAACTCACCCAGACCTTCTCGCCCCAGCCGAAATTGTCCTGGTCGAAGCGGGAGCGGTTGGGACGCGAAATCCGGATCAACCGGCCGCCATCAAGCAGGACGTGGAAGATCGAAATATCGCCGAGATAGGAGATCTCCTTGATCTCTCCCTTGGCGACGTTGTGGGCGGCCGGGCACTCGGGCACCGCGGGCGGCGCGCCGGAATCCTTATGCAAGTTCATCTTCTCGGGGCGGATGGCGACCCAGACGGACGACGTCTCCTTGCCGAGGACGGCATGGGGGACGTGGATGCGATGCGGATCGAGCTCGGGGCAGGCGACGGTGGCCTCGTCGGGCTTGTCGTCGATCAGCGTGCCCTCGAACATGTTCACCGAACCGATGAAGTCGGCGACAAAGCGGGTGGCCGGAAACTCATAAAGGTCGGAGGGCGTGCCGACTTGGGCGATCGACCCCTTGTTCATGACGGCGATGCGCGACGCAATCGCGAGCGCCTCGGTCTGGTCATGGGTAACCATGATGAACGTGATCCCGACCTTCTGCTGCAGCTGGGACAGCTCGAAGCGCATGGCTTCGCGTAATTTGGCGTCGAGCGCGGAGAGCGGCTCGTCGAGCAGCAGGACCTTCGGCTTTTTCACTAGCGCCCGCGCGAGCGCCACGCGCTGGCGCTGACCGCCGGACAGTTGATCCGGCATGCGCGCGGCAAGGTGGCCGAGCTGTACCAGGTCGAGGGCTTCCTGCACGCGCCGGTCCCGTTCCGGTTGCGGCACGCGATCAATCTTGAGGCCGTAGGCGACGTTGTCGGCGACCGTCATATGCGGAAAGACGGCATAGGACTGGAACACCATGTTCACGGCGCGTCGGTTGGGCGGGATATCGCCCATGTCCTGGCCGTCGATCAGGATGTGGCCCTCCGTCGGCACCTCGAGACCGGCGAGCATGCGCAACAACGTCGTCTTTCCGCAACCCGAGGGCCCGAGCAGCGCGAAGAACTCTCCGGGCTCGATGTCGAGGCTGACATTGTCCACCGCGACCGTGGAGCCCCACCGCTTCGAAACGTTGCGGAAGCTGATGATGGGCTTGGCGGCGGCCTTGGCGCCTTTGGCGGTCGCTTGGTCCACAGCACTCACCCCTTCTTCTGCGCCCTGCTCTGCATCACCATCATGACGACCATGAGTAGGATCGTGAGCAGGATCAACATGGTCGATGCGGCGTTGACCTCGGGCGTCACGGAGAAGCGCAGCATCGAATAGACCTTGACCGGGAAGGTGACGGTGTCAGGCCCCGAGGTGAAAAAGGTGATCACGAAGTCGTCGAGCGACAGAGTGAATGCCAGCAGACCGCCGGCAATCAATGCCGGGCGAATATGCGGCAGCAGCACATCGCGGAACGCCTGCCAATCGTTGGCGCCGAGGTCCCGCGCCGCCTCCTCCTGCTCCTTGTTGAAGCTCGCAAGCCTGGCGCCGACGACCAACGCAACGAAGGGGAAGCAGAACGTCACGTGAGCGATGATGATGGAGCCAAGATTGAACGGCCAAACGAGATTGTTGGGCCAGGGCAAGACGCGGGTGAAGAACAGCAGCATGGCAACGCCCATGCAGATTTCCGGCACCACGAGGGGCAGCGTGAAGGCGCCCTCGACGGCAGTCCTGCCGGCGAAGCGGTAGCGCCACAGGAGAATCGCGGCGAGCGCGCCGATGACGAGCGAGATCAGCGTCGCCACGAAGGCGATGGTCAGCGAGTTGGCGAAGGCCAGAAGCAGGCTGTCGTTGCCGAAGAGCTTCTCGTAATATTTGAAGGTGAACCCGCGCCAAACCGTGGTGCGCTTGCTGTCGTTGAAGCTGAAGACGATCAGCGCCACGAGCGGCGCATAAAGAAAGAAGAACACGGCGAGCAGCCAGGCGCGCATCTGCCACAGGCGATTATATTCGAGAGGGGCGCGCCGCTCGGCCATGGCTAGATCCCGTGTCCTGCCGGCTTGCCGCGGCTGAAATAGGCGCGCAAGGCGATTGCCGCAAAGGTGGCGTACATCAGCAGGAAGGACAGCGCGGCGCCGAATGGCCAGTCATTGGCGCGCTTGAACTGGCGCTCAATGACGTTGGCGATCATCTGGCTGTCAGGTCCGCCGAGCAGATCGGGCGTCAGATAGGCGCCGAGCGCCGGAACGAAGGTGATGATGATGCCGGAGATGATGCCCGGCAACGCCAGCGGCACCACGATCGAGAACATGGTACGCAGATGCCCAGCGCCAAGGTCGAGGCTTGCTTCGATGAGAGATTTATCGAGTCGGTCGAGGGCGGCGTAGAGCGGCAGCACCATGAAGGGCAGATGCACATAAACGAGCCCCAACACCACGGCAAAATTGTTGTAGAGCAGCTGCAGCGGCGTGAAGTCGCCAAGCGGCTGTAAGCCAACCAGCGTCATGAGCCAACTGCCCTGGTTCCACAGCCATTCCAGCGTGAAGTTGACGTAGCCCTCGGTGCGCAGCACCGACATCAGCGCGTAAGTGCGGATCAGCAGATTGGTCCAGAACGGCAGCATGATCAGCAGCAACATCCACGGCCGCCAACGCTCGCTGGCAAAGACGATCGCCAGCGCCACTGGGAAGCCGATGATGAGGCAGAGCAGGGTCGTGAGACCCGCCACGAAAATCGACTTGGCGAAGATTCCGAGATAGAGCGGCTCCAGAGCACGCGCATAGTTGGCGAAGGTGCCGCTGACGTCGATCTCGGTCAGGCTTACGTTCTGGCCGAAGCTATAGGCCCAGACGATCGCCAGCGGAGCGAGGAAGAACACTACCACCCAGGCAATGGGTGGTAGTGCCGTTGCCAAGAAGGCCAGACGACGTTCCTGTGTCTGGGTCGCCACCGGGCTACTCCTGTTGCTCCTAATTCACCTCACATCCGCTCTCGATCAAGACGCGCGCAGCCGTGTCATCGCTTCGTCGAGGAGGCGCGAAAACTCTGGCCCGAGATAGTTCGGATACTCGCACTTGGCCATGACATCGGCCGGCGGGAAGATCACCTTGTTGTCCCTGTAGGACTCCGGCATCAGCGCGACGGCGGCGGCATTCGGAGACGGATACAGGATCGTCTTGGTGATCCCGGCCCCGACTTCCGGCTCGAAGATGAAGTTGATGAATTTGAGGGCGTTCTCGGGGTGCGGAGCGCCTTTCGGGATGGCCAGCGTGTCCTGCTGCTTCATGGCGCCTTCCTTCGGCACGACGAAGTCGATGTCGTCGTCCTCCTTCATGATCTGCGCGATGTCACCGTTATATTCCATCACCACGTCGACCTCGCCCGACAGCAGAAGGTCCTGGCCATTATCCTCATGGAAGGCCTTGATGTTGGGCTTCTGCTTGGTGAGCATCTCCTCGGCCTGCTTCAGCAGCTCGGGCGACGCGTCGTTCAAAGAGTGACCGAGATACTTGAAGCAGTTACGGAATAGCTCGCTCGCGTCGGACATCACCGCAATGCGGCCTTTATAGGCGTCGGAATCGAAGAGCCACTTCCAGCTATTGGGGACTTCCTTGACCTTCGACTTGCGATAGCCGATGCCGATTACGAGCCAGGTATAGGGCAGGCTGTACTTGCGGCCTGGATCAAAGGGCGCGTCGGTCATGAACTCCGGCGCGATGTTCTTGATGTTGGGGATCTTGGCGTGGTCGAGCGGCTCGAGCAGGTTGGCCTGGATCATGCGCTCGACGAACTCGCTACCCGGAACGATGACATCGTAACCCTGGTTGCCCGCCCGCAGTTTGGCGAAAAGCTCGTCGTTGGTCGCAAACAGGCTCATATTGACGTCGATGCCGCTCGCCTCCTTGAAGTCCTCGAGCGTCGTCTCGCCGATATAGGTGTCCCAGTTGTAGAAGTTGAGCTTCTTCTCCTCGTCGGCCGCCCAGGCGGAGTATTTCTTGCCCGAGAGGCTGATGCCGACGGCAGCGGCTCCGAGACCTTTCAGAATTGAGCGGCGTGATGTGCGTGTGGTCAAAGATTTGGCGGGCGCGTCGGTCATACTCACTCTCCCCTGTGCTTGCTGGCGGCTAGTTGGGCTGCGGTTTGGTCCTGGTGGTCTGTGCGATGCCAAGTATGGCCGCTGGCGGCTATCCCCGCCAGCCCATTCGATAGCCACTTTCCGTCTCGGCGTGACCAATCATGCATCGATGGCCCCCAGGCAGATGTATTTGATTTCGAGGTACTCCTCCAAGCCTTCGGCGGCCCCCTCGCGGCCGAGACCGGATTCCTTGACGCCCCCAAAGGGCACGACTTCGTTGGAGAAAATGCCTTCGTTGACCCCGACCATGCCGGCATCCAGCTTCTCGGCGACGCGCCAGGCGCGGCTTAGATTCTGGCTGAACAAATAGGCGGCGAGCCCGAAAGGCGTGTCGTTGGCGATCTTGATCGCGTCGGCCTCGGTGTCGAAGCGCACCAGCGCCGCGACGGGGCCGAAAATCTCCTCGCGCACGATGTCCATATCTGGAGTCACGTTGCCCACGACCGACGGGCGATAGAAGAGCGGGCCGGCCGCGTCGAGCGCGCCGCCGGTGAGGACTTTGGCGCCCTTGTTGACGGCGTCACCAACGAGCGTCTCGACCTTCGCGATCGCCTCGCTGTTGATCAGCGGCCCGATATTGGTGCCGGCATCGAGGCCGGGTCCGACCCTAAGCTTCTTTACGGCGGCGACGAGAGCCGCGGCGAAGCGGTCGTAGATGGCGGACTGCACCAGGATGCGGTTGGCGCAGACGCAGGTCTGGCCGGCATTGCGGTATTTGGAGGCCATGGCGCCGGCAACCGCCTGGTCAAGATCGGCGTCGTCGAAGACGACAAGCGGCGCGTTGCCGCCGAGCTCGAGGGTGAGCTTCTTCACCGTGTCGGCGCATTGCCGGTAGAGCGCCTTGCCGACGGCGGTGGAGCCGGTGAAGGAGAGCTTGCGCACCCGGTCATCGTCGCAGAAGACCTTGCCGACGGCCGGCGCATCCGTGGTGGTCACGATGTTGAGCACGCCCGCCGGTAGCCCCGCGTCGAGCGCGAGCTTGGCGATCGCAAGGGCGCAGAGCGGCGTCTCCGCCGCGGGCTTGACGACGATCGTGCACCCGGAAGCGAGCGCGGGCGCCACTTTGCGCGTGATCATGGCGATCGGGAAATTCCAGGGCGCGATCGCGGCGACGACGCCGATCGGCTGCTTGATGGTGAGGTAGCGCTTGGAAGCGACGGTGGTCGGGATCGTGCGCCCGTAGGCGCGCTTGCCCTCCTCGGCGAACCACTCGATGAAGGAGGCGCCATAGGCCACCTCGGCACGCGCTTCGGCCAGCGGCTTGCCTTGCTCGGTCGTCATCAGCTGGGCGAGGTTCTCGGTCTCGGCGGTGATGAGATCGAACCAGCGCTTGAGGATAGCCGCCCGCTCCTTTGCGGTCTTGGCCGACCAGGCGGGCAGCGCGCGGCTGGCGGCGTCGATGGCGCGGGCCGCGTCCTTAGCGCCGAGGTCCGGGACGGTCGCCACTTCGGCACCCGTCGCCGGATCGCTGACGGAAAAGGTCTTGTTGGAGGTGATCCACTGGCCATCGATCAGGGCCGCAGCCGGAAACTTCTTGGCGATCATGTTCATCGGCAATCTCCGTCAGCGTATCGTGATCGCGACGTCATGGTGAGCCTCATGCGACTTGCGCGTACCACAAATGATCGAGCGGGGTGACGATGCGCTCGAAGTTGCTGCGCTCGGCATGCTTCAGGCGAGAAAAAACATCCTGGAAGGACGCACCGAAAGCTCCGCGAACGATCTCCGAGCGCTGGAAGAGATCGAGGGAGTTGACCCAGGCGGTCGGAAGGGGCGGCGCTTCGATCGTCTCCGAGTTGCCCTCGACGGCCGGCCCCGGATCGATCTGGTTGGCAATACCGTGGCTCACGCCGGCAAGGATGGACGCGATCACGAGGTAGGGATTGGCGTCGGCGCCGGCGACGCGATGCTCGATGCGGGTCGCGGCGCCGTTGTCGCGGGGAATGCGGAGCGCCACGGTACGATTGTTGAAGCCCCAGTGCGCGGCCATGGAGACATAGGCCTTCGGCACATAGCGCCGGTAGGCGTTCGCCGACTGCGCCCAAACGGCCATGAAATCCGCCATGGTTTCGCGCATGCCGCCCAGCGCGTGACGGAAGAGCGGCGAGGAGACCGAATCAGCGACAAACAGGTTCTGTCCCGATTTGTCGAGGAGGCTTAGGTGGACGTGCATGCCCGAGCCCGGCCAGTCGTGGTGCGGCTTGGCCATGAACGTGGCGTCGAGCTGGTGCGCTCGCGCCGCCGCCTTCACCGCGCGCTTCAAGAGCAAGCCGTCGAGAGCTGCGGCGACGGCATCCGCGCGATGTTTAAGATTGATCTCGAACTGGCCGGGACCAGACTCCTGCATGACAGCGTCGACAGGAAGACCTTGGGCCTCACAAATACGGTAGATGTCATCGATAAATGGAGACAGCTTGTCCATCTCCTCGAAGCCGAAGGTAAGCGGCCGGCCCGGATCGTCGGAGAGACCTTCGGGTGTGTGGAGCGCGAAGGCGCCATTCTTGCTCCTGCGCGTGACATAGAACTCGAGCTCCACGGCCGCGACGGGCGTTTGACCGGCGCGCGTGAACCGCTCAACCTGATCGACGAGCACCGCGCGCGGGTCGAGTTCATCCTTGATGTCGACGACCATCACGGCTTGCGCGTGCCGGCCGTCGCCGACGGGGATCGGAACCAGCGTCCGGCCGAGAAGGTGGCATTGGTGGTCCGGATCGCCGGTCTCCCACAAGCGGCCGGTCTCCTCCACGCAATTGCCGAGCGGGTCCATGATGAACACCGAGGTTGGCATCATGAGGCCGCTCTTGGCGACGCCGAGCAGGTCGGAACGGCGGATGCGCTTACCGCGCGGAATGCCGTTCATGTCGAAAACGAAGGTGTCGATCCATTGCACCGCCGGATTCGCGTCGAGGAACCCTTTCGCCTCGTCGATGGTGAGCCGCGCGTTCGTCATGATGCAAGGCCTTTGGCTGCGGCGCCGAAGCGGCGGAACAGCGCTGTCGAGACAGGGTTCGACTTCACTCCCCACTCGGGGTGCCACTGTACGCCCAAACAGAAGGTCGCGTCGTCCGGTCCGCGCACGGCCTCGACCAGACCATCCTCGGCGAAGGCCTCGGGCTTCAGCCCAGGGGCGAGGCGCGCGATGCCCTGCCAGTGCAGCGAGTTGACCATGATCTGGTCGCTTCCGATCCAATCGCGCAACCTGCCGCGGAGGGACACGGGGTGGACGGGACCGTAGCTCTCGTCGAGAGGAACATCGAACCTCGCGCGGTGGTCTTTGTGCCCGTCCACGTCGTGGACGGCCTGATGCAGGCTGCCACCAAGGGCCACGTTAAGTTCCTGAAACCCACGGCAGATCGCGAATAACGGCGTCTTGCGCTCGATCGCGGCGCGGATGAGCGGAAGGGTCAGCGCGTCGCGCATCGGATCGAGGGCATCGGGCCTGATCGGGGCTTCCTTGCTGCCGTAGTGCTCCGGCGCGACGTTCGAGCGGCTGCCCGACAGGAGGATCGCATCAGCCACTTCGAGAACGGAACCGATATCCGCCATGCTGGCACCGAGGGGCACGAGCAAAGGCTGGCATTCCGCGACCTCGGCTATCGCAGTCGAGTACTGGCGGCCCACGGCATCATATATGTAGCCTTCGATCAGCTTGGTGCAGGCCGGAATGACGACGATCGGGCGGCTCATGCTGCGAGTTCTCCGGCGACGTCGTTGAGCGTGAAATCAAGCGCCCGACGGATCACCGCCTCCGCTTCGTCGAACTGGGTTTGCGTCCAGATCAGCGGCGGAGCGGTAACCATGGTGTCGAACACGGCGCGCATGATGAAACCTTCGCGGAAGAAGTGATCGCGGCAGATGAGGCCGACGCGGCCCGGATCGGCGAAACGGCGCCGGTTCCGCTTGTCGGCGACGAGCTCGATAGCGCCGAGCAACCCGACCGAGCGAACCTCGCCGACGAGCGGGTGGTCTTTGAATTTCGCGAGCAGCTTCGCCAGCGCCGGTCCCGCGAACTCCTTGACGCGCGGGACGAGCCGCTCTTGTTCAATGATTTCGAGATTCTTCAGCGCGACGGCGCACGCCACGGGGTGACCCGAGAAGGTATAGCCGTGATGGAAGTCGTCGTCATGCGCCATCAGCGCGTCGACGATCTTGTCGTCGACGATGACGCCGGAGAGCGGGATGTAGCCCGACGTCGCCGCCTTGGCGAAGGTGATGAGGTTGGGGCGGATGCCGTAATGCTGCGAGCCGAACCACGTGCCGAGGCGGCCGAAGCCCGTGATCACCTCATCAGCAAGAAGAAGGATGCCGTATTTGTCGACGATGCGCTGTATTTCGGGCCAGTAGCTCTCGGGAGCGATCTTGACGCCGCCGGCGCCTTGCACAGGCTCGCCGGCGAAGGCGGCAACGTTCTCAGGCCCGATCGCCAGGATCTCATCCTCGAGGGCACGCGCGGCGCGAAGGCCGAAGGCCTCCGGCGATTCACCCTCCTCGGACTCGCCGTACCAGTAGGGATCGATGATGTGGCGGAAGCCCTCATAGACGGGATAGCTGTGCGCATGCACATGTGCCATGCCGCCCATCGAGCCCGCGGCGATGGTCGAGCCGTGATAGGCGCTCTTGCGCGAGATGATGATGCGCCGCTTGGGCTCGCCTTTGAGCACCCAATAATGCCGGATCAGGCGGATCGCGGTGTCATTCGCTTCCGAGCCTGACGAGCCATAGAAAACCTGGTTGAGGTTGTCGGGGGCGAGCTCGGCGAGCTTGCGCGACAGCGCCACGACGGGGGGGTGCGTCGTCTTGAAGAACGTATTGTAGAAGGGGAGCTCGATCATCTGGTCGTAAGCCGCCTGCGCGAGCTCCTTGCGGCCATAGCCAACGTTACAGGTCCATAGTCCCGCCATGCCGTCGAGAATGCGCGTGCCTTCACTGTCCCAGATGTAGGGCCCGTCGCCGCGGACGATGACGCGGGCACCGCCCGCCCGGAGCGATTTATGATGGGTGAACGGGTGCAGATGGTGAAGAGCGTCGAGCTCTCTCAATTGCGCGGACTGGTATTGATTCGTCACCTTTAGACCTCCAGCAGAGCATGGCCCGAGGGCCGTCCAATTAGCGCTGGAAGCTCACGGGCGGCGTATAGCCGATGCGGGCGCAGAGCAGCAGCAGCAGCGCCTTCGGGTTCAGTCCGCTCAAGACAATCGCTGTTCGCGAAGCACACATTTCGGCCGGCTCCAGCCTTGACAGGGGCTCATGAGCGCGTATGGCTACACCGAAGACCTTATTGGCTACGGTGTAGAATTGTCAACACGCAAGGCCATTTCCCGCCCGCGCGGACGGCGGGGCCTCGACAGAAATGCGATCCTGGATGCGGCGTTCGACATGCTGTCGCGCGACGGCGAGGTCGGTTTTTCCGTGCGCAAGCTTGGGTCACGTATCGGCGTTGACCCCATGACTGTCCTGCATCATTTCGGTTCGAAGGACGAGCTGTTACGGCGGATCGCCGATCAGGCGCTGGCCACGGTCGAGCTGCCGCTCCCCAGCGCCGACTGGCGCGCCGATCTACGCAACGTCGCCGCAGCCTACCGGGATCTGGCGCACCGTCATCCGCGCCTCTTCCATCTGCATTTCCGCTTCCACGCGACGGGGCCTGCCGATTATGCGTCCAGCGAGGTGGTCTACCGCGCGCTGCGGAGTGCCGGGCTCACCGATGCCGAGGCCGCCGGACTTGGGCTCGCGTTCTACGCCTTCGTCCTCGGCTATGGCTTGGCGGAGGCCGAAGGGCTCCTGCGCCCGATCAGCGAGGAGGACGAGGCGGAGCTCCGGGCACTCGACCCGCTGGCCTGCCCGGCGACGCTGGCGCTCATACCGGCCTTCAAGGCGCTCGACCGCGATGCAGCCTTCGACGCGTCGGTCGACGCCTTCATCGACGGGGTTTCGTGCCGGTGCAAGGCGCGCGCGCCGCGCCAGCGGTCGCGGACTCGCGCCGGCCGGCAGCGGGTCAGGTCCTTAGCCTAAGTATCCGGGGCAGGTCTCAGCGGGCACGAAAGGAAAGTCCCAGCCGAGCACATATCCAAAAGTAAACCCCACCGATGTGGCGAAGGCGATCCTGAAAGCGAGTGCGCGTGCCTCGCGGGCACGATCAGGCTCTGCCGGATCGGTGACGGAGCTAACTGACATAGGTCAGAATCGCGACGAGCCTTATCCACAACGCCCCAATGGCGTTCACGACGAAATTGCCGGTCGCATAGACGATGACGTTGGCCTGCGAGCCATAACGGACGCTGCCTGGGACGTAGTCCTCGCGATTGGGTTCAATCTTGACGGCGAAGCGCTGCGGTGCGCGAACGAGACCCATCGGCTCATTGATCTTCGGCAAGCCAGTTTCAGGATCGATCGATCCTTGCGACACGCCCCAGCCGACGCTTTCCACCTTGGCGCTGAAAACGCGTCCAGGAAGCGTATCAAGCACAAGCTCCACCGGGTCCCCTGCCTTGACATTCTCCAGGCTGTTCTCGCGAAAGTTGGCGTTGATCCAGGCATCGCTGGTATCGATGAAGGTCAGCGCCGCCTGGCCCACGCCGACGAATTCCCCTTCGGTGAGTTGGAGGTTGGTGATGACGCCGTCGGAGGGGGCCGGAACGGTGGTATGTAGGAGGTCGAGCTTAGCCTGCTCGACGGCGGCCAAGGCTTCGCGAACTTGCGGGTTGTCGCTTCCTTGCGGACCGAGCTCTTGTCGAGCCCGCTCCACCTCCGATGCCGCCTCGCGCACACCAGCTTCGGCGACCTCGATTTCCTTATTGGCCTGGTCCTGCCTGGCTTTGGCGTAGACACCCTTTTCGACTAGCTGTAGGACACGGTTTGCTTGTTCGCGCACGTTGTCCCGTTTGGCTTCGGCCTCGATCAGGCGCTCCTGGGCCGAGGTGACTGCAGCAGTACTGGCGCCAATGGTCTGGCCCACACCGGCCAATTTAGCCTCTGCCTGCGCAAGCGCGAGGGTGAAGGGCTGTGGGTCGATGCGGAACAATACATCCCCGGCCTTCACGCGTTGATTATCGATGACATTGACTTCCATCACCCGCCCGGCAACTTCCGGGGCCATGCGCACCACGAAGGCTTGAACGGTCGCTTGCGACGTGTAAGGCGTCATGCGGTCGGCGATGATCGAATAGAGGAATAGGACCGTGATCAGGCCGAGAACGATGAGGGTCCATCGCCGGACAGGGTCACGCGTCGTTTGGGACTTGCCGGCCCCAGTCGCCATGGTCAATGCGCTATCCGAGGTTTCGGCATGATGCGGAATCCGGCGAATTTCCGAAGAATCTTGGCTGGCCCTAGCTATTTATCGAGGACCAGCCGCGGCAGCTCATTCTAGGTTATCATTTCGAGAAACGGTCACCCAGTATTTTGCGGCGAGAAAGGCACCCGGCAATGAGCCATCAAAAGAGCTCTGATGACCAC
>Ga0214473_10003308_pt1 | contig 19567 bp, 18 predicted proteins | sample RVTome_7_FD_203509 | JGI IMG/M metagenome (GOLD analysis project Ga0214473, IMG submission 203509) | Soil microbial communities from uranium-contaminated site in the Upper Colorado River Basin, Wyoming, United States - RVT98D197 | ecosystem: Environmental > Terrestrial > Soil > Contaminated >... | reverse complement strand
CAGCGTGCTGTACACCGCCTTGTGGGTCTTGGCGAAATTGACCGCGTTGAATCCGCTCTTGTTGGTCTCGGGCTGCTTCTGCTTGATGATGTCCGCCTCGATGGTCACGCCGAGATGATTGGCCTGGCTGGTCAGGTCCGCGGCCACGTGATAGTCGACGCCGTCCTTCTTGAAGGCGCTGTTCCGCAGGTAGCACCAGAGGACCGTGGCCAGACCAAGCTCGTGGGCCATGTGGAAGGCCTCGCTGACCTCCTGGATCTGCCGCCCGGACTCGTCCGAGCCGAAGTAGATGGTCGCACCCACGGCCACGGCGCCCATGTCGGCGGCCTGATGGACATTGGCGAACATGATCTGGTCATACTTGTTTGGATAGGTAAGCAGCTCGTTGTGATTGAGCTTGAGCAGCATGGGAATCCTGTGGGCGTACTTGCGGGCCACCGCCCCGAGCACGCCGAGGGTCGAGGCGACCGCGTTGCATCCACCCTCCATCGCCAGGCGAACGATGTTCTCCGGATCGAAGTACATCGGATTCGGAGCGAATGAAGCCCCGGCGCTGTGTTCGATCCCCTGATCGACCGGGAGGATAGAAAGGTACCCGGTGCCACCCAACCTCCCGTGGCTGAAGATGGCCTGAAGGCTCCGCAGCACCGGGGTCGGCCGATCGGTGGCAGCCACGACCCGATCGACGAAATCGGGGCCCGGAGGAACCAGGGCCGACTTGTCAATGGTCGTGCACCGGTGTGAAAGCAGCGAGGCAGCATCCGATCCGAGCAGGTCAGCGATCGCGCTCATGTCTGAGATCCTCCATGTCGCACCAGCCCCTTCTCTGCCAGCCGGCGGCATCATACTCCAAGCCGCCGGGCCCCGAAAGGTCCCGCTGGGCAACGGGCGCGGCGCCGAACGGGCCCGTTGCCACCCGCTACGGTGTCGGGTAGCTTGACGGGTTCCGCAGGGTTCGAGCCGGCGCCGAAGTGGGCTTGAGTTGGCCGGCCGAGGAACACAAGGAGCGATTCGGATGACCGACGAGGAACTGGCTGTCGACCAGGAAGAGGGCGCCGGTACGGAGGAAGAGCTCTCCGAAGAGGAGAAGCTCATGGCCCGGCTGAAAGAGGCCATCGATGTTCGCAAGGAGGATCTCGGGGCCCTTCAGGTCAAGCTAACCGTCACCGTCCCGCGGGACACCCTCGACGAACGGATGAGCGAGCAATTCGCCGAGCTTAAGCGCGACGCGATGGTCCCCGGCTTTCGCAAGGGCCGCGCCCCCATGGCCCTGGTGCAGAAGCGGTTCTCCGGCGATGTCGGCGACCAGCTCCTCAGCCAGGTGCTTACCAGCGGGTACCTCGCCGCGGTGGAGAAGGAGTCGCTCAAGCCCCTGGGAGACCCCCTGTTCTGGGTCCGGGTCAAGGAGGAGCGGACCGGCGACGACGGCAAGCCGCGGACGGTTGAGGTGGACAAACTGCTGGCCCTCGACGTCGCCCTGGACCATATGAAACTCCCCAAGGAGGAGGCGTTCCGCTTCTGCTGTGAGCTGGAGCTCAAGCCGGACTTCGAGTTGCCCGAACTCACCGGCGTGCCCCTGAAACGGCCCCACGTCGCCATCGACGACACCGACGTGGAAGCGGAGCTCAAACGTATGCGGATGATGCGGGGCCGCTTCGAGCCGGTGGACGACGGGACGGTCGAGGCGGACGATCTGGTATATGCCGACATGAAGATGATGGTCGGCGACGAGGTCGTCGTCACCGAGGAGAACATGGATATCGCCGCCCGAAACATCCAGGTGAAGGGCGTGCCCCTTGACGGCTTCGGCGAGGTCATCATCGGCCGGAAGATCGGGGACGAAGTGACCTTCGAGGCGACCGTGCCGGCCGATCACGAGAACATCGACCTGCGCGGCAAGACGGCGCGTTTCTTCTTCAAGCTTCTGGAGATCAAGCGACTCAACGTGCCTCCTTTCGATCAAGAGTTCCTGGGCAGCCTGGGGTTCGAGAGCGAGGACGACTTGCGCGGGACGGTGCGGGCCAGTCTGGTGGCCCGGCTGGACTCGGTCATCCGCCGCGGGCTGTACGAGCAGATCGGGCGCTACCTCGTCGACCAGACCAAGATGGAGATCCCCGAGGGTCTCTCCCGGCGGCAGACCGAGCGTTCGGTGCTCCGCCGCAAGATCGAGATACTGCAGGCCGGCGTGCCCGAGACGGAGATCGGCAAATACCTGGACGAGTTCCGGGCCAGGACCCGGGACCAAATGGTCCGCGACCTGAAACTCTTCTTCATCCTCGAGCGGATCGCCGAGCAGCGCGAGGTCACCGTGCCGGAAGAGCGCCTCAACGCGGCCATTGCGGAGATCGCCCACCGCACCAACAAGCGCTTCGATCGCGTCCGCGACGATCTGAGCAAAGGTGACGGGATGTTGACGCTGTACCTGCAGCTCCGCGACGAGCAGGTTCTGGCGGGGCTCCTCCAGGATGCGGTAATCACCGAGATGGAAGGTCCGAAAAACGAACCGGAGAGCGAGGAGACCTCCCCAACGACGAGCGATGACGAGCAGGAGCCCCCCGCGGCGTAGGAGCGCTCGCCCGGGAGGCAGGCTGGCTGAATCAAGCGGCCTGTGGACCGCTGGCTGCCGATAGCATCGGTGGGGCACCCGGCCTTGCCGCACCTGCCGACCGCGGGAAACCCGCACGATGAGCGCGTCGGGGTCGATTGGGCCGTTTAGGGAATAGCAAGGAGGAACGATGCACGAGTTTCTCGGACCACCCGGCACCTACAACCAGTTCCCGCCGTATCAGCGGACGCGGGAAATGTCCTTGACGGACATGCTGCTGGAAAACCGGATCATCTTTCTGTCTGGTCCGATCGTCGAACGCGTGGCGAACGTGGTGATCCAGCAACTGCTCTATCTGCAGTCCATCCGCCGCAGCCAGGACGTCCACCTGTACATCAACTCGCCGGGCGGCCTGGTCGACCAGACTCTGGCCATCTACGACACCATCCAGTTCATGGGCTCCGAGGTGGCGACCTATTGCATCGGCCAGGCGGCCAGCGGCGCCGCCGTGATCCTTATGGCCGGCACCAAGGGCAAACGCTTCATCTTGCCCAACGCCAAGGTCATGCTCCATCAGCCCTACGGGGGGATCACCGGGCAGGCGGAGGATATCCGCATCCAGGCGGATGAGGTGCTGCGCGACAAAGCCCGCCTGAACGAGATCATCGCCAAGTGCACCAGCCGGCCTCTCGAGCAGGTTCGCGTTGACACGGAACGGGACCGCTATCTCAACGCCCAGGAGGCGCTCGAGTACGGCATCGTGGACGAGATCCTCGAGGAAGACAGCAAGAAGTCGGGGAAGAAGGACGCCGCCAAGGATGGGGCCGCACCATAGTCCGGTCGGCCTGCCCGGCGCCGACCAGGAAATCGGCCGCCGGCCTCAATCTGGGCGGACACCGCGGCCGCGCGGCGGCCGCGGCAACATCGGCTAACGCTGGAGTGAGACTGGATCGTATGTCCCCACTGAGTCAACGCGTACCGTTCGTCATCGAGAGCACCGGCCGCGGCGAGCGGGAGATGGACATCTTCTCCCGTCTGCTGAAGGACCGCATCGTCTTCATCACCGGCGGGATCAACGACGAGGTGGCCAACCTGGTCGTGGCCCAACTCCTGTTCCTGTCCAACGAGGACCCCAAGGCCGACGTACACCTGTACGTCAACAGCCCGGGCGGTTCCGTCTCCGCCGGTCTGGCCATCTACGACACCATGCAGTACCTCCGTTGCCACGTGGCCACCTACAACGTCGGGCTGGCGGCGAGTATGGCGGCCATCATTCTGTGCGGCGGGGCTAAGGGCAAGCGCTTCCTGCTGCCCAACTCGCGTACGCTCCTGCACCAGCCGTTGATCGGCGGGATCATGGAAGGTTCGGCCACGGACCTGTCCATCGAGGCGGAGGAAATCGTGCGGCTTCGCAAGACGCTCTACCAGATCATCTCCGCCCGGACCGGCAAGGGGATCGAGGAAGTGGAACGGGATTGCGACCGAAACAAGTGGCTCAATGCCGTGGACACCGTGGCCTACGGCCTGGCCGATCAGATTCTGGAACGCATGCCCTCGGTTGCCTGAACAACATCCCTGGGCCAGCATCCGCCCAGCCGTCTTCGGGCGGCCCTGGCCAACGGCACGGACTAGCGGCGAAGGAAGTTCGCCAGCATACGCCCGCCCTCTTCCGTCAGGAAGCTCTCCGGGTGAAACTGCACTCCCTCCACCGGCAGTTTCTTATGGCGAATCCCCATCAGCTCCTTCCGGTCGGTCCATGCCGTCACGGTGAACTCATCGGCCAAGGAGCCCCGATCAACCTCGAGCGAGTGATACCGCGTCGCGGTAAACGGGTTGGACAGACCTTCGTAGATGCCGGTGCCGTCATGATGGATGGGACTGGTCTTGCCGTGCATCAGCCGTCCGGCCCGGACGATCCTGGCTCCGAACGCCTGCCCAACGCATTGATGCCCCAGGCACACCCCCAGGATGGGAACCGCCTCGGCAAGGCGGCGAATGAGGGCCACGCAAATGCCCGCCTCATTCGGGGTGCAGGGGCCGGGCGAGAGGATGATGTGCTGCGGGCGCCAGGCCGCGATATCCTCCACGCTCACCTCGTCGTTGCGAACCACCCGGAGTTCTTGTTCGAGCCGGAGTTCGCCGATCCGCTGGACCAGGTTGTAGGTGAAGGAGTCGTAGTTGTCGACGATCAGAATCATGCGGGCAACACTAGCAGGGCCCGCCGGCCGTCGCAAACCCGCGCTGCGCCGGTCGAGCACCCCCAGCGGGATCGCTCCGGCATCGGCTTACTCCTGAGAGACCGACGTCAGACCCTGCTCATGGCACGCGCGATGGTGCGCGTTCGGGGGCGCGACAGGCGCAGGCAAGCTCCCGTATCACTTCGTCGGCAAGGAGACGTCCGCGGCGCGTCAGGGCCATGCGGGTCTCGGAGACCTCCAGCACACCGTGGCCCGAGAAGCGGTCGATGACGGAACCGAATAGCTCCAACGGATCCGCTCCGGTGCGCTCGCGATAGGCAACGAGAGAGAGCCCCTCGACCAGACGAAGCTGCATCATGACCATTTCGATCATCAGCATCTCGGTGTCGATTGACTCTACTTCGGCCTCGGCATGCCCCCGCTCGTTCATGAGTCGGACGTAGGTGTTCACATCGGCGACGTTTTTGTACCGCCGACCGTCGCGACACCCGCTGGCCGAGGGGCCAACGCCAAGGTAGGGACGGTTCCGCCAGTACATGAGGTTGTGTTCCGACTGACAGCCCGGCGTGGCGAAATTGCTTGTCTCGTACTGGGCGAGGCCAGCCGATTCCAGCACGTCCATGGCCAGAAGATACATGTCCGCTTCGAGACTCTCGTCGCAGGGGATCAGCCGGCCGTGGTCCCGCAGGGCCGTCAGGCGGGTCAGCGGCTCGTAGGTCAGCCCGTAGCAGGCGACGTGGTTCGGAAGCAGCTCGACCGCCCGCCGAAGGGACTCGCCCCAGGAGTCCATGGTCTGACCCGGAATGCCGAAGATCAGGTCGAGGTTGACCTGGAGAATCCCGTTTCGCCGGAGGGTCTCGACCGACGGGGCGATGTCGTCCGGGGAGTGGATCCGCTCCAGCGTATCCAGCTCCCGCGGGAAGAAGGACTGTGCCCCCAGGGACACGCGCTTGACCCCCGCCTCCGCCAACAACCGGGCCTTTTGGTCATCGACCGTCGCCGGGTTTGCTTCGACGGTAAAGTCGGCCAGGTCCTCCGCCGGCACGCGCCGTCGCAGCGCCTCGAGCAGGACGGCGAGCCGATCGGCGGGGAGGATCGTCGGTGTGCCTCCGCCGAGGAAGACGGTCCGCACCTCGCGGGACGGATCGGCAAGGCGCATCCCGCATTCGTGGATCACCGCCTCGACGAGCGGCCCTGTGTCGCGTCCCTTGAGGGCTACAGAATAGAAATCGCAGTATCCACATTTGGTCTCGCAGAAGGGGATGTGCACGTACAGCCCGCACGCCGCCTCGGAAGGAACACCGTGGTCTCTGCTCGATGACATCGCCCCGCTATAATAGCATGGCAGTCTTCGTAGGGCCGCGCCCGGTTAGGGTGGCGGCAGCGGTGTACCGGGCAAGCGGAGCTCCCCCGGATCGGCCAGGACACCCGCGGCGGGACCGTGCCGGGTTTGATGGTCGACTGGGCGTCGGCTATAGTGGCCTGCGGTCTTTGGTCCGCCGGTCACCGCGTGTGTCCGGCGGCCTGAACTCGGCGGCAGCACTCGGCGGAGCGACGGACGTAGCGCGATGCAGGTAAAACTGGTCATGTTCCGGGAGGACGGCAGTCGCCGCGACTTCCCGCTGCCGATCGGCAAGACCACCTTCGGCCGTAAGGAAGAGTGCGACATCCGCATTCCCCTGTCCGCCGTCTCCCGACGCCACGCCGAGATCGTCGTCGATGCGGACGGCGCCGTCCTTCGCGATCTCGGCGCGTCCAATGGGACGTACCTCAACAACCAGCGGATCGGGGAGGAAGACCTGGAGCCGGGGGATCAAATTCTGATCGGGCCCGTCGTCTTCACCGTGCAGATCGATGGCGAGCCGTCCGATGACCAGATGATCAAGATCCGCACCAACGTCACCTCCGGCCAGGCCGCTCAGGGCGGCCCGGCAAGCGTGGGTACCTCCAAGCACGTCTACGTCTCTGACGAGGAGGTCGACCCCATCGCGGCGCTGGAGGCCCTGGCCTCGAGCGCCGACGGAACCGCCATCCACGGCGACGACGAAGATGGAGACGAAGAAGTCGAAGAAGACGAGGTCTAACGGCCCCTCGAGACCGTTGCGGCCGCCACCCGAGGCGGCCGCCGCAAACCTAGCAACTCCCGGACCCGGCAACACCACCAGACGTGGAGACGGCTCAGGTTGCCCGTCCTGCGGCCCTGCGGTTTCGCTCCCGCCCCCGGATGAGCATCACCGGACTCAAGGGATGACACCTCCGGTCCGATACCAGCGGCAGCGTCGTTTCGCCGTCCGAGCAGCGGTGCGCGCCGGGCCACTGCCACGTACGAGTTTCGGCAAACGGATCGCCTCGCCCCGGGCGGAAGCCGGCCATTTGAAAAAGGGCGGAAAATTCAATTAGTCGCGGACCCGAAGGCGAGGTAAACTTCACCCGACAGCGGGGGAGGCTCGTATCCAGACGGATCCACATCCGAGCCCAGCGCTGCCGGAGGTGCCAACATGTTCGAGTCGACCGTTACGATGGTCGCGGCCGGCGTTGCGGGCCTCACCACGGTGTATTGGGTCTGCCTGATCCTCGGCGGCGGACTGCTGTTGATCTCCTCCATCGTCGGATCTGGCGCTGACACCGACATCGGCGGCGATGCCTCGTTCGACGCGGACATCAACGTGGACGCCAATGTGGGTGCCCCGGGCGACTTCGGCGGCGTGGGCCATCCCCATCACGCTGGCCCGAGCTCTCTGTCGAGTTGGCTATCCATGCAGTTCGCAGTCTTCTTCCTGGCCATGTTCGGCCTGACCGGCGTGGCCATGACCCACCTCACCGATACGGCGCCCGGGGTGACCGCCGCCTGCGCGGTTGCCGGCGGAATGATCGTCGGTCAGGCGGCGCACCAGATCCTCCGCCGCCTGCGTCTCTCCTCCGGCGACAGCACCCCGCAGCCCGCGGACTATGTCAACAAGCCGGCACGCGTGACCATCCCCATGAGCCACCAGGACAAAGGCGAAGTGGTTCTGCGGATCGGCGCCGGCGACCGGCACATCCCCGCCGTCGCCCAGCGTCCTGAAGCGAGCTTTGCCATCGGCGACGATGTCGCCGTGGTGCGTTACGACGACGGTGTGGCCCAGGTGATCTCGAAAGAGGAATACGAGTTTCTAACCCTCACGACGTAGGGAGGCAAACAACATGCAGACGGCATTGCTCGCCCAGACGGATCAGGTCGGGGCCGGTGTGGTGATCGGGGTCTTCCTGCTGTTCCTGGTGATTGCCCTGGTCATCATCATCGCCAAGCTGATGGTGGTCGGCGACCCCAGCGAGATGCTGATCATCAGCGGGAAGCGCCAGAAGGACGGCTTGGGCTATCGCACGCTGATCGGCGGCCGGACCGTGGTCGTCCCCATCATTGAAAAGGTCTCGCGGCTGAGCCTCCGCAACATGCAGGTCGCGCTGGAGGTCAAAGCCCAGTCCGGCGGGGGCACGATGATGCCCATCATCGTCACCGGCGTGGCCAACGTGAAGATCTCCTCGAACCCGGCGGAACGTCCGAACGCCATCGAGCGCTTCCTGGACCAGCCCGCGGCGGAGGTCCAGCGCGTGGCCCGGGAGACGCTGGAGGGCGGGCTTCGGGCGGTCATCGGCAAGATGGTGCCCGAGGAGATCGTGTCGGACCGGGACAAGTTCGTCGCCACGGTCATGCGCGAGGTCAGCGACGATTTCCGGAAGCTCGGCCTGTTGATCGACAGCGTGAACATCCAGAACATCCACGACGAGCAACTGTACCTCGAGTCCATCGCCCGCAAGGCGACCGCCGACGTGCTCGCCGCGGCCCGCAAGTGCGAGGCGGAACGCGCCTCCGAGGCCTCGATCAAGGAGGCGGAGGCCTTCGCCTCCGCCCGGAAGGCCGCGGCCGAGCGTGACGCCGAAGCCAAAACCGCCGAAGCAGTCTCCCGACAGCGGGCGGAGCAGGCCCGTCTTCTCGCGGACAAAGCCATCGCCGAGTCGGACAACGCCCTGCGGATCCGCAAGGCCGAACTGGCCCGCGAGGCGGCCTTGAAAGAGACCGAACAACAACTCGCCGCGGCCAAGTCGGAAGAGGCCCGCCTCAACGCCACCGCGGTTCGGGTGGCTGTCGCCGAGCGAGATGTGGCCCGAGCCGCGGCCGAAGGCGCCGCCGCCTCGGTGCTTGAAGAGGGCAAGGCCCGCGCCGCCGCGATCGACGCCATCGGCAGCGCGATTCAACGAAACCCGGACGCGCTCAAAGTCATGCTGGTGGAGATGATGCCCCAGGTCGTGCGGGAGTTGGCCAGGGCCGTCGACAACATCTCCCTCGGCAACGTGACGGTCATCGACGGTGGCAACGGACACGCCATCGCCGGTGCGGCCATGGGCCGGGCGCGGGCCCTCTCGGAGTCGCTCGCCACCCTTGAGGGCATCCTCGGCATCGATTTTCGCCAGTTGAGCCGAAACATCGCCGATGGCTTCGGCAAGCCGCGCGGCACGGACAAGCAGCCCCCGCCGGGTGAGCCCGCGCTGGCGGCCAAGACCTGAGTATTGGACCTTGTTCTTTCGACGGCACGGCCGGGGCAACCGGGAGCCGGGGGCGCGGCCGTGGTCGGTTCCAGGCCGGGCGCGTCGGACCATCGACGTGGCGCCCGTGGCCTCCCCGCCAACCTCAGCTCGTCGGGCACGATCCCATCCATCCGGCGGTCGACGCAGCCTCAGTGCGAGGCTATGCTGGATCGTCCGCAGTGTGGGCGGAACGCGCCGGATCCGTTGGAGCATTCCGGCCGAGCACACTGGTGAAGCTCCGGAATGAAGCTGGAACGGTTTGCAACACGCACAGTGATCTCGATCACGCCGGACGATTCGCTCGACAGGGCGATCGGCCTGATGGAGCGGCATCACATCCATCACCTTCCCGTGGTCAAGGATCGGAAGATTACGGGCATGGTCTCGGACCGGGATCTGCTTCTGGCCGTGGGATGGCAGCTCAGCGCCGCGCGGACGGTTCCGGGGCACAGTGCCTACTTGTGCGGCCCCGGCACGGTCGCGGAGATCATGTCGCGGCCGGTCATCACCCTCGAGCCGGATCACAGCGTCTTCGACGCCGCCACGGTGATGCTGACCCACCAGGTCCACGCCATCCCGTTGGTTCGAGGCAAGAGACTTGTGGGGATCGTCAGCAAACACGATCTGCTGACCCGCTACCTGGCGCTGATGGACGCGGAGCCTCGCCTTTCGGTCCTGCGGGAGCAGGTGGAAAAACACATGACCGTGCGCGCACATGGGATTTCGCCGGAGGAGCCGGTGCAGGCCGCCCTCACCATCATGCGCGACCGGCACGTCCATCACGTCCCGGTCACAGCCGGAGACGTGCTGCTCGGGATCATCAGCGATCGGGACATTCGCCGGGTGTGCGGGCTGGAGCGGATTCAAGACGAGGCGGCCCAGGCGACCGGCAAGTTCTACCTGGGTCGATCGACCGCCAGCGAGATCATGACCACCGATCTCCGCACCGTCACCCGCGAGGCGACCCTGCTGGACGTGGCCCATGAAATGACGACCCACGCGATCGGCTGCGTCCCGGTGGTGGACGGGCGCAAGCTCGCCGGCATCCTCACCGACACGGACATCGTCCGCATCGTCGCCCGGCTGGATAGTTGACATCGCGTTTCGTAATCCTGCCGCCGAGCTTGTCCGAGCCGCGAGCTACAGACATGAGGCTTGGCACCGTGGCGCGTCACTCCCGAAGGTAATCTTGTTCCTGATTCTGTATGTGACTCCGGTCGTCGACTGCTTGTAGGTCAGGGCTTTGCTGTCGAGGGCGGCCACGACGTGGCGATCGAAGAGACACGCTTCCAGCCACTGTCGCTTGGCCCGATGGGTGAACTCCGCGAGGTCATCGTCCACGTGTTTGGCCGACACCCATTGATGAGTTCCCAGGTGCATCCGTTTCATGTTCCCGAGGAGGGTATGCAGCCGCGGAAACGTCTGCACGGCCTCCCGGCGATCGCCGGTGAAGATCGGCTCGTGCTCGTTGCCGACCTTGGCTACGACGCGATACGCCCCACGGCCGTTGGTGCGCAGTTCGATCCCTTGGCGCTCGCCCGAACGGCGAAGCGCTTCAGGTGGCGCCCGGTTACCCGATTGACCGAAGCCATGGCCACCCGTTTGGGCCCGCCCTGCGCATCGGGTTCCAGGGCAACTGCCACCGGCCTCTGGCGTGTCCGCGGGCGGGACAGGTGGACCGCTTCAAGTTCGCCCCCGAGCGGGTGCTACGCAGGTGCTCCCAACAAGCCTCGTCCGCCGCGAACTGCCGCTGGAACCTGCCCACCTGCATCACCGCCGGCAGCGGCCGCTTGCTTCGATCGTCAGGCATCTCGGGCCTCCTTTCTCGAAACACGGAAAGCCTAACGGATACCAAACTTACGCAGCGGAGTCAGGCAGAGGGTCAAGATGCGTTCTTTTTCGAAACTGCAGTTCCGCCCGCACGAAGCGCGTATGATTCGCCCTGCGGCCAACCCTGCGCGCGGTTTTGAAAGGCAACCCGCAATCCCTGGAACGATCGGCGGCCCCTTGCCTACTTCCGGACGAAAGCCGTGGTCTTCATATACGTTAACTGATAAACTACAGGACGATGTGCGATCGTGCACGAAGTCCGATGATGGACTGCCGGACGGGCGGACGGCCCATGGCTCGGAGACGGCCGGAAGGACGCACGGAGATCTCGACGTTCGCGGGGCACCCACCGCGGAAACGACCCCGTCTCGTGCCGTTGCCCGGGTGTCACGCCTTTTCGAAGCGTCGGCGCGTTCCGCGGGTAGCTGGGTTGCGACATGCTCGTCCGCCCGAGGCATCACCGCATGGCACCGAACGCCATGGCGGCGCGACGTTGGATGACCAGCCTCTATGAGCGACATTTACCTCGACAACAACGCCACCACGCCGCTTGACCCCCGCGTGCTCGAGGCGATGCTGCCGTTCCTCAAAGGGAGCTTCGGCAACCCCGCGAGCGCCAGCCACAAATTCGGATGGGGGGCCGAAGAGGCGGTGGAGGCGGCGCGCGAGCAGGTGGGCGGGGCGCTAAACGCGGCCGGGAAGGACATCATCTGGACGAGCGGTGCCACGGAGGGCAACAACCTGGCCATCCAGGGGCTCGCCCGGCTGCCGGGAGAGCGGCGCCGGCACATCGTGACCTCGCCCATCGAGCACAAATCCACCGTCGAGCCGTGCCGTTTTCTGGCTGCGGATGGATTCGAAGTGACCTGGCTGCGGCCGGACCCCACCGGGCGCATCTCCGCGGAACAGGTTGCCGCCGCGATTCGCGACGATACGCTCCTCGTGACCGTGATGATGGGCAACAACGAGCTCGGCACGGTCAATCCGGTCGCGGAAATCGGGGCGGTGTGCAAGGGCCGGGGGGTTCTGTTCCACACGGACGCGGCACAAGCATTCGGGAAGATCCCTATTGACGTGGAGCGGATGGGGATCGATCTTCTGACCCTCTCCGCCCACAAACTGTACGGCCCCAAGGGGGTGGGGGCGCTGTTCGCGCGGCGGAGAGGGCCGCGGGTCCGGCTACAGCCGTTCATGTTGGGGGGGGAGCAAGAGCGCGGGTGGCGCTGCGGTACGCTGAACGTCCCCGGCATTGTCGGATGCGGGGCCGCGGCGGAGATCGCCGTGCGGGAGATGCCTGAAGAGGCCGTTCGTCTTTCCCGCCTGCGGGATCGGCTCTGGAGCGGACTGGCGGCGCGCCTGCCGGAGATCCGGCTCAACGGCAACGGAGACCATCGCCTGCCGCACACCCTCAACGTTTCCTTTGCCTACGCCGACGGCGATAGCTTGATGGCCCACTTGAGCGATATCGCCGTAAGCAGCGGCAGTGCGTGCACCAGCGCGTCGGTGGCGCCCAGCTATGTGCTCAGGGGCATCGGGCTCAGCGATGTCGCCGCCCGCAGCTCGATCCGCTTCTCGCTGGGGCGGTTCAATACCGAGGCGGAGATCGACCGTTCCATCGAACGCGTGGCGGAGACGGTCATACGGCTTCGCCGGATGAACCCGGCCTGCGAGCTTGCCCGGCGGGAGGCAACCGCCCTCGGTCACGATGCATCGGCACCGCCGCCGTGATTCGAACGTTTCTGGGGGCGAGGTCGCGCTCGCAGGATCGAAGACTTGCGGTCGATCGGTTGAACTCACCGCGGTTCGAAAGGAGCATACCGTGGAGCGTGTTGTGCTCGATCCGGCGCGATGGATGGACCGGCCGGTCTTAGCGAAGCAGACCTGTGCGCAGATGGCCGGCGAGGGCATCCTGATCGCTGCATTGGATGAGGCGGGTAAGCTCAACCCCATGACCATTGGCTGGGGCCTGTTCGGCTGGATCTGGGGCCGGCCCGTTTTCACCGTGCTGGTGCGCCCGTCCCGGTATACCTACGGGTGCATCGAGCGGACCGGCGACTTCACGGTGAACGTCCCGCCGGTCGGCCGCCGCGACCTGGTCGAGTTCTGCGGCAGCGTCTCCGGACGGCACCACGACAAGATGGCGGTACAGAACCTCTCGCCGTTGCCGAGCCGCCATGTCACCAGTCCCGGCATCGCCGAATGTCCCTTGGTCTTCGAGTGCAAGGTGATCCACAAGAACGACGTCGTCCCCGACGAATTGGGCGAGGACATTCCCGCTCATTTCTACGTCGCGGGAGACTACCACCGCATCTACTTTGGTCAGATCATGGCAGTCTCCCTCGATGACCCGTACTGGAGGGCGCACGAGTCGTAGGACAGCGCCGGCGTCGACACGTTCGCATCTGCCAAAGCCCGCTGAGCGGGCTTAAAGGCGAAACGTCCGGACAGCCACTTGGCCGGCCGTAAATCGGCCGCCTGGAAAGTCGCTGTCGGCGAGAATAGGCCGTTGGCACAACCTATCGCGGGGCACGTCCGCCTCACCTCGGGCGAGTGACATAGCATTGTCATGGTAAGGCGGTGCCAGGCGCGCCCCCGCCGGAATGCGGACGAGTCTATGCTCCGGTCATCAGGCGGGCGATCGGTTGCCACAACGTCGCGGCGACAGCCGCGGGGAGCAGCAGGGCCGCGATCACGTCTGCACGCGTTGCGGCGACCTCGCGGGTAAAGGTCCTGCGGCGATGCCGGCCGAACCCGCGACCCTCCATCGACAGCGACAAGGCGTGCGCGGTCCGCAGCGCCGATACCAGCAGCGGCAGGCAGAGATGCCGCAGCACCAGCCATCCGCGTCGCGGCCCGGCCGCTTGGTAGGCCACGCCACGCACGAGCTGCGCCCGGTAGATGTGGTGGGCCTCCATCCGGAAAACCGGGGCCAGGCGCAGGGACGTGACCAGGGCGAACCCCCAGCGGTAGGGCAGCCCGCCGCGCATCAAGGCGCAGGTCAGGCTCACCGGGTCGGTGGTGAGCACGAACAGAGTGCTCATGGTGACGACGCTCACTAAACGGCCCATGGCGCGAAGCCCCGATGCGACCCCTTCGTTCGTCAGCGGGCCCGCGAGCGGCGTCCCCGTTTGCACGGCCAGGGCGTGGGTGACCAGGATGGCGACGGCGAGGGGCAGCCAGACGCGCATGCCAGGTGCCCGCCACGGGGGGATGCCGCAAGTGGTCAGGAGGATCAGGGCGCCGGCCGCCACGACGAGCGGCGACACGGGGGCGTCCGTCAGAAAGACCGTTACCGTCAGCACGACCAGCCACGCGACCTTGGTCAATGGATGGAGCCGATGGAGCAGCGACCGTCCGGGTTGGTAGCTCATCTCGACCATGGGCCGTCGCTGTCTGGGAACTCTCACCCGCCGCTGACCCATGAACATCATCCCGCACCGGCCGCGGCGCCGAGAATCGCCCTGGGACCTCGGTCCACCCGACCCGCGATCGCCGACCAGGGATCCTGCGGGTCTGCGACATACGCCCCATGCCCTAGCGACCGCAGCCGGTCGAACGCCTCCGCGACGGCAGAGTCCACGATGATCCGCCCGTCGGCGACGAAGACGACGCGGGAGCAGAAACGCGTGACGATCCTCGGATCGTGCGTGACCAGCACGCAGGCCCCCGGACCCGGCGATCCGGCCTTAGCAGGCTGTTGAAGAACTCGACGCTGTCCTTCAGCATCGGCGTTTTTCAGTGCCCGACGGCCGCCACAGGGGGCGGCCGCTACATTCTTCAACAGGCTGTTAGGCGCGTCAGGCTCGTTGCCGGCGTGGACATCCTCGACCACGCGACGGATGGCGCCGAGCAGGACCCCGAGATTCTCCCAGTCCTGACCGGCGAAGGGCTCGTCCAGAAGGAGCAACCGGGGGCGGTGCAGGATCGCCGAGACCACGTTGAGGCGACGCTTCTCTCCCCAGCTCAGGCGGTAGGGGTGGTCCTGCCGACGTCCGGCGAGTCCGGCCCCGGCGAGGAAGCGCCGCGCCTCCTCCTCCACCGTCGCATCGGCGACCCCGAACTGTCGCGAGGCGAAAAGGGCCTCGCCCCAAACCGTGTCGGAGACGATCTGGTGATCGGCGTTTTGGAACACGAATCCGATCCGCCTCACCAGCGCCGCGCTCGGCGGGGAGACCACGGACGACCCACAGACTTCCACCGCCCCGCGGGAAGGCCCGACGAGTCCGGCCATACACTGGAGCAATGTGGACTTTCCGCCGCCGTTGGGCCCGGTGAGCGCCACGATCTCGCCCGGCTGAACGCAAAGTGACACCTGCGTGAGAATTTCCGCATCGCCCGGGGTGACGTGCACCTGCGACAACCTGGCGACAGGCTCACCGGTCGGGTCGGATAAGGGGCAAGGCTGCCGACCGGCCAACCCAAGTTTCCACGCGCCTTCGTCCTGCCGGTCGTCGTCCGAGGTACTCCAGCGCTCGTCGGCGACCACGCAGCCGGCGTCCAGAAATACGACCCGCGACCCCAGGCGCCGTAAAAGGGCCAACTTGTGCTCGGTGACCACGACAGTCAGGCCCTGGCGTCGGCAGAGCACCGCCAGCCGGCGAAACAGCGCGGTCGAGGACTCGGGGTCGAGACTGGCTGTCGGCTCGTCAAGGACGACAACGGCGGGTCCTCCGGCGAGAATTGACGCGACGGCCACCCGTTGCTTCTCCCCCCCCGAAAGCGTCGCCAGAGCGCGGCCGCGCAGGTGGGAGATGCCCAGCCATTGCATTGCTTCGGCGCTGCGCCGCTCGATTTCGGCGCGGTCCAGGCAGCGGTTCTCCATGCCGAACGCTATCTCGTCGGCGACGGTGAGCGTTGCGAAATGGGTTTCGGGATTCTGTTGGACAAGGGCGATCTTCTCCGCGGTCTGGTAGAGGGGTATGCCCGCCACGTCGTCGCCGTCCACGAGCACACGACCGCGTCCCTCGCCCTCCTGGCGGCCGAGCAACAGGCCGCACATGGCCATGGCCAAAGTGGACTTACCCGAGCCGCTTGGGCCGGCGATGACCACGAACTCGCCCCGGTCGATGGTGAGGACGATGTCGCGCAGTGCCCAGCACGGCGCCTCGGCGAATCGCCAACCGAACTGTTCGAAGCGGATCATGGTGCCAGCACCGTCGGTCCGACCCCCGGGCCCCGTAGCGCCACGTTGGCGCCGGACACGTCCGCGTGCCGGGAGGTCGCCAGGAAGATCGCCGTCCAGAGGAGCGCGACCGACACTCCCATGATGGTGACACCGCGCCATGCACGGTGTCTCGCGGTCAGCGGCGGGCCATGCCGGGCGGCGCCCACGACGCCGGCCTGGCCTAACGCCTGCAGCAGCCACCAGCCCAACAGGCCGGCGAGCACGCCGCCGCTGATAAAGGCCACGACCGCAAGGACGGCCAAGCCGGTCAGGACGTTGTCCTGCGCCGGCAGCGAGGCCACGTAGAGCAGCACGAACAGGTTGCTGGCGGCGCCGATCCCGCCGGCCAGGAACAACGCAAAGGGGCGATCGCGACCGCCGAGCATGAGCCAGACCGCGTCCACGCTCACCCCGGCGAAGCTGCTGTACAGCAACACCAGCAGCCCGTGCGGACTTCCCGACAACAGCTCGACGCCGCCTTTCAGCAGGGCCGTCACCGTGGCAGCTCCCGGCTTGCGGACCAGGCCGACGGCCAGCACCAGCCACAGTACGTGGATGCCGGCCAGGTATTGCATCCCACCCGGAAGTACGATCAGGGCGTGTGCGGCGGCGCGCAGCATACTGACCACGCTGCTGGTCGCGCCACCCAACGCCGCCAGCGCCGCCATCATCAGCAGCTCGTGCAACGAGAAGATCTCGTGCCGTTGTGAACTCATCCGGGCTCCCCGGCGGCGCCGACCGGCTCGACATCGATACGCTGGAGGTTGCGGATCCAGTAGTCACCGGTCAGCCGCGGCGGAATCAGGGTGACGACCTGCCTCCCCACGTCCACCAGCCGGCGCCCTTCTCCGTCCTGAAGGGCCACGATGGCCCCGTTCAGCTCTTCGCGCGTACACGTCTTGGTATATCCGTCCGACCCTTGGAGGGTGAAGTTCATCGGTCCGGGACGCAGACCCGCCTGGGACAAGAGGTCCTCGAGGAGGGGTCCTCGCCAACTGGTGCGCTCGTCGGGGAAGTGAGTTTTCTGCTGGGTAATATCGTCCAGCCGGGCCATGTTCATGCCGTCGAGTTGCCCGTAGGTAAAGACCCGCGGGTGTTCCAAACCCGCCCCGGTGAGTTCGAGGGTCCACGACACAGGCGGTGCGACTGCGCTGGCGTCGGCGGGTTGGTCGCGCGGAGCGCCGCGGGCGCCGGTGGTTGACGCGCAGGCACACAATGAAAGCAGCACGATCCCCAGCATGATCTCGATCGAAGCGTGCCAGACACTCATCGAATACTCCTCTCGATGGCTCACCTTGCGGTCTCCCCAAAGGTCGCCTGCAGCCCGGCGAAGTCCCGCAGGTCCACGTCGCCGTCGAAGTCCAGGTCCATCATGACACACCCTTCCAAGGTCAGTCCGATGGGCGGACGGGTCCACGCCGGCGGATGGCAGGCGACGGTAACGTCGTGGCACGCGGCGCCGGTGATGCACGCTCGAAAACGCGGCAGGTCATCGAGATCGACGTCGCCGTCGTGATCCCCGTCGTCGCAGATGGCCAAGTCCGCCGTCGACATGGTGACGATCTGATCGTAGTCCCAGCCGTCCCCGGTCTGGGTGTACTGTTCCAGTGTTCCGCTGACGGCGCAGAAGTGCCGTCCCATGCCCACGTACGCGTGATATCCGGAGGGCTGCACGTCTGCATTCATATAATCCGCGGCCCAACAATCGTCGCCCGTGGAACTGTGGAGGTTGTAATTGTCCTGGGCCTTCCCAAGGTTCATGGCCGTCACGGTCACATCGCGGACCATGACCCGCATGGCCTCGTATGGCTCGGCATCGTGGTCATCAACGCACCACTCACAGGCTTCTCCGGGCCGCTCAATCGGTGCGGCCAGATCACCCGCGGACAGGAGCACCGGATCGGGCAGGGGATGGCCGCGGCTGGTGATCTCGTACGTGGGGTCATTGCTGCTGTACCATTGCAGGAAGGTATTCCCGCGGAACTCCTCCACTTCGACATTGGCGAGGCGGACCCAGTCTCCCGGCTGAACCTGGTTGAACAGGTCGCCGACGGTCCAGTCCTTGACCTGGACCGCACCCCACCCGTCCGACGCATCGGGATCCCAGAGGATGACACGCGGCCGCCACCCGGCAAACTTGCTGGTAACCACGCCGCCGAGACAGTTCAGCAATTGCCGGTCGTAGACGCTGGCGTCACCGTCCACAGTGTTCGATTGGATTTGCTCGATCGTCATCCAAGCGCCGGTGGCGACAGAGGGGACCATAAACGGCCACAGCAGCAGAATGCCGTCAATCCGAAGCACGCGTTCCATGGTTCACTTCCCGAAACGGTCCGGCCGCCCGGACGGCGGAAAACTCCGTCGATCCTATCGCACGGCTCGATCGCCATCCCACGCTTATCGATCGGCGCCCCCAGGCGACGAACGCCTCCACGGATGCAGCCCAAGCCAACCCGCCGCCAGGAGCAGCCCCGTGGCCGGCTCGGGGACGATGTCGGCGGCCGATCGGGTCATCAACTGGTAGTAGTCCCAGCCGTCGGTCTCCCTGGTGTACTGTTCCACGAGGCCGGTCAGGTACGCCAACTCGGCCCCGCTGACGATTCGGGGGTCGTAGGCGGCCCCGGCGTCCACGTTCATGTAGTCGGTGCCCCAAGCCAGACCGCTCTCCTGGATCAGCTCGTAGTTGTCGCCGGCCTTGCCGAAGTCCTTCTGCCCGACGACGACGCCCTGTAGCGATACCAGCATGCTCTCGTACGGTTCGGTTGAGCCGTGATCGGCCGGGTACGCCAGCACCGCAGCCGAGAGCAGCTCCGGACCGGGAACCGGGTTGCCGGTGCTCTCCACGGTGAAGGCGACGTCGGGAGCGAAGCTCCTGCGGTATTGCAGAAAGGTCGTGCCGCGATACTCCTCGATGAAGATGTTCTCGAAGCTCACCCAGTCGCCGACTTGCACGTTGTCGGCCAGTTCGCCACCTTCACCGTCCTTGACCACGATGGCTCCCCAGGTGGGATGGGCGGGATCCTGCAAGTACACGCGGTCGTTGAAGCCATGCCAGACATGTGTCACGACGCCACCAGCCACGTTTTGAATCTCTCCGTTGTACGCGCTGGCATCGCCGTCGGAGGTGTTTGCCTGGATGTCGTAAATGGACAGATGGGCTGCGTGGGCGTCTGCAACGACCGCCGCGACCAGGGCCCACTCGGCTACCAGAACGGCTAACCCACTTCTCATGGCTCTTTCTCCCTTTCGAATGGGGCGCCGACG
>Ga0214473_10003307_pt1 | contig 19572 bp, 16 predicted proteins | sample RVTome_7_FD_203509 | JGI IMG/M metagenome (GOLD analysis project Ga0214473, IMG submission 203509) | Soil microbial communities from uranium-contaminated site in the Upper Colorado River Basin, Wyoming, United States - RVT98D197 | ecosystem: Environmental > Terrestrial > Soil > Contaminated >... | reverse complement strand
GGCGGGTCGATGCCGCGCGGCAGCCGGTTCTGCGCCTGGGAGATCTTGCTCTGGATGTCCTGCATCGCGACGTCGATGTCGCGCTCGAGCTCGAACTCGACGCTGATGTTGGCGCTGCCCTGGCGCGAGGTCGAGGACACTTCCTTGACGCCCTCGACCGCGGTGACCACCTCCTCGAGGATGTCGACCACGTCGGTCTCGATGATTTCGGGCGAGGCGCCCTCCCAGCTCAGCGAGACGTTCACGACCGGGAAGTCGACGTCTGGGTTCTGGCTGATGCCGATCCCCTTGAAGACGCTCCCGAAGCCGGTGAAGGTCAGGATCCCGAAGCCGATCAGGGCGAACATCAGGATCCAGGCGAACACGTGGTTGCGGATCGAGATGTCCGCGAGCGTCATCCCGGTCGCGATCTGCTGCGGATCCTCGCGCTCGGGCGTCGGACGGGATGACTCGCCGCTCATTGCGCGGCCTTCGGGCCCGCGACGGGCTCCACCGCCATCCCGTCCGCGAGCCGGTCAGAGCCCTCGGAGACCACGACCTCGCCCGCCTCGAGCCCGGACAGGATCTCGACGACACCCGTGCCGGTGCGCAGGCCCAGTCCGACCGGCCGCAGACGCGCCGTCTTCTCCTGCACGACGTAGGTGACGAAGCCGCGCTCGCTCGCCTGGATCGCGGTCTCGGGCACCACGAGCGCGTCCTCCTTCTTCTCGCCGGCGAGCGTCACCTCGGCGAAGAAGCCGGGCTTGAGCTCGCGCTCGGGATCGACCCACGCGAGCACCTCGACCTGGCGCGTCGCCGGGTCGGCGATGCGACCCACGTGGTAGATGCGCGCGCCGAACTCGCGTGGGCCGAGCGGCGCCACACCGAAAGTCACCCGGCCGTCCTCGCGGGCGCGCAGCGACTCGCCCTCCGAGACCTTGAAGCGCAGCCTCAGCCGGCTCGCGTCGACGATCGTCGCGAGCACCGTGCCGGTGCGGATGAACTGGCCGGTGTCGACCGTCCGAGTGTTGATCACTCCGGTGATCGGAGGTCTCACCTCGGCCCGCCTCTGGTCCTGGAGCGCGAGCTCGTGGGCCGCCTTCGCCACTTCCACCGCCGCCTCCAGACGGGCGTTCTCGCCGCGGGAGCGTGTGAGCTCCTCGGTCGAGAGCAGCTGGCTCGCGGCGAGCGCCTCCCGGCGCTGCAGGTCGGCCTGGGCCCGCCCGAGCTCCGCCATCGCCTGGTCCTTCAATGCCCCGGCGCGCTCGGCCTCGACGCGGTGTCGGTCGGGGTCGATCCGGAGCAACACCGTCGCCGGGCTGACGCGGTCGCCCTCGCGGAAGCGAACGTCGGTCGCGACTCCCTCGACCTGGGCGGTGACCTGGACCAGGTCCTGCGCCTCGATCGACCCGAGCGCCTTGATCACGTGGACGACGTCCTGGACGACGACGGGGGCGACGCGCACGCGCAGCGCCTGGCGCTGGGGACGCGCGGAGGCGTCGCCTTGGGAGCCGCCGCAGGCCGAGCCGAGAACGACCACGCCGGAAGCGGCGATGAGGGCCAGCGATCTTCGTCTCACGGAGTGCCTCGTTGTTGCGATCGGACCCTCGTCGCAAGGGGTTTCGCCGGAAGGGGCCGTCTTCATCATTCTCCGTCCAAACCGCGGACAAAATCCACCGCCGGTCCGTCCGCGAGCGCCCGCACTCGGAGGCCGTTGGACGGCGGCCTGGCGCCCGGTCAAACTACAATGGGACGAGGAGGACGCTTCCCCCGCATGCACGATCCCCGCGTACCCGAGGCACTCGAGGGCTGGAGCGTCCTTCACCAGCTGTTCCGGATCCGCTGGGCCGACTGGCGCCGCCTTTCGCCCGAGGAGCGCGGGCGTCTGGCCGCGGAGGCCGCGGGCGCCCTCGCCGCCATGCGGCGGGGGCCCGAGGGAACGAGCGTGCCGGTGACGCTGCTCGGGCACAAGGGCGACCTGATGCTGATCCACCTGCGCCGCAGCTTTGAAGCGCTGCAGGCGGCCGAGCTCGCGGTCTCGGGGCTGGGCCTCGCGGCGTTCCTGGAGCCCACGACGTCGTTCGTCTCGATGGTCGAGCTCGCGATGTACGAGATGACGACGCAGATCCACAAGCGCCTCGGCGAGCGGGGGCTCAAGACCGGCAGCGACGAGTTCGAGGCGGCGTTCGACGCCGAGCTAGAGGAGCAGCGAAAGCGCGTCGGCGCGCGGCTCTGGATCGACCCGCCGGCGCGGCGTCACGTCTGCTTCTACCCGATGAACAAGCGCCGCGGCGAGCACAAGAACTGGTACCTGGAGTCGATGGAGGAGCGCTCGCGCATGATGCTCGATCACGGCCGCATCGGGCGCCACTACTCCGGCCAGGTGACCCAGATCATCACCGGCTCGATCGGTTTCGACGACTGGGAGTGGGGCGTCGACCTCTTCGCCGACGACCCGCTCGTGTTCAAGAAGCTGATCTACGAGATGCGCTTCGACGAGGCCTCGGCTTGGTACGCGGAGTTCGGGCCGTTCTACGTCGGGTTGCAGTTCTCGCCGTCCGAGCTGCCCAAGTACCTGGAAGGCGCGGTCCCGGAGCTGGTCCGCCCATGAAGGCCGGCATCGGCCCGCTCATAGCACTTCTCTGTCTCGCCGCGTGTGGCGGCGGCACGGGCATGTCGCCGACGCCTGGTCCGTCGCCGTCCCCGACCGCCGCCGCCTGCGCGGCGGGCACGCCCGTCACGGGCATCCCGGCGCTCACGGCGCGCCTCGTGGTGTCGGGCCTGCGGAGCCCCCTCGACCTGCAGTCGGTCCCGAGCGACGCCGAGCGTCTGTACGTGGTCGAGCAGGGCGGGAGGATCCGCATCGTGAGGAACGGCCAGCTCCAGGCGGCGTCTTTTCTCGACATCGCCTCGCGGATCTCGAGCGGCGGAGAACGCGGTCTGCTGGGCCTCGCATTCCATCCCCAGTTCGCGACGAACCGCCGCTTCTTCGTCAACTACACGAACAGCGCGGGCCACACCTACATCTCCGAGTTCCGCGCCGGCTCGGCCGACACCGCCGACCCCGGCAGCGAGCGGCTGCTGCTCGAGGTGGCGCAGCCGTTTGCGAACCACAACGGCGGAGGGCTCGCCTTCGACAACTCCGGCCGGCTGCTGATCGCGCTCGGCGACGGCGGCTCCGGCGGCGATCCCCAGAACAACGGCCAGCGCCTCGACACGCTGCTCGGCAAGATCGCCCGGATCGACGTCGATTCGGGATCGCCGTACGCGATCCCCGCCGACAACCCGTTCCTCGCCACGGCAGGGGCGCGCGGCGAGATCTGGGCCTTCGGACTGCGCAACCCGTTCAAGATCGCGTTCGACCGCCAGACGGGCGACCTCTACATCGGCGACGTGGGCCAGAACCGGATCGAGGAGATCGACATCGGCCTCGCCGCGCGCCGCGGCGGCGAGAACTACGGCTGGCGGATCACCGAGGGCACGCAGTGCTTCAACCCGTCGAGCGGCTGCGACCGGACCGGCATCACGCTGCCCGTCTACGAGTACACCCATTCGGAGGGCTGCTCGGTCACGGGCGGCGTCGTCTACCGCGGCTGCCGCGTTCCCGCGCTCGCCGGGAGCTACTTCTTCGCGGACTTCTGCAGCGGGCTGGTGCGCTCGTTCCGCTTCGCGAACGGCAGCGCGGGCGAGCTGCGGGACTGGACCTCGGGTCTGCGCGGCGTGAGCGCGCCGTCCTCGTTCGGTGTCGACGCCGCCGGCGAGGTCTACGTCGTCGACTACGACGGCGAGGTGTACCGACTCGAGCCGGCGAGCTGAACACCGAAGCGGGCTGCGAGCGGAGCCGAATTCACTTCGGCGGAGTGAGCGGGGGGTCTGGGGGGTGCGGCGCAGCACCCCCCAGATTAGGAAGCCCCAAAGCGCTTGGCGGCGCGGGCGCGGGCCTGCGCCGCCACGACCTCACGGTTGCGAGCGGGGGCGCTCGATACAAGCCCGCCTACCAGCCTGCGCGCGACGACCGCCACCTCGCGCACCGCCCGCTCGAAGGCCTTCGCGTTGGCCTGGGACGGGGTGTGATAGCCGCTCAGCTTTCGGACGAACTGGAGCGCGGCCGCCTGCAGCTCTTCGTCGCTCGCCGGGGGCTCGAAGTTGAAGAGGGTCCTAATGTTTCGGCACATGCCGGCCTCCATCCCCAGACTAACCGAAAGCCCGCCAAAGGAGTCTTGCCCGGGATCGTAGTAGCCTGGGGCCGTGTTCGACGCCCTGCGGCACTTGTTCGAGGCGAGAGTCGCGCTGCCGGCCGACGCGCCCGCCGGCGCGCGCGAGCACGCGCTGCGCCTGGCCGCCGCCGCGCTGCTGTTCGAGATCGTGCGCGCGGACGCGAGCGTCGCGGCCGAGGAGCTCACGGTGATGCGCGCCGCGCTCCAGAGCACGTTCGATCTCTCGGCCGAGGAGACGGACGAGCTCGTGCGGCTGGCCGAAGCGCAGTCGAGGGCCGCCAGCTCGCTCTACGAGTTCACCTCGCTCGTCGACGCCGGCCTCGACGCCGCGCAGAAGAAGCGCGTCGTGGAGCTGCTGTGGCTGGTGGCGTTCGCCGACGGCCGCAAGGACGCGCACGAGGAGCACCTGGTGCGGCGGATCGCGGGGCTGCTGCACGTGCCGCATCCCGACTTCATCGACGCCAAGCTGCGGGCTCGCGGGCGAAGCGCGGAGGATCCGCGCTAGCGGCTACTGATCTCTGAGCGCGCGGGCGGGATCCACACGCGCCGCGCGCGCCGCGGGCAGGCCGACGGCGACGAGACCCGCGAGCATCACCGCTCCCATCGTCACCGCGTAGAGCCGGGGATCGGACGGGTTCACCTCGAAGAACAGCCCTCGCGCCAGCCGGGCGAGGGTGAAGGCCGCGACGCCTCCGAGTGCCATGCCCGCGGCTACGAGCCTCAGGCCGCGGCCGAGCACCTGCCGGAGCACGTCGCCCGCGCCGGCTCCGAGCGCCATGCGCAGCCCGAACTCGGGCGTCTGCGCGCCGACGACGTAGGCGACGAGCCCGTAGAGCCCGAGCGACGCGAGCAGCAGGGCGGCGGCCGCGAAGACCGCCACGAGCAGGGCGGCCACCCGCGGCAGCAGCAGCGTCTCGGCGACCCGCTCGCCGAGCGACGCGACGTGGTAGACGGGCTCGTCCCTGTCGACCTCCAGGACGGCGCCGCGCGCTGCGCCGGCGAGCGCCAACGGGTCGCCGCTGGTGCGGAGCGCCAGCATCATCATCGCCTGGGGGGCCTGGGCGAGCGGGACGTACGCCTCGGCGTCGGGATCGCTGCTGAGCGACCAGTGCCGCACGTCGCCCACGACACCCACGATCTCGCGCCAGGCTGCGCCGGGGCCGCCCACCCGCAAGCGGCGGCCGATCGGACAGACGTCGCCGAGCTCGCGGCGCGCGAGCCGCTCGTTCACGATGGCGACCGCGGGCGCGCCGTCGCGGTCGCGCGCGTCGAAGTCGCGGCCGCGCCGCAGCGGTATTCCGAGCGCGTCGAAGTAGCCGGGTGTCGTGACCCGGTAGCCGGCCCGCGCGGCTTCGCCGGGGAGAGGCTCCGGCGCGCCTTCGAGCAGGATGCTCGTGCCGCGGTCGTAGGTGCTGAACGGGAGCACGTTCACGGCGGCGGCCCGCTCGACCCGCGGCAGCGCCGCGAGCCTCGCGACCACCCGCTCGAAGAAAGCCAGCCGGGCCGCCGGGTCGGGATAGCGCTCGTCTGGCAACGACGCGGTCAGCGTCAGGACCCGTTGCGGCGAAAAGCCGGTCTCCCGCGCGAGGAGTGCTTGGAAGCTCAAGAGCGCGAGGCCCGCTCCCACGAGCAGCACCAGCGAGATTCCGACCTGCGCCACCACGAGGGCGCCGCGCAGCCGCTGCTGGGGCCGCGTGCCGAGGCTGCGACCGCCGGTGGCGAGCGCCGGTGCGGTCGGGCGCTCCCCGGCGCGGAGCGCCGGCACGAGCGAGAAGGCTACTCCCGTCACGAGCGCAAGCCCCATCCCGAAGGCCAGGGTCGCGCCCTCGAGCCGCAGCTCGGCCACGTTCGGCATGGTCGCGAGCGCCGATTCGGGCAGCGCCGCCTGGAGCGCTGCGAGCAGGAAGCTCGCGAGCAGCAGACCAGCCGCGGCGCCCGCCATGGCGAGCAGCAGGCTCTCGCACAGCAGCTGGCGCACGAGCTGCGCGCGGCTCGCGCCGAGCGCCGTCCGCACCGCGAGCTCGCGCTCGCGTGCGATGCCCCGCGCGAGCAGCAGGCCGGCGAGGTTGGCGCAGCCGAGCAGCAGCACCGCCAGCACGGCCCCGAGCAGGGCGACGAGCGGCGGACGCGCCTCGCGCGCGCCCAGCTCCTGGAGCGGCAGCACGCGCACGCCGAGCGAGCGGAAGGTCCCCGGGCTTGCGGCCGCGTGGCGCAGGAACGCCGCGCGCACCTCGGCCTCGGCCGCCTGCCGCGAGCCGCCCTTGCGCAGGCGGCCGAGGGCCACCACCGAGCCGGATCCGCCCGGGTCGGCGAGCGCCGCGGCCGCGTCCACGGGCAGCGGCGTCCACAGCTCTCCCTTGAAGTTGTAGACGGGGAACTCGAAGCGGGCCGGCATCACGCCAACGACCGTGTACGGCTCGCCGTCGAGGCGAAGCGAGCGGCCGATCACGCCCGGGTCGGAGGCGAAGCGTCGCTGCCACAAGCCGTGGCTCAGCACCACCACTTTCGGCGCTGTCGGAGCGGCATCCTCGGGCTTCAGGACCCGGCCGAGCTTCGCAGCAACCCCGAGCAGCGGAAACGTGTCGCCCGTGACGCGATATCCCTGGGCTCGCTCCGGCACGCCATCGCCCGACAGGCCCGCGCTCCAGTAGCGGTACGCCGCCACACGCTCGAAGGACGGCGCTTGCGGCGCCAACGCGACGAACGCGGCGAGCGGCATGCTGAAGCTCTCCCGGTTCCTGGCCTCGTCCCAGGCGCGCAGCAGGCAGACCCTGGCCGAGTCCTGGTAGGCGAGCGGCTTCCACGTGAGCGCGTTCAGAACGCTGAACACGGCGCTGGTCGCGCCGATGCCGAGCCCGAGCGTCAGCACGGCCGCGACGCTGAAGCCGGGATTTCTGAGTGCTATGCGCAGCGCCTGCCGGAGGTCCGACACGAGCTCGGCCATGTTGCCTCCCGGCATCCCTCCATCAAGCCGCGTGCCACGCTGCGGCTTGGATCCCAACGCGCTCTTGCCCCTCGGCTTGCGCGCGGCGCGGCACGCGGTCGGAGAGGGCGACTGCTGTTCGTTTCCGAAACCGTCGCTTCCCGGGCGTGGGACGAGCCTAGATGCCCGCGACCACTTGCCTTCGCTGTTCGACCGAGGGAAGCTCTCTGCTCCCGGGCGGAAAGGCAAAGGCAATGGACGATCTCGCGGCACTCTTCTCCGAGCACTCGAAGCGAATCCAGGCCGAGACCGAAAAGGCCCTGGCCGCGACGGGCCACGACTCCCTGGTGATCTCGAGCGGGGCGCCGTTGACGTACTTCGCCGACGACCAGGACGCTCCGTTCCGGCCGGTCCCGCACTTCGCCCACTGGTGCCCGCTCGGCGGACCGCACCACCTGCTCCACGTGGTGCCCGGCCGCAAGCCGCGGCTCATCCGGCACGCGCCGGAGGACTATTGGTACGAGCAGGGCGGCGTGACGGAGGCCTTCTGGCTCGACGCCTTCGCGTTCGAGGAGCGCGGCTCGGCCGACGCGGTCTGGGAGGCGCTCGGCAGAGCCCCGAAGGCCGCCTACCTGGGCAACGAGCCGGCCCGGGCCGTGAGCCTAGGCCTCGCCCCCAACCCGAAGCCCCTCACCGCACGGCTCGACTGGCTGCGCAGCTACAAGGACGACTACGAGGTGCGCTCGATCGAGGAGGCGACCGCGGCGGGCGCCCGCGGCCATCGCGCGGCGCGCGAGGCGTTCGCGACCGGAGCCTCCGAGCTCGAGATCCACCAGGCTTTCTGCCGCGGCGCCGGCTCGACCGAGGCCCAGCTGCCCTACTCGACGATCGTCGCGCTCGACGAGAAGGGCGCTACGCTGCACTACGAGTCGAAGCGCCAGACCAAGGGCGGCAAGGTGCTGCTGCTCGACGCCGGGGCCCAGTGCCGCGGCTACGCCTGCGACATCACGCGAACGACGCCCGGGCGCGCGTGCGACGCGCGCTTCGTCGAGCTCGTCGAGTCCGTCGACGCGATCGAGCAGGACCTGGTGCGGGCCGCGACGCCGGGCCGTCCCTACCTCGAAGTGCACCTCCAGGCCCACGCCGCGGTCGCGCGCGTGCTCTCGGACATGCAGATCCTGCGCGTCTCTGCGGAGGAGGCGTTCGCCAAGGGCTACACGCACCCTTTCCTGCCGCACGGGGTCGGGCATCACCTCGGGATCCAGGTGCACGACGTGGCCGGGCGCCAGGCCGACGCGTCGGGCACTCCGGCGCCGCCGCCGAAGGAGCACCCGTACCTCAGGAACACGCGCACGATCGAGCCCGGGCACGTGTTCACGATCGAGCCGGGCATCTACTTCATCCCGATGCTGCTGCGCCGCTTCCGCTCCGGGCCCGAGGCGAGCGCTTTCGACTGGGACCGGATCGACGCGCTCACGCCGCTCGGCGGGGTGCGGGTCGAGGACAACGTGCTCGTGACCGCGCACGGCCCGCGCAACCTGACCCGCGAGCAGCTCGCCGACTAGGAGCGACGCGCGCTCAGCTCCCGGCCGCCGCCCTGAGCTCGACGACGAGCTCGTCGGGCGTCCAGTCGTTGCCGCGGAACAGCCGACGTAGCCGGCCGTGCTTGTCCAGCACGGCGGTGCGCAGGTTGTGGGTGAACGAACGGTCCTCCTCGCTGAACTCGAGGCCCACGGCGGCGCCGAGCCGGCGAATCTCGTCCAGCCGGCCCGTGGCGAGGCGCCAGTGCGAGAAGGGCGGCGTCGAGCTCTGGAACGGCAGGCCGTAGGCGCGTAGCACCGCCGGCTTGTCGTGCTCGATGTCGAAGCTCACGGTCAGAAGCGCCGTCCGCCGCGCGAGCGACGGGTCGGCCACGAGCGCCGCGTGCGCGCGGGCGAAGCCCCGCATCAGGAAAGGGCAGTAGTCGGGCAGTGGGCAGCGCGTGAACACGAATGAGAGCGCGAGCGCGCGACCGCGGTAGTCGGCGAGCTGCAGCGCGCGGCCGCTCTGGTCGACGAGCTCGACGTCGGGCACGGCGTCGCCCGGTTGCGGCTCCCGCACCGCGGCGGCCGGGCGTGCTCCCGCGATCGGAACGGGCGGACCAACCAGCACCAGCGCCTCGAGCCAATAGCGCGAGTCCGAAACGACGAGCGTCGCGCGGAGCGAATCGCCGGGCGCCATCGGCTTGAGCAGCGCCGCCTCCTTCTCGAGCACCACGAACGGCATCGTCATCGCTGGCATGAAGCCGGGGATCTCCTGGTGGGCGAGCGTGACCTTGCGATTCGGAGCGTCGACCTCGACCACTCGGCCCTGGATCGGGTAGCGCTGGGCGCCCTTGGCCGGGGCGTCGCGGCGGCAAGCCGGCGCGAGGCACGCGGCGAAGAGCAGGAGCGGCAGCAGCCGTGAGCGCTTCATGCCTCAACTCTAGGCTTTCTTTGTTCTGGGGGGTGCTACGCCGCACCCCCCAGACCCCCCCGCGGGCTCCCCGGAGTGAATCCGGTCCGCCCGCGAGCCCGTTGCCAGAGTGCTGCAGGTGCTGCGCCGCACCCCCCAGACCCCCCCGCGGGCTCCCTCCCCGGAGTGAATCCGGTCCGCCCGCGAGCTCGTTGCCAGAATGCTGCAGGTGCTGCGCCGCACCCCCCAGACCCCCCGCGGGCTCCCGAAGTGGACCCGGTCCGCCCGCGAGCCTCTGCGGTAGGATCAATGGCTCAACTCGGGGAGGATATGGATCTCGTCAACTTCTTCGTCGACTTCTTCCTGCATCTCGATCGGCACCTGGCCGAGGTGATCCAGGCCTACGGATCCTGGACCTACGCACTCTTGTTCGCGATCGTGTTCCTGGAAACGGGCCTCGTGGTGACCCCGCTCCTGCCGGGAGACTCGCTGCTGTTCGCGGCGGGCAGCTTCGCGGCGCTCGGCGCGCTCGACCTGTCGTTGCTGTTCGTGCTGCTCACGGTCGCGGCGATCCTCGGCGACACCTTGAACTACGCGATCGGCCACTACCTCGGCCCGAAGGTGTTCCACTACCCCAAGTCGCGCTTCTTCAACCCCGACCACCTGCGCAAGACGCACGTGTTCTACGAGAAGTACGGCGGCAAGACGATCATCATCGCCCGCTTCGTCCCGATCGTGCGCACGTTCGCGCCTTTCGTGGCGGGGATCGGCGCCATGAGCTATGCGCGCTTCATCAGCTACAACGTGCTGGGCGGCGCTTTGTGGGTGGCCGCGTGTGTCGGCGCCGGCTACTTCTTCGGCAACCTGCCGTTCGTGAAGAAGAATTTCAGCCTGGTGATCCTGGGGATCGTGGTGGTTTCCGTGATGCCGGCGCTCGTCGAGTACCTTCGACACCGCACCGAAGCGAAGCGCGCCGAAGCGGCGTAACGCGCGCGCCTTGACGCCCGCGGCCGCGGGGCGCGAGGATGCTCGCGGCGCGATGGAACCACTCAAGATCGGGATCACCGGCGTTCGCGGCGTGGTGGGCGAGACGCTCACGCCCGAGCTCGTGGTCCGCTTCGCCGAAGCCTTCGGGGCGTACACGGGCGGCGGGCGCGTGCTGGTCTGCCGCGACCCGCGCCCCTCCGGGCCGATGCTCCAGGCGGCGGTCACGGCGGGGCTGCTCGCGGTCGGCTGCGAGGTCGTGGACCTCGGCGTCTGCCCGACGCCGACCTTGCAGCTGTCCGTCCGCCCGCTCGGCGCAAAGGGCGGCGTCTCGCTCACCGGCGGCCACAACCCGCCGGAGTGGAACGCGCTCAAGTTCGTGCGCGACGACGGTTTGTACCTGAACGCGGCCCAGGGCGACGAGCTGCTCGACGTCTTCCATCAGGGCGGCGTCGCGCGTGCGCGCTGGGACACGCTCGCGACTGAGGTCGCGCAGCACGACGCGATCCCCCACCACCTGGAGCGGCTGCACGCGTGCTTCGACGTGGCCGCGATCCGGGCGCGCCGCCCGCGCGTGGCGGTCGACTACGGCAACGGCTCCTGCGCCCGGCTGCTCCCGCTCTGGCTAAAGGAGCTGGGCTGCGAGGTGCTGGCGATCAACGACGACATCGAGCTCCCTTTCTCGCGGCTGCCCGAGCCGTCCGTCGCGACCGCCGCCCAGGCCCGCGCGATCGTGCTGGCGGGCGGGGCCGATCTCGGGCTGGTGACGGACGCCGACGGCGAGCGGCTGTCGCTCGTGGACGAGACCGCGCGCGCCCTCTCGGAGGAGCTGACGCTTCCGCTCGCGGCCGAGGCGGCGCTCGTGCGGCGCAAGGGCCCGGTCGTCACCAACCTTTCGACCAGCGGCCTCGTGGATTGGGTGGCCGCCCGCCACGGAGCGAGCGTCGTGCGCACGCCCGTCGGCCAGGCGTACATCTCGGAGGCGATCCTCGAGCACGCCGCCGCCGTGGGAGGCGAGGGCAACGGCGGCGTCGCGGTCCCGGAACTCCAGCCGAGCCACGACAGCGCCGGCACCGTGGGGCTGTTGCTCGAGCACCTCGCGCGTACCGGCGGCACGCTCTCGAAGCTCGCCTCTGCGCTGCCCGCGCTCGCGGTGCACAAGCTGGCGCTCGCGGTGCCGCCGCGGCTGCTCTTCTCGGCGCTACAGGACTTCCGCGAGGCCGTGGGCGAGGTCGCCGGGGCGAGCGTCGACCTGAGCGACGGCGTGAAGGTGATCTGGCCGGACGGATGGGTGCACGTGCGCGCCTCGAACACGCAGTCGCTCGTGCGCGTGATCGCCGAGGCGGAAGCGCCGGCGCGGGCCGAAGAGCTCGCTCTCTGGGCGCGCGAGCGGCTGCAGCGCGTGGGGGCGCGATGAAGGCGATCCCGACGCTGAAGATCAGCATCTCGGGCGTGCGCGGCGTGGTCGGCGACTCGCTGACGCCCGAGCTGGTGACGCGCTTCTCGCAGGCGTTCGGCACCTACGTCGGAGGCGGCGGCATCGTGATCGGGCGCGACCCGCGCACTTCGGGCGAGATGGTGCGCCAGGCCGTCGTGGCGGGCCTGGTGTCGAGCGGATGCCGGGTGAGCGACCTCGGCATGGTTCCGACGCCGACGGTGCAGCTGCTGGTGCGGCAGCTGGGCGCGCAGGGCGGGATCGCGATCACCGCGAGCCACAACCCGCCCGAATGGAACGCGCTCAAGTTCGTGGGCGGCGACGGTCTCTTCCTCTCGGCGGCGCGCGGGCGGGAGCTACTCGACATCTACCACCAGGGCGACTACGCCCGCGCGCGGGGGGCCGACCAGCACGCGCCCGTGCGCGTGCTCGACGCCGTCGAGCGCCACGTGCAGGCGGTCGTCGCGGGCCTCGGACCGCTGCCTTGGGGTCGCAGGCTGCGCGTGGCGGTCGATCCCGGCGGAGGCGCCGCGGTGGTGGCCGCACCCCGCCTCGTCGAGGCCCTGGGAGCGGAGGTGCTGGCGATCCACACCACCGCCGACGGACGGCCTCCCCGCCCGGCCGAGCCTTTGCCCCAGAACCTCGGCGCGCTCGGCGAGGTCGTGCGCTCGCACGCCGCCGACATCGGCTTCGCCCAGGACATGGACGGCGATCGGCTCGCGATCGTGGACGAGACGGGCCGTGCGATCGGCGAGGAGCTCACCTTGGTGCTCGCGGCCGACGAGGTGCTCGCGGGAACCCCCGGGCCCGTGGTCACCAACCTGGCGACGACCGAGGCGGTCGAGGCGATGGCCGCGCGCCACGGCTGCCCGGTCTTCCGCACCCGCGTCGGAGAGGCGAACGTCGCGGAAGGGATACGCTCGAAGCGGGCCGTGATCGGCGGCGAAGGCAACGGCGGCGTGATCCACCCGGGCGTCAACTTCGCCCGCGACAGCCTGGTCGGGATGGCGCTCGTGCTGCGCCGGCTGACGCGATCGGGCGCCCCTCTCTCAGCGCTCGCCGCGGAGTACCGGGCCTTCCGGGTGGTCAAGCTCCAGCGCCACTGCCCGTCGGAGCATGTGGCGATGGTCCTACGCCGGGCGCGGGAGGCGTGGGCCGGCAGGCCGCTCGAGCTCAGCGACGGCGTCAAGGTTCGACTCGAGGACGGCTGGTTCATCCTGCGCGCGTCCAACACCGAGCCTGTGCTCCGGGTGATCGCGGAGTCCTCGAGCGATGAGCGCGCGCGCGCGATCGCCGAGCAGGTGCTTCGGGACGTGGCGGACTGGATCGGGTCGGTCGCGGCGCACGGCCCTAACGCTGGGCGTTGACGTCGTGCTCGCGCGCGGCGATCACGCCGCGCACGCCGTCGACGGCCGCCTCGAACTCGCCGTTCGAGAACGGCTTGCGCGCGTCCGCGAGTGCGGCGGCGCGGATCTGCTGATAGGCCGTCTCGAGCTGTGGTGTGAGCCAGTGCGGATTCAGGAAGCTCGTCGTGGTCCGTACCACCGCGTCAGCGTATACCGCGCGCTTGGCCGGGTCAGCAGCGAGGCGCGCCGTGAGCACGTTCTTGTCGAGGTTGCGGTAGAGCGGCCAGCTGCCGCTGCTGAAGGTGTTGTCCTTGTCCCAGGGGATGAACACGAAGCGGTTCGTCTGGCCGTACTCGTACAGGTAGAAGTTGTTGAGGCCCTGGTTGCCCACGATGCCGTCGGCCTCTGCGAGCGCGTTCTCGGTCGCGACGTACGTCAGGAAGCGGTCCACGTCGATGCGCGGTCCGATCGCGGCGGCAAAGCCCGCGACTGGCGTCTCGTTGATCGCCCGGACGAAAGCCACCAGGCCGTCCGCGACGTCGGGGTGATCCTCGTTCGTTTCGGGCTCGAAGGGCAGCGGCACGTACTGGGTGGAGGCGTCGCCCAGCCACGAGAAGTCGTAGTGGAAGCGCCATTCGTAGTCGAACAGGTTGCCGCTCTCCTCGCCGAGGCGGCTCTTCAGGAACGGCTTGCTGACCGGCTCGACGAGCGCGAAGAGGCCCCAGTACTGCCCGTTGACGGTGAGCCGGGCGTGCGCGTTGCGGGGCGCGGCGATCCCCATCGCCTCGTAGACCAGAAACGCCAGCCGCTCGCGCAGCATGCTCGCATCCTGGGTCAGGTTGTCGATCACCAGGCTCTTGTAGCCGTAGTACTCCTGGCCCGGCACGTACCTGTTGAAGTCGACCTTCAGCCCGGGCTTCTCCTCGCTGCGCGAGCCCTCGCCGCGCGAGCGGATCCCGACCTGGGCCACCGCGACAGCGTCGACGCTGAAGTTGGCGGCGTAGTACTGGTTGCTCAGGTAGTCGTCGCGCAACGCTTGCCAGGCCGAGGGATCGATCTCGATGCGCGCGTCGTGCAGGACCGTGGGATCGAAGATCGGCGCCCCGCCGGCCGGTACGCCCGGGACGGGCGTCGACGTCACGGCGGAGTCGCTCGGCGCCCCGCCGCCGCCGCCGCAGGCGGCGAGCGCGCAGAGGGCGCCGAGCACGGCGAGCGCACGCTTCACGGCAAGTGCACCTGCAGGCGGCCGAACAGGGAGACGTAGTCGCCCTCGTTGCCCGGCTCGGGAGCCCGCAGCGGATCGTCGTAGCGCTCGACGAGGACGTCGCCCATGAAGCGCAGGAAGCTCGTCGGCCACCAGCTCAGGCCGCCGGTGAACGTCCGGATTCCCGCGGGGCGGACGTTGCCCGCGCGGCTTCCCGACGACTCGAAGCCCTGGTTGCCCACGTCGTCGAACCACAGCTCCTCGTAGCGTGCCGAGAGCTCGACGGCACCCGGACCCGCGAAGAGCCCGCGGGCCGGCCGGATGGTGCGCGTCTTGCGCTCTCCGGTGACGAGCCAGGTGGCGGTCGCCGACCAGCCCCTTCCGTACACGTCGGGCAGGTCTTCGAGCACGGGCCCCTGCCCCTTGCGCTCCTCGCGCGCCTCGAGGAACTCGCCCCACACGGATACTGGGCCGCCCTGGATGCGCGCGTCGACGCCCCAGCGTCGACGGCGACCGTTCACGTACACCCCGCGGAAGAACTCGTAGCCGGTTCCGCTCGTCCCCTCGAGGCCCTTCGGGATCGGATCGGTGGCCGGGCTCGCCGGGTCCGCGACCACGTCGCCCTGCGAGAAGGAGCCCCCGAGGTCGAACCAGCTGGACGGCTTCAAAACCAGCCGGGCGGCCGCGGTGGTGCCGGCCCGCCGCGGGCTCGTGCGGTCGTCTCCCTGGAAGACGCCCGCGCGGTACTCGAGGGCACGGCCGAGCTCGCCCACGAGCATTCCGCCCCAGTCACGATCCGGCGCGAGCGACTCCACGACCGCGGCGCGCTCGATGAAGTCGGTCTTGCCCGCGGAGGTCAGCCGCTCCGGGCTCACCGGCAGCTTCATGTGGCCGCCCTCGATCTCGAGCGGCTTCGCGAAGCGCAGCCCGAGGCGCGCGTCCTTGAGCTCGTCGCCCTCGTCGAACGCCGGGTCGACGTCGAACTCGAACACCAGCTTGCGCCACTCGCCCTCGAAGCCGATCCGCAGGCGGCGCCACTCGAAGTCGTCAGCGCGTGACGTGAGGTCGCTGCCGTCCCCCACCTGCCAATCCCGGAACGAGCGGAAATCGGCCTGCAGGTAGCCGGCGAGCGCAAGCTGAAACCCGGCTGCCTCGTTGCTGATGGAGAAAGGAGCGACCTTCCACGCTTCGGGCGGGTCGGCCGGCCGGAGCGGCGGCTTCGCGGGCGGCTTCTCCTGGGCGGCCGCGGAACCGCCGAGCAGAAACACCAAGAGCGCGGCGAGCGAGCGCGCCGTCATGAGCCGGCCTCGGGCGCGTGGCCGAGCGCCGCGAGAGCGCCGGGAATCTTGAAGAGCCCCTGCAGGTCGTCAGCGATCCAGAGCGCGCCTTGAGGATCGAAGGCGAGGCCCTCCTGGCGGGCGCCGGGGAGCGGCCAGCTGCCGGTGATGGTCCCCGCGGGCGACACGAGCAGCAGCCGGTCGTCGCTCTCGGCGATCACGAGCAGGCGCCCGAGCGGCTCGCTCCAGACGACCGCAGTCAGGTCCTCGTACGGCTTCAGGGCATGACGCGCGACGACGTCCGAAGCGCCGATCGTCCGCGCGGGTCCCGTGGGATCGAAGCTGAGCGCGACGAGACGTGCGGGCTTTCTCTGGTGAACCAGGTAGAAGATGCCGCCACCGGGCTCCTCGGAATCCTCGCGGAAGGAGATCCCCTCGAAACCCTGGTTGCGATCGGCCGGCTCCTTGGCGAGCACCGCGGCCACGTCCAGCCGGAACCGGGCCGTCTCGGACGCCGAAGCCGTGTCCCACACCACGAGCTCGCCCTTCTTCTCCGCGAGCAGCACGAGGCGTCCGCTTGGCGTGTGGACGGCGACGTCCTCGAGGTTGCCCTTCACGGGGTGGAGCACGACGACGCGGCCGCTGGGCTCGATCTCGGCGAGCGTCCCGCGATCGCCGACGGCAAAAAAGCGTTGCAGCGCCGCATGCCAGACGATGCCGGATGCCTCGCGCAGTCCATCGGCGGGGATCGGCACGGGGGCGGCGAGTGCTTTGGCTTCGGCCGGCAGGAGGGCTCCCGGGGGCGAGCTCATTGCGGCGTCCGCGGAAATCGCTGGCTCACGGCTCGCCAGCATCGACAACGCCAGCACGGCGAGCAGGCCCCCGGCGAGAACCGTGAGCACCCGCAGGCCGCCGTAGAGCCGCCGCAGCGATCGGAACTTGTCGCTGTTGATGCGCGCCATCACGTGGTTCTGGACGGCGAGCTCGGCATTCAGCTGGCCGAAGCGCACCTCGCGCCACGCCCGGCGATAGGCCTCGAGGTCGCGCAGCACGATGTCCTCGTAGTAGCGCAGGCCCTCGGGGAAGTGCTCGGCTCCCGATTCCCCCGGATACTGCAGCTGTGGGCGAAAGCGCCGGGGCTTGAGCGCCTCGATCGCCTCCAGGAAGAAGAAGAGCGCGACCCCCGCATAGCTCAGCAGGTAGAAGCCGAGGAAGGGCCGCAGCGCGGCCGGTAGCACGTCGATCAGCTCGGCGCGTGTCACCAGGAAGAAGAAGGAGATGTTGAGCGCTCCCATGATCACGAGCGCGAAGCGGGCCTTGCGGTCGGCGAGCTCGACCAGGTCCATCGCTTCCTCTAGCGTGTCGACGAGAGTCCGGTAACGCTCCCAGGGGTCGAGCGAGCGCGCCTGCTCCGCGAGGAGCTTGGCCTCCCGCTTGCGCCGCTTGGGGTCGTCGTCGAGCCCATTCTCGTCCGGGAAGGCGGGGGGCGCCGGGAGGTCTTCGACCATTCGGGCAAGTATAAGGCCTGCCCGGCGTTCCGCTCTCGCTGCCGCGATGCGCTAGCGGCGCCTGGTGAGCGGCCAAGCGAGCTCAGCGACGAGCCCCCGCGGCATTTCCTCGATCCCGGGGTACCCGAGCCGCTCCGGGCTCCTATCCCTGGGCCAGTACGCGGTGCCGAAGACGTGGTCCCAGAGGCTCAGGACGATCCCGAAGTTCTTCGCCACGCCGCCCTCGTCCGACTGGTCGTGGTGCCAAAGGTGCATGCGCGGGCCGTTCAAGACGTAGCCGAGCGGGCCGAGGCCGAGATTCAGGTTGGCATGGTTGAGATCGCCCCAGACGGTCGAGACCACGGCGACGACGAACGCCGCCTCGCCGGAGGCGCCGAGGAGCGCGAGCGGCAACCACAGCGCCGACTTGTAGACGACGATCTCCATCCAATGGAAGCGGAAGTTCCCGACGAAGTCCATGGTGGTGATCGCGTGGTGCACCTTGTGGAAGGTCCAGAGCGGCGGCACCCGGTGCAGCAGGTTGTGGACGCACCATTGCAGGAAGTCGGCCACGACCAGGAACGCGACGACCTGGGCCCAGAGGGGCCAACCGGAGATCGGCGACACGCCGAGACGGAGTCCGGCTCCCTGTAGCAGGACCGTCGCCAGCGCCGCGAGCCAGCCGTTGACCCCTGCGGTCAGCAGCGAAAAGACGTGTCCGTTGATCGCGAGGAAGCCGAGGTCGCGGGCCCAGCCGGGCCGCAGCAGCACCTGGCCCTTGCGCCAGGGCAAGAGCCGTTCGAGGAGCACGAAGGCCACGCTGATTACGACCAGCCAGTGGAGATAGCTCCAGCTCACCGGACGAGCTTAGCGCTTCCGGAAGGGGCCGGCGCGGCGGGCGGCTCGCGGTGCCGGGGAGGACTGGCTCATTTGGCTCCCCTTGACCGGATGGAGGGAGCCGTGCTCCCATGGATACGATGAGCCGCAGCCGCCGCACGACCGTCTCCGGCCTCCTGGTGAGCCTCGCCCTCGTGGCGACGCTGCCCGCGCCCTGCGGCTGCTTGCCGGAGCCCGTCGCGGCCGCGGAGCACGCCTGCTGCGCGCCCCCGGCCGGCGTCCGTGCGGCCAACCCCGGCTGCTGCGCCTCCGCTGACATCGCACGCGACGCCGTGACCGCGCCGTCGGTCGCGCCGGCAGTCGCACCTGCCTTCGCCGTCGTCGCGTGGGTCACGCCGTCCGCGATTGCCGTCCTCGATCGCGGCCAGGCGTCGCCCGCACCCGCGATCTCCCCGCCGCTCACGGTCAGACGCCTCTAGTCCGCCACACGCGCGGGTCGTGACACCCGCGTCGCGACGGGTACGCCCGGGGTGTGCGCGCATCCCCGTCTCGTGTGCCCGGTTGGTGGAATGCGTGCGCGCGAGAGGTGGATGGACATGTCTTCAAGCTGCAGGATCGTGGCGCTTGCCGTTTGCGGGATCGGGCTCAGCAGTGTCGCCGCTGCGCAGGAGCCCGACCCCGTCCTCGACGCTCTGGTGTCGGAGGCGCTCCAGAGGAACCCCGACCTCCTCGCTCTGCAGGAGACCGTGCTCGCGGCACGCGCTCGGCCCGACCAGGCTCGGGCCCTCGCCAACCCGATGCTCTCCGTGGTCTACACGAACGACGGCTGGTCGCCGACCCTCGGCACGCAGGACATGACGACGCTCGCCTTCATGGGCAGCCAGGACCTGCCCTACCCCGGCAAGCGGCGCCTGCGGGGCGACGTCGCCGCCCGCGAGGCCGACCAGGTCGAGCAGCAGCTCGAGCGGGCCCGGCTCGGCGTCGTCGCGGGAGTGAAGCGCGCCTACTACGGCGTCGTCCTGAGCCGTGAGCTCCTGGATCTCGTCCGCGAGCAGGAGCAGCTCTGGAAAGAGATCGAGGGCGTCACCCGCGCCCGTTACGCGGTGGGGCAGGGTGCTCAGCCGGACGTTCTCCGTGTCCAGATCGAGGTGACGCGCGTCGAGCAGCTCCGGACCGAGCAGGAGGCCGAAGGCCAGATCCGTGTGGCGGAGCTGAACCGCCTGACAGGCCGGCCGGCCACGAGCCCGGTGGAGACGAGAGCCCACCTGGTGCTTCGCCCGATCGAGGAGGACCTGGACCGCGCGGTCGGGCGGCTCAGCGGCAGCAGCCCCGAGCTCAAGAACGCGGCCGTTGCCCAGGAGCGCGCCTCGCTCCTGGTGGCGCTCGCGAGCAAGGAGTTCAAGCCCGACTTCAGTGTGCAGGCGGGGTACATGAACCGCGGGGGCCTCGA
>Ga0214473_10003306_pt1 | contig 19578 bp, 15 predicted proteins | sample RVTome_7_FD_203509 | JGI IMG/M metagenome (GOLD analysis project Ga0214473, IMG submission 203509) | Soil microbial communities from uranium-contaminated site in the Upper Colorado River Basin, Wyoming, United States - RVT98D197 | ecosystem: Environmental > Terrestrial > Soil > Contaminated >... | reverse complement strand
CGAGAGAAGACAATGAGTAGAGGATGTTATGGACACAGGTGTTTTGGGCAAGTTGTATCATCATGGTGAAAGCATAGTCCGCCAAGGAGAGACAGGAGATTGTATGTATATAGTCCAGGCGGGACAGGTCGAGGTACTTCAAGAGAAGGAAAGCAAGGAGGTGCGATTGGCGGTTTTAAATGAGGGGGATTTTTTTGGTGAGATGGCTATCTTTGAGCGTGAGGTACGCTCTGCCACTGTTCGTGCCATAGGCGAGGTACGGGTGCTCACAGTGGAGAAGAAAAACTTTCTCCGCAGGATCCAAGAGGACCCATCGCTGGCTTACCATATTGTGCAAACCATGTCCCACCGAATCCGGGAATTGAGCGCTGAACTGGTTCGGATAAAAACGAGAGGATAGGGGGTCAAGACTAGAAGTGTCAATTGCTCAAAAAAATTTAACTATGGAGAGTTTTGATAATGGTTAAGGGCTATAGGGAAGGCGTCCTTTATTTAACTCTGTTTTCATGGTCGGACGTCCCTGTGGTCTGTGATGTAATATCTGAGTTTCCATCCCTCCTAATATCTTAACGAATTCATCCGAATCACAGGGAAAGCTTTTCTTTGTGTTACTTCTTAATTATTTGACTTTCCGGGGGTCATCACTTTCGGCGGTGCATATATATATAGAACATATGAAGCCTGGCACCAAAAGGGTGTGCATCCCCCTTTGAATTTATATAGCAAGATCCTTTTGTTTGCCAGCATATCGCATGATCATTTCCAAACAAGGTGTTTCAATAACAAATTATGTGATGGAGTCCCATGATTTTGACTTCTATGAGTTGTTTTTATCATCGATTGCCAACTCATCTAAATTAAAAAGCTTGCCCAAAGTTTTTAGAACTAATTAAATTTTCTGTATATTTAAAACGATTTCTTGATAATCATTAATATAGCAACTCATAATTACTATAAAGTAATTAATTATGTGAGTATTGGATGGGGTAGTTTTACTAGAGTCTAAAAAGTTTTCTCTACGATTTTAGACATTGCATTTCTAAAGTCAAAGGGGTCGTGTCTTCATAAGGGGATAAGAGGGCGGCGATGACAAGATTGGAAAATCTGGTTAGACTTAGAATGGAAATTGATAATTAGATTTCTAAGTACCGACTTAAATTCAGACTGCTTTCAATGCAAAAATTTCCCAAGCCTATAGTTGTTCTGAGCAAATGCCTTGAGTTCGAAGCATGCAGGTACAACGGGCAGGTGATTCCGGATGGTTTTGTGAAGAAAATTGAGCCATACGTTGATTTTAAACCTGTTTGTCCAGAGGTTGAAATAGGTCTCGGGGTCCCTCGAGATCCGATAAGAGTTATATCCCAGGGTAAAGAAAAGAGACTACTTCAGCCTGCGACTGGCAGGGATATCTCATCAAAAATGTTGAGTTTTGCCGATAACTATCTGAAATCACTGAAGGAAGTTGATGGGTTTATATTAAAGAGCAGAACACCATCTTGCGGGATAAAGGATGTCAAGTTATTTCCCAATTCCGAAGATGGCACAGCCATCGGGAAGACTAAGGGATTTTTTGCCGGTAGAGTCCTAGAGCGTTTCTCAGGGTTGGCTATAGAGGATGAAGGCAGAAGAGGCAGCGAAGATAGCTTTAGGTGACGTACGATTTAATAGCGATAGTTCAAGGAGAAATATTCCTTATGCGTGAAAGAGTCCTGGTACTCGGAGCGTCAGGTTATGTAGGGGCAAGACTTGTGCCTTTTTTAATTGAAGATGGTTATTTAGTCCGTTCAGCAGGTAGAACAAAGGGCAATATGCAAAAAAGGCCTTGGTCTAATCACGAATCAGTTGATATTTGTGAAGCCGATGCGCTTGATAGAGAAACGTTGAAAAAATCCTGTGAGGGTTGTAGGTACGCATATTATCTTGTTCACTCCATGGATCCCGATCAGAAAAATTTTACCGATACGGACAGACAAGCTGCATTGAATATGGTTTGGGCCGCTGAGCAGAGTGGTGTCGAAAGAATTATTTATCTAGGGGGATTGGGAGGGCAAAGTCCACACTTGAGTAAACATTTAAAATCACGCGAAGAGGTCGGAAACATTCTTGAATCGGGTAGCGTGCCGGTAACCATCCTGAGGGCAGCCATGATCATAGGTTCTGGCAGCGCCTCTTTTGAGATTTTACGTTATTTAGTGGAACGTTTATCGATAATGGTAACTCCAAAATGGGTCCATACTCAATGTCAACCTATCGCAATAAGGAATGTTATCACATACCTCGTTGGCTGTCTAAAAAAACCTGAAACGACTGGAGAGACATATGATGTAGGAGGAGCGGAGATATTAACCTACCGTGATCTGATGGATATATACGCCGATGAAGCCCAATTAGGAAAAAGGTTTGTTATTTCGGTACCAGTGCTTACTCCAAAACTCAGCTCCTATTGGATTCATCTCGTCACCCCGGTTCCTGCTTCTTTGGGACGTCCGCTTGCAGAGGGGCTGAGTAATAAGGTTATTTGTGAGGAAAACCGGATTAGGGAAATTATCCCCCAAGACCTTCTGGATTGTCGTGAGGCAGTAAGTTTGGCGCTAGACCAGTCTCAACATAATTTGATAGGGGAAAATCATAATGATATGAGTACAATGTTGAAACATGTAGAATGGAGTTTCAATGGTGATCCTAAATGGGCTGGTGGAAAGATTTTTGAAGACCACAGAGCTGTTGTACTAGAATCGACCCCTGATAGGATTTGGGAGCCATTACTCAGGATCGGGGGTAAAAATGGATGGTATTACGCCAACTGGCTCTGGAAGTTAAGGGGATTGTTAGATCTGATCGTGGGTGGAGTAGGGCTGAGACCTGGAAGGACCGATCCAAATAAACTAACGCCCGGAGATTATATTGATTTTTGGAATATTTATTTAGTTGAACCTAATAAGCGACTTCTGCTAAAGGCTGAGATGAAACTGCCGGGTTCGGCAATTTTGGATTTCTATATTAGTCAGATTGACAATAATCATTCAGAACTGCACCAGATAGCTCGTTTTATACCAAGTGGTCTAGTGGGAATTATCTACTGGTATTCTGTAAAACCACTTCATAATATAATTTTCAGTGGGATGTTAAAAAGAATTGCTGACCAGGTAGGGGAGAGAGTCATTTCTGAACCCAGGCGTGTTACTAACGATTTGCCTTTAAATAACATTAAATAGATTATTTATTCTCTTAAATCATGACCCTTTTCAGTTTTAACATAATTCAGAAACTGCCAATTTCTACAACAAAAGCTTGGGATTTTTTTTCTAATCCCAAGAATTTAGAACTGATAACTCCTCCATGGTTGGCTCTAAAAATTACCTCTGAAATCCGTAAAGAGATGTATCCAGGCATGAGTATAACGTATGATGTAAGTCCGATTCTCGGTATTCCAGTAGAATGGATCACCGAGATCACTCATATAGATAAGCCAAATTTATTCGTAGATGAACAGCGCTTCGGTCCCTATCGTTTCTGGCATCACGAGCACCACTTCCGACCTATTCCCAATGGAATTGAAATGCAGGATTCTGTTCATTACGTTATGCCATTTGGATTTTTTGGGAGCCTAGTTGGCAATTTAGTTGTAAATAAAAAGGTAATAGATATATTTAATTACAGATATAAAGTATTAGAGGGATTGTTCGGAAGGATTTCCTGATATTTTTGACTGTGCATAGCGTCAAGATTAGATTCTTGAATGACACATGTCAGAGTTGTCAAGATTGGTGCCTATGAATCATATGTTAGATATTAAATCTGAAAAGTAATTTGGAGGTTTTCCTCAAATGTCTGATAAATTGAATGTAGGACAAGAGGCACCGAACCTTGAGGCCGAGACTTACGGAGGAGAAAAGATAAACCTAAGCGATTATAGAGACAAAAAAATAGTCGCACTTTATTTTTATCCCAAGGACGATACGCCGACTTGTACCAAAGAAGCATGTTCAATCAGGGATGGTATGGAGGATCTTGAGAAGTATGGAATTCAGGTATTGGGGGTGAGCACGGATGGAGTTAAATCTCATGAGAATTTTAAAAACAAATATGAACTCAATTTCCCGCTCCTGAGTGACAAGGGTAAAAATATAGTTAAGGCATATGGTGTTGAGAGTATGTTCGGTTCTGCAAAGCGAGAGACATTCTTGATCGATAAATCAGGGAATATCAGGTACATATGGGAGAAGGTTAAAGCTGATTCTCATGCTGCGGAAATCATTGAAAAAGCGAAGGAACTGGGCTTAGTTTAGCTAATTTATCAAAAAACTATTTTTTTCTGCTACATTAATCTTTTATTAATCGTTTATATTAATGGAATACAAACATGGAAAGCTTTACTTATCGGTCACGTATCAAAACATCTGCTAAAGATCTATTTAAATGGCATACACGCGCAGGGGCATTTGAAAGGCTGACCCCCCCATGGAAGGTTGTCGAGTTCTTAGAGAGAAGCAATGGAATAGAAGATGGTTCAAGGGTCATTATAAGAACCAAGATAGGACCAGTTCCAATGATTTGGTTAATCGAGCACAGGGATTATAAAGAAGAAAAGCAATTTTGTGACATACAGATTAAAGGGCCTTTTAGACATTGGGAACATACACACTCATTTGTTCCTGATGGCCCAAATGCATGTTTCATGGAGGATAATGTTAAATTTTTATTACCCATGGGGGCGTTGGGTGAACTCTTTGGGAATGAGTTGGTAATCAGAAAGCTTGAAACCTTTTTTGAATACCGTCATGGTACTCTTATGAAAGATATAAAAATGCATAAGAAGTACGGAGTAAAATCTATGCAAATATTGATAACTGGTTCAACGGGACTGATAGGTGCTTCGCTGATTCCGTTTCTCACAACTGGTGGACACAATATATCCTGTCTTAAACGTGATAAATTAAAAATTGGGGAGAATGATTCATACTGGAACCCCGAAAAAGGTGAGATCGAGGTACCGAAACTTGAGGGATTCGAAGCGGTAGTACATTTGAGTGGAGAAAATGTCGCCGGCCGATGGTCAGATGAAAAAAAGGCCGAAATAGAAGACAGCAGGGTTAAGAGCACAGGGCTTTTATGTAATGCGCTTTCCAAGCTTGAGAAGAAACCAAGTGTGTTGGTGTGTGCTTCTGCCATCGGGTTTTATGGTAATCGCGGTGAGGAGATTTTAACAGAAGAAAGTAAGCCAGGAAAGGGATTTCTGGCTGACGTCACCAAGAAATGGGAGGCAGCTACAGGAATAGCGAGGAAAGCCGGTATTCGTGTGGTTAATTTACGGTTGGGAGTTGTCTTAAGCCCACGTGGCGGCGCCTTGGGGAAAATGCTTTTCCCGTTTCGTATGGGTCTAGGGGGAAAGCTTGGCAGCGGGGGCCAGTACATGAGTTGGATCTCAATTGATGATGTGATTGGAGCGATTTATCATGCCATCAAAAACGATTCTCTTGAAGGGCCTGTAAATGCAGTTTCACCGAAACCGGTTACAAACCTGCAATTCACAAACACGTTGGGGAATGTGATTAATAGACCTACTTTTTTTACGATGCCTTCTCTACTATTAAGAACATTATTCGGTGAAATGGCTGACGAAACCCTGCTTTCAAGTACTCGAGTGATACCATCTAAGTTGTTGTCGACTGACTATGAGTTTCAATTTACTGATTTAGAAGCATCTCTTAGGAATCTGTTAGGAAAACCGAAGGTCTGATACAATAGTTGTTTGTGGCGGATGATTAGTGTAATCCTAAAATGATTATTCGGTCTGTCAAAACATCTTCTCCTCTGTGTTGTATGTTTAATATTTCAAAAACTTCTTATTATTCTTGAAATTTATGGCTTGAAAATAGGGAGAAGTTTACCAGTGGATAAAGCGAACAAGAAAGGAGCGCATAAACTCGGTGCACTTAGGGAAATAGATATGGATCCGGATCCCGTCATTCAGTTTAGGAAATGGTATGAAGACGCATTCAGGTCTAAGTCTATCCAGCCGGATGCTATGACCGTGGCTTCGGCGACAAAAGACGGTAAGCCTTCCGCGAGAATGATGCTTCTTAAAGATGTTGACAGCGAAGGGTTTGTGTTTTATACGAACCGAGAAAGTAGAAAGGGCGAAAATTTTTCACAAAACCCTAAAGCCGCTATTGTATTCTGGTGGCCCTTGTTCGAAAGACAGGTCCGTGTAGAAGGAATTATTGAGAAGATTTCAGATAATGAGGCTGATTCATATTTTAAGACTAGACCTAGAGGAAGTCGACTTGCGGCATGGGCATCAAATCAAAGTAGGGTCGTTAGCAGCCGAGAGGCTCTCGATCATCGATTTAGTGAATTAGAGGCCTTATATAAAGGTCGTGATATTTCAAGACCCCCGTATTGGGTTGGTTATCGACTCAGGCATTCTACAATTGAATTCTGGCAGGGTAGGCCAAATAGACTCCATGACCGATTGAAGTACAGGCAAGTCGATGGGGAGGGCTGGATTATAGAGCGTCTTTCGCCATAACTAGATTACTCCCGCCGGTTGCTCACAGGGCCAGAAATTACTTCTCTCATAATCTTGAGATACTGTGATTCACGATCAGATTGTAAAAGGGGAAATATAAAGTGTTCTATCAGACAGAAACGAACCAGCACCATGTAGTAATAATAGGAGGTGGATTTGGTGGATTATACGCTGCAAAGGCTCTTGGAAAAACCGACGTGAGGATAACTCTCGTTGATAAGCGAAATTTCCATCTGTTTCAACCGTTACTGTACCAAATTGCGATTGGAGGACTATCACCCGGTGATATAGCTTCACCACTCAGAGCGGTATTGCGAAAATATAAGAATATCGAGGTCATAAAGGCAGAGGTAATTGATTTAGACCCGGAACACAGAAGAATCACGTTCCGAGACGGCGAGCTAAATTACGATTCACTGATAGTTGCGACTGGTTCTACTTACAATTATTTTGGTCATGATGAGTGGGCAGAGATAGCCCCGGGTATAAAGACAATCGAAAACACACTTGATATTCGTCATCGTATATTTCTTGCGTTTGAGGCAGCAGAGCGAGAGGCTGATATAGCTCAACAGAAATCGTGGATGCGGTTCGTGATAATAGGAGCGGGGCCGACCGGTGTGGAACTCGCAGGTGCAATTGGAGAACTGGCTCAAAGTACATTAAGAAATGATTTTAGACATATTGATACATGCGAGACTGAGATAATCTTGTTGGAAGGAACGGATAGGATATTGCCTACATACCCGGAGGAGCTTTCGATAAAGGCCCAGGAATCGCTCGAACGATTAGGAATTACGGTGAATAAGAATGCGATGGTAACTGGTATCAAAAAAAGCTTCGTCACATTCTCTAAAGATGGAAAAGAAGAAACGATTCAGGCTAAGACGATACTATGGGCTGCGGGAGTAAAAGCATCATCTCTGGGTGAGGTACTTGCCAGACGTACTGGCGGAAAACTGGATAGTGCAGGTCGTGTTATAGTCGAACCGGATCTCAGCATTCCTGGCTTTGACAACATTTTTGTTATTGGAGACCTCGCGAATTTCAGCCATGAGGATGGGAGGCCACTTCCGGGAGTAGCGCCCGTCGCCATGCAGGAAGGGCTCTATGTAGCAAAGCTCTTGGAAAGCCGATTTAGAGGAAGGAACTTACCTCCATTCAAGTATAAAAACAAGGGAAGCCTTGCTGTCATAGGACGAAATGCCGCGGTAGCAGACTTTGGTAGATTTCGGTTCAGCGGGTTTTTTGCATGGCTGATCTGGATTTTTATACACATTCAATATCTTATCGAATTTGATAATAAAGTTCTGGTACTTATTCAATGGGCTTGGAATTACTTTACTCGAAAACGCGGTGCCAGACTTATCACCGGTGAGGATACTAAAGTACTTTCTGAAAAGTAGGGAGAGGAGATAAAAGAACGGAAAGCTGACATTCTTATAACTTCCATAACATGATAATCTGAAGATCTTACAGAGGAATAATTGGTATCCTTATGTTTCAGCTATGCTACGCTTTTCCAAGTACTTAGGAAGTCAGGTTTAACTAGTGAATTCCCTGTAGCTTGCTGCAGGGAGTTTCATTCCGGAATTACAATCGAAGAGATATGATCCGGAATGTATCTATATCAAAAAATACATCCCGGAATTAAGAAAAATAGAAAACGAGAGACTACATGATCCTTTAACGTATGATTTGCAATATTGTAGACTGGTAGTCGATCATTATAGTATGAGTGTAATAACAAAAAAGATTTATATGAAATCTTTGACTTAGCTAAAGGCTCGATTCTTTTTAATGCCTATATATATAATTACCGTTCCAATCATTAACTCTATTGATTTTTCTAAGAGGAATCCGGCTTCTTTTAAGAGGCCAATAAAGTTGTCTCTGTCCGGAAATTTTGAAATCGAATCACCGAGATATTGATACTCCTCTCTTTTATTGAAGACCGATGCTACGAGCGGTAGAACTCGTTTAAGGTAAAACATATATATTGGCCCAAAAATTTTATTGTTTGGGACTGCAAATTCAAGTATTCCCAATTTACCCGTTGGTTTTAAAACCCTATTCATTTCCTCTAATGATTTCAGAGGGTCTACTGTATTTCTTATTCCAAAGGCTATGGTGATCGCATCAAAACTATCATCTCTGAATGGTAGGCTTTCACCAACCGCTCGTATAAAATTTATTTTCTTGTTTAAGCCAATGCAGTTTATTTTCTTTTGTCCGAGAACTAACATTTGAGCGCTGGGATCCAGACCAATAGCGTTCCTCTGGTTATTATTTTTTAAAATCTCAATCAAAACCTCACCAGTGCCAGTGGCAATATCAAGGACATAATCAGTACCTTCTATTTCTTTAGCCAATCTCTCTCTCCATCGCTTGTCCCTACCTAGGCTGAAAATTGTATTGAGCAGGTCGTAGTTTTCTGCTACAGAGTTAAAGATGGACCTAGTATTTGGCATGATATGCAAATGGTTGTTACTATATTATTTGATTTGGACAATCCCTAAAAGATTTACTATTTGTGAAGCCATTTACAAAATTGCCCTTCGTCCCTTATCTCAAATAGTGATTTATCCCTATAAACCTGTTTCAAAATATATAAGAATTTAAGGTTCAGTCAAACACTATTAAACAGTCTCCTTCATGTTGATCGTTTCTTCCAGATTGCTATAGAGTTTCTAGTGTCATTGATGCGAGCCCATTGATTTTGCTCAGTAGTAACTCCGCGAAGGAATTCCCTCGTCTACTGTCAATTAAAGATTCAGGATACATTTGAGAATATCCGAGGTGGTTATAATTCCAACCAGATCCCCGGTACTCGAAACGACAGGAAGGGCATTGAATTTTTTCTCACATATTATTCGAGCCGCCTTTTCCACCTCCGCATCGTCAGATATTGTGACGGGATCGAAACGCATCACATCTCGCACATTTAAACTTGACTCTACATAAGTTTGAACGATTGCCATACGGAGATCTCTGTCTGTAACAATGCCGATTAGTTTTCCATTCTCAACCACGGGGGCCTGACGGAAGTGGTGCTTCAAAAGTGTCTGAAAAGCACCGTTGATGCTCTCATCGGGCGAGAGGCTCACGGGATTAAGAGTCATGAGTTCCTTTATCAACATATATTTACTCTATCATTAAATTTAGCATGTATTATACCAAGAGTTAATCTCCAGAAAAGGAAAATAAATTGAAAACCTAATTGACACTAATCCCATAAGCAAGGGTAGCTACACGATCGTTTTCCGAGTTATCTCCCATTTTGTGATGGAGCCTAAACATTAATTTAAATGTCTCGACAAACGACACCACGAATGCGGGATCTTAAGCGATTGAGCATACTCATCGCGATCGCACTTGACAGAAACGTGCTTGAAGGCTGCTGCATTGGTTTTTTTGTGCCTTGATATTAAGGTTGTCGCTTATGAAGATTGGCATGGCAAGCCGTTTACTGAAATGAGTGATGGCTAACACAAAAGGATTAAGCGCAAAAATTTAATTGAAGGACATTACTTAATTGGAATTATACTTTACATAAATGAGTTGAAAAGGACTTGGTCAATCATTTGAGATTAGGTCTTTGAATTCAAAACTTTACTTCGAATGTCTGTTCTTTTCCATCTCTTAAAACTCTGACGAAGGCTGTATCTCCCCTTTCTTTATAGAGTAGATTTATCTTAAGGTCCTCTATAGAGTCTATTGGATTGTTATCGAAATAGAAAATCTTATCGCCTTTTTGTAAGCCGGATTTTTTTGCTATGCTTTCTTCGTCGAAGCCATTTATTTTAACCTCTTCACTAGCTTTATCTACGAGAATTCCCAATTTAGGGGATTCTGTTGCACCTAGCACTTCGGGGAAGATCCGGAAGTCAGCAACATCATCGCCATCTTCCTCGTCATTTAATATTGTTGAGTATTGAAATCCATTCCTTCTGTATGTTTTTTTTGGTATGCCGTAACCGTATATGAGGTGGCCGTTTCCAGCTAAAACCACCATCTGGTAATCTGGATTTTCGTTCAGAAATTCAGAGATGGATTCCGCCATAGTTTCGTCCCAAAGTATTTGAACCTGGTAGAAGAGGTTGAAATCTTTTCCCTCTGATCCCGGATGGAACTTGAAGGTTTCTTTTAGCAGCCTCCTGTATTTTCCGTCGGAGAAGTCCATCTCGGCAGGAATCCTTTTGCGATCTTCGTCGGTCAAGGATAGGACACCGTCTTCAGATACCTTTTTTACAATTTCGCTCTCAGCATTCAATGCGACGACAGGGATGTTGTTCTCTCTTGCGAAATCGATAATAGGCCTGTAAAGCCTATAATCCAAGCCCCATTTCTTGTAATATTCCGTTTTTTTCAGGAATTGTCTTTCGTCTATGTGTCCACTTGAATAGTCGTTCATGAATTGCTGGAACGGTTTTTCGAACATTTCCATTCCTATGGCTAAGTTTCTATTTATTTTGGCAAGCCTCTTTATTATCTTCAATTGAGTCATATGATGTGCGGGCTGGTCATGTTCTTCCCCGATATAAATGATCTTTTTATCCTTAATATGATCGACTATGTTCTCCAAATCTAATTCACTTTGTATTGAATTTTCTTTCTCAATTTCATTTCTATTAACATTAATTCCGTTTTCAGATAGGGCTATTTCTTTCGTCACATTTTTTCCATTTTTAAAATTTAGGATTGAGTAAATGCCGTAATGGGTAATCTTTTTTGCTGCTGCTTCTACTTCTTCCTTTGATTCCCCGTTGACGAGGGCTATTACCTTTTGCTCATCAAACGGGTTTTCTTTCACGATGACGTTGAAGCCTTCCTCATCTAGTTCAGTTCCTCCAAATATTCTTTTTATAAGCGGAATGTCCTTTCCTAGTACAATTAAAGTACCGGATTTTAAGTCATCGATATCTATCTCTTCTGATGCTTTAAATTCTATCTCTTTGTCGTTAAACAAATCAATGAATTTCTGATATATTGCTTTTTCATCTCTTTCCAATACGAAGATAATTCTTTTCTCGCCCATTATCCTCGATATGACCGGTGGAAATTCAGGCTCTGAAAGCTTTCTTGGCACGTCGTAATCTTCGTCTATAACAACTCTTTGAGGCTCAGTGTCTAAATTAATTCTAAATGTTTCTGCATCCTTCGTAAGTTTGAGAATTTGCTTTTTCTTTGTATGATCAGCGGAATAGATTGATACCGGTAAATCGAACTGATAAACATTTTCATTTTGCGATAGCTCGATCTCAAGCAGGTAGCGACCGTTTTCATGACTAAGTTTTGTGTTCTTTATTTCTAACTCGGGCAATCCTTTTTTATTTAACCATTGATCGAAAAACCAACCCAGATCTTTGTTATTCATTTTTTCAAAGCTCATTTTTATATCATCCCAGTCTGCTATTTCAAACTGATTTTCAGAGATGAAGTCTTTTATGGAATTTTGAAAGTTGCGTTTACCTACAGCACGCTTCAGGAGATGAAAAACCATTGCAGATTTGCCATAGCCAATGGCTCTAGATCTTTTGTCCGAGACTCCTTGGAAATCTTTTAATGGGAAATCGTTATTCTGATCTACGAATGATTGATAATTTATTAAAAGATTTTTCCTATAGTCGGATCCATTTCCCTTCTGATCCTCATAATAATGGTCTGCTAGATATGTTGTAAGGCCTTCGCTCCAGTTCCCTTTCTCAAAGGCTACATACACATGATTTCCAAGCCATTGATGAAGGATCTCGTGTCCCAAAGAAGTGTCAACGATAAAAGGAAGCCTTATAACGCTACTGCCAAGGAGGGTAAAGGTTGGCATCGAGTATCCTGTAGGAAAAGTATTTTCAACAATCGAGAACCTTTTGTATGGGAATTCACCAAATAAATTATCATATAGATCAATGTATCTCTTGGAATAATCGAGGTATGTTTTTGAATAGCCTTCGTCTTCCACAAAAAAGTATGTGTAGATATCAATGTTCTTGTGCTTTTCCTTATTTGCAACAAATCTATTGGAGGCCACAAGATGTACGTGATCGAGGGGATGGGGGAAACTAAATTTAAATGCAGTGTCGTTATCCCCCTTAACTTCGTCGATTTGCTCAGCTTCCGAAACAGCTAAGTATCCTTTTGGCAGTTTGGCCGACAGTTTATAGTAACAAGGAGTGCCCAAGTGCGGATACCAGTCGCCCACTAGGAATACACCATTGTCAACAACAGAATTCTGAGAGGAATTGTATTTAAACGTAGCGGTAAACTCTATGATAATATGATCATTTTTATCGCCTTCTATTCTTATTTCGTCTAGATTTTGCGAATAGGAAATTTTATCAGTTTCTATAATGTTTAAATTCTTTGTGGTTAATACGAGTGACTGCCTTTTATCTGGAATTATTTTCATTTTCTCAACGATTGTGGAATCTGAAACATCTATGTTGACATCCAGTTCACATAAAGGGTACGCATATGCCAGATGAGAGCCTAATAGAAGAAAGAATGCAAGGTACTTAAGGTAAGCCATGATATTAATCAAAACGGTGATGACTAGAATTGGGGATAGTTTTTGAAATTACTCAGTAAGAATTGATATATATTCCTCCTTCTATAATTAATCCCAAACGCAAATTCCTTCAAGTGTAAATAAAACGTAGCTTTATTAATTGCTCGAAATCTGGCTAACCTCATTTTAGCATGACCCCAAAATCCTTCAATCCGATTGATATCAAAGACTTTATGGGAAAACTGTCGGGTTGTCTAAGAATGGTGGTAAAACTTTTGGGGCTCAGAGTAGATCAACCGGTAAAAGCGGGGACTTTAAACCGAAGTTGAATAAAGCTTTCTCAGCTATTTGGAAATGTAAAACATCACCGCGTACAGTTTTGTTGTAAGATTATCGTACATCTCATATCCTGCTCAATTCTTGACTAGTTCCTAACATGCTGAAATTGTTTCGAAAGATTGCTCTTAACATTGGCATGTGCTTTGCAGCGTAAAGGTGTATATAGTTTGTAAAAAGGGATAACTCAAGATGAGGACGGAGAACGATTTATTCCGATATGGCGATGACATAGGGCCGCTAAAGATCATCCACGTCTATGAGCCTTCGATTCAGTTGAAGGCGATCTTGGTTGTTGACAACGTGGCTAGAGGACCTTCAATCGGTGGCCTACGCCTGGCGCCTGATGTAAGCACCGAGGAGTGTTACCGTCTAGCACGAGCAATGACCTTGAAGAATGCCGCTGCTGATCTTCATCACGGGGGCGGCAAATCGGTAATGTTTGGAGATCCGAATATGCCAAAGGCCGAGAAAGAAGAGCTCATACGCTGTCTTGCAAAGGCATTGCGCAATGATGAGGAATACATATTCGGACCAGATATGGGGACAGACGAAGAATGCATGGCATGGGTGAATGACGAGATCGGGAGAGCCGTAGGCTTGCCCCGTGAGATTGGTGGTATACCGCTTGATGAAATAGGTGCAACCGGCTGGGGTCTCATGCATTCCACTGAGGTAGCCCTGGAATTCTGCGAGTTAAAATTAGAAGATGCTCGTTTCGCTGTTCAGGGATTTGGTGCAGTGGGCAAACATTCTGCGCGCTTTCTCGCTGAGAGGGGTGCGGTAATGGTGGCGGCCGCAGACTCAAAAGGTGCCATTCATAACCCAGATGGTATTGATGTAAATGAATTGATTGAGCTCAAGGCTGAGGGGGTCAGTGTATCGAATTATTCACGTGGGTATCCAATTGACCGGGATGCCATTATCGATGTAGAATGCGATGTCTGGATCCCTGCCGCGCGCCCGGATGCTATTAACGAGAACAATGTAGAACGCCTCAAGACAAAGCTAGTGATAGCAGGAGCAAATATACCGATAACACTTGGCGCCGAAAAGGTTCTAGCGGAGAAGGACATAGTCTGCGTGCCCGATTTCATAGCCAACGCTGGGGGGGTGATCTGTGCGGCAATGGAGTACAGGGGTGCGAGTGAGTCGGAGGCGTTCAGTGTCATTGAAGAGAAGTTACGGCGAAATACTAGACAGGTTTTGGAATATGCTGCAAATAACAGTATATTGCCGCGACAAGCAGCTTTGGAACTGGCGTTGAAAAGAGTTAAGAAGGCGATGAGTTTCCGGCGTTTTTCATCCTTTTCATCCGCACCCAATTTTGTATAGGCAGCAAGGAAAAAGACTATGTTTCAGATTCGATTTCACGGGAGAGGCGGACAGGGCATAAAGACGGCTAGTCGTGTTTTGAGCACGGCCTTTTTTCTTGAGGGTTTTGAAGTTCAGGATGCACCGCTCTACGGCGCAGAGAGGCGTGGTGCCCCCATCTTTGCATACGTTCGCGCTTCAAGACACCCCATTAACGAGCGTGGTATAATTCAGCGCCCCGACCTGGTTATAGTTGCGGATGACACCTTGGTGCCTGTGCCCGCTGCTGGTGTACTGAGGGGTATTAGCAATAGAACTGTCTTATTGATCAGCAGTCATGAGTCGCCGGAAACCTGGAGTGACCGTCTGAATATTCAATCGAAGATATTGATTCTGCCTGGAACGTAAAAGGTAGAAGCCCGCGCGGAACAGCCGTTCATTGGAGCGGCCTGCGCGGGAGCTGCGGCTTCTTTGTTAGGGGTAATTTCGCGTGACTCTTTGGCAGAGGCTATCCGTGCCGAACTTGCGACTCTAGGAGCAGAGATCGTCGATAAAAATCTTGAGAGGGCAGAATCAGCCTTCCAACTGATGCGTGATCATTCGGGTTGCGTAATGGAGGGCGAAGATGTTTCAGCGGCTAATTATAACCCTCCAGATTGGGTGGATTTGCCATTTGAAGAGGCAAGTAAATCTGCTCCGGCGATCCATGCAGGTCTTACCAGTGTGGAGGTCAAAACGGGCTTGTGGCGCACGCTGCGCCCCGTGATCGATTACGACCGCTGTAAGCGCTGCTGGTGGGTTTGCAGCACATTCTGTCCGGATAGTGCCATCCTGGTTACTGCGGGTGGCAGCCCACAGATCGATTATGATCATTGTAAGGGCTGCATGATATGCGTGGCTCAGTGTCCATCACATGCAATCGAAGCGATTTGGGAACACGAGGTAAAGGAACATCTAGGGGGCTAAAATCATGACTCGTACATTGCTCACAGGCAACGGGGCCGCAGCGTGGGGGGGGCGTTTGGCAAGGGTAGACTATATACCTGCATTCCCAATCACACCGCAGACAGAGATAATTGAGACCCTTTCCAACTGGATAGACAGCGGGGAAATGGCTGGTCGCCTTGTGATGCTCGAATCCGAACACTCCATGCTTACAGCTGCCGGTGGTGCGGCTGCCACCGGTGTTCGGGTGTTAAGCGCGACATCGAGTCAGGGATTGTTATATGCTATGGAAATGGTTTATACAGTTGCCGGTTGGCGAACACCTTTTGTGCTGATAAATGTATCCCGTGGCTTGTCTTCACCAATCACCCTTGAACCAGACCATAACGACGTATTGGCGGCGCGCGACTCTGGGTTTCTGCAGATTCATTGTGCTACCTGTCAGGAAGTTTTGGACACTACCCTGATGGCTTTCCGCCTGGCAGAAGATAAACGAGTACGCTTACCCGTCATCGTTAATATGGATGGATTCTATCTTTCATTTACCCGTGAGCCTGTGGAATTACCGGAAGCCGGTGCTGTGGATGCTTTTCTGCCACCTTTTGATCCTGAGAACATTGTATTTCGTGCCAGTACGCCTACGAGTCAGGCAGTCGCTGTACTAGGAGGTTCGCCTTACTCTTATTTTCGTTATGAAATGCACCTTGCCGCCTTGAATGCCCTTGAAGTGTACGACGAAATTTCAAAGGCATTTGCGCAACAATTCGGAAGGAAACATGATTCGATCGAGTCTTATCAATCTGAGGATGCTGATATTTTGTTTGTTATGATGGGTTGCTTCGCAACCAAAGCGAAAGCCGCCATTGACCGGTTACGAGACGCTGGAAAAGCAGTAGGGTTGTTACGTCCGCGACTGATACGTCCCTTCCCGGCGGAGCATATGCAGCGCTTGCTTGCTGGCAAAAGAGGTGTTGCTGTAATTGATCAGAACCTGTCTATTGGTAAAGGTGGAGTATTACATTCCGAGTTGGCATCTGTTCTCTATGGTCAGAAGGGAGCCCCACCAATACTGGCAAGTTTTATCGGTGGTCTGGGCGGTCGGGATATCTCTGCCGAAGAATTCTTTGAAATGGCGGAGGTAACACGCAGGGCAGTCGACTCAGGTAAAACGCCTCCACCCAGGTTGCTATATAACCGTGATGAACTCAGGGAGATCAGAAAATTGCAGGCGGTAGCCCACGTTGAGCGTCAAGAACTTGGAGAAAAACCATGAGCGAAACCGAAACTGCATTTAGACGGATGAAGGATTTGCCCTCCACACACCTGCTGGGTACTGGAACCCCTATGTGCGCCGGTTGCGGTGGGTTACAGGCGCTTCACGTGATCTATGACATCCTGGGTGGAAAGACTGTATTTGTAAATGCCGCAGGCTGCATGACACTACTATCCGTTTATCCATTCACACCGTTTAGGGGCTCCTGGCTATACACGTCTATGGCTTCTGCGCCCGCTGGAGCGCAGGGGATTCGTGATGCGTTGGATATTCTGTTGGAACAAAATCGTATTACGCCCGAAGAGGATCTGGATGTCGTGGTGCTGACAGGTGATGGTGCTGCCTATGGAATGGGACTCTCTGCCACATCAGGCGCTATGGAACGGGATCTGGATTTTATTTACATCTGTTACGACAATGAGGGATATGGCAACACTGGGCAACAGTACTCTGGTGCAACACCGCATGCGGCAAGGACGGCAACAAGCAAAGGTCCCCGCGGTTTTGTCGGATACAAGAAGGACTTGTTTTCCATATGGGCTGCGCATAAGCCTGCCTACTTGGCAACTGTAATAGGCAGCGAGCCAGTTGACCTTGCGCGTAAAATTGAAAAGGTTAAGGACTTAAGAGGCCCTCGTATGATAATTACCCTTGCACCTTGCCCAACAGGTTGGGATTTCGATCCGAGCGAGAGTATAGAGATTGGAAAGCTTGCTGTAAAAACAGGCGTGTGGCCTTTAAAAGAATACGTGAATGGTAAAGTGGTACACACGAAAAAGCCCTATCCGAGAATACCTATTGAAGAGTATTTGAGGAGACAGGGGAGGTTTGCCCACCTGTTTAAACCAGAGCGAAACGAGAGATTGCTCGCAGAGCTTCAGGCAAAGGTAGATGAGTATTGGGAAGACTTAGAGAGAAGCTCATTCGGTACCAGTTGACAAAGGGGATTGCCAGACAATTATCTACAACCCATATGACAGGTACGCTAAAAAGCTATTTCCATCGAGGCGGTCTTGAGCCGCTGCTCGGTGCCACCATCCCTGAGCATTTTGCAGATGTGGTGAAACGATTTTCAGATCGAGAAGCAGTCGTCTCGATACTCCAGAATCAACGATTAACCTATGCACAGCTTGCAAACGCTGTAGATAACCTAGCGCGTGGGCTTTTGGGCATTGGTTTCAATAAAGGTGATCGAATTGGCATCTGGTCTACCAACAATATTGAATGGTTGTTGTTACAAATGGCTACCGCGAGCATAGGTGCTATCCTGGTCAACATAAATCCGGCCAATCGTAGCCGAGAATTGGCCCATGCCCTTAAGCTTGCTAATGTGCAGGGTCTATTTCTGATCCCAAAATTTCGCACCAGTGATTACGTGTCCATGATTATAGAGCTTATCCCGGAACTTGAATCCAAGACTCCCGGGAAGTGGAAGAACGAGGATTTCCCAGCTATGAGAAGTGTAGTTATTTACAACCCGGATGACGCCGATGGAACAGAGCGCCCATACGCCGGTTTTCTCACCTGGTGGGAAGTGCTTGCCGAGGGCGGAAAGGTAACAATTGAGAGGCTTCGGGCGGCGACAGAATTACTTGACCGCGACGACCCAATTAATATCCAGTATACATCGGGTACCACCGGTTTCCCCAAGGCTGTTGTCCTGACCCATCACAACATCCTTAATAATGCTTATTTCTCCTCTCTTGCGATGCATTTTACCGAGACTGACCGTCTCGTGGTACCCATTCCATTCTATCATTGCTTTGGCATGGTACTTGCCAATTTGCTTTGTTTGTCTGTAGGCGGCTGCATCGTGATCCCCAGTGAGCATTTTGATGCGCTATCTGTACTCAGAGGGGTAGAACAGGAGAGGTGTACGGCCATACACGGGGTACCGACCATGTTCATCGCCGAACTGGAGGATCCCCAATTCAAAGAGTTTGATCTATCTAGCCTCAGAACTGGAATAATGGCGGGTGCCCCTTGCCAGCCGGCCCTTATGAAGCGTGTTATGGAGGATATGCATTGCAGTGAAATACTTATAGGTTATGGAGAAACCGAGGCTTCACCGATCACGCATTTAACCACACGTGATGATACATTAGAGCGGCGCACTGAGACCGTAGGTAGAAACTTGCCGCATCAGGAGGTCAAGGTGGTAGATCTTGATACTGGACGGACCCTGCCACTTGGTGAGGTTGGTGAGATCTGTTTCCGCGGGTACCACGTTATGCTCGGGTATTATGGAGATGAGGAATCAACCCGTAAAGCCATTGACGATCATGGTTGGCTGCATTCCGGTGATCTGGGTACACTGGATTCCGAGGGTTACGTGCAAATTACAGGAAGGTTGAAGGAAATGATTATTCGCGGGGGGGAAAATATCTATCCAAGAGAGATTGAAGACTATATCTTTACTCACCCAAAAGTGGCGGAAGTTGCTGTGTTTGGGGTGCCGGATGAATATTACGGCGAAGAGGTGATGGCATGGATTAAGCTACACGAGGGACAAACGGCAACCGAGAATGAACTGAGGGGATTTTGCAAGGGTAAGATTGCTCACTTCAAGATACCTAAATATATCTGGTTTGTGGAGGAATTTCCCATGACAGTAACCGGTAAGCTCCAAAAGTTTCGCATGCGAGAAATCGCGATGGAAAAACTGGAGAAACG
>Ga0214473_10003305_pt1 | contig 19580 bp, 15 predicted proteins | sample RVTome_7_FD_203509 | JGI IMG/M metagenome (GOLD analysis project Ga0214473, IMG submission 203509) | Soil microbial communities from uranium-contaminated site in the Upper Colorado River Basin, Wyoming, United States - RVT98D197 | ecosystem: Environmental > Terrestrial > Soil > Contaminated >... | reverse complement strand
AATGGCGAACTTCATGATTTGGAAGTGGAAAATCGGAGAACCTTGCTTCAAGTCATCCGGGAAGACCTTCATCTAACGGGGACAAAGAAAATATGCGACACGGGCGAGTGTGGGTCCTGCACCGTCGTTATGGATGGTTTGGCCGTGATCTCTTGTCTGGTATTGGCAGTAGATGCGGATGGGAAAAGCATTCAGACCATTGAAGGAATGGCCCAGGACGGAAAACTCCATCCCCTTCAAGAAGAGTTTGTCAACAAGGGGGCTATCCAGTGCGGCTTTTGTACCCCGGGCATGGTGATGACGGCCAAGGCCTTTTTGGAAAGGAATCCCACACCCACCGAGAAAGAGGTTCGGACTGCCATTTCGGGAAACTTCTGCCGTTGCACAGGGTATGTTCGCATTGTCGATGCGATCCTTGCGGCAGCCGCCCGATTAAAGGGACTTGGAACTCATGGATAGGCTGAATCTGATTGGAAGGAGCATCCCTAAGATTGATTCCGTCGCCAAGGCAACGGGAGAGGCTTGTTACACCGTGGATGTCACTTTCCCGAATATGCTCTGGGCCGTTCTCTTACGTAGCCCGCTGCCCCACGCCAAAATTTTAAACATAGACACAGGCAAAGCGGAGCGGGTTGCCGGAGTTAAGGGGATTATCACTGGCCAGGAGACACCTTTTTTCTTTGGTGTTTCCCAAATGGATCAAACTCCCTTGCAAACCGAAAAGGTGCGCCATGTTGGTGACCCGGTAGCCGCGGTCGCCGCTGTTGACTTAGACACAGCCCAGGAAGCTTTAGATCTTATCCAGGTCGATTACGAACCGTTATCGGCGGTTTTTGATCCGGAGAGGGCGATGGAGCCTGGCGCTCCAATTATTCATGAAGGGAAAGAGAGAAATATCGCCGCTGAATTTCACTATAATGCGGGAGACCTGGAGGAAGCCTGGCGTGAAGCGGACCATATCTTTGAAGATCGATTCGAAACTCAGAGGGTATCCCATGTTTGTGCCGAGGCTCATAACGGTGTAGCCGTTTGGGATTCCGCCGGAAAAATTACCTTCTATTATAGCTCCCAATGGCCTTCAGCGACTCGAATGCAAATCGCCAAAGCCTTGGGTATACCCGAGAGTAAAGTTAGGATTATCACCAATACTGTGGGAGGAGGCTTTGGAAGCAAAGCCACGAGCAATTTTCCGATCAATTTTGCCGCGATCGTGCTGGCGCGAAAAACCGGACGCCCGGTCAAGTTTGAATGTACCCGAGAGGAAGAATTCATTTATACGACTTTCCGGCATAAATTCATCGTGCAGGTTAAAACCGGGATAAAAAATGATGGCCTCATTACCGGGCGACATTTCGCGGTCATCTGCGACAATGGTGCCTATAGCGACTATGGCCCGGGAATTACCTTGGTACCCTGTCCCATGCAAGCAAGTTTATACCGGTATATGAACTTCCACTATGACGGCTACACCGTATATACCAATCTTCCTTACGGTGGAGCGATGCGGGGCGTTGGCAGCCCGCAGGTTCACTTTGCCGGTGAGTTGCAGCTGAATATGATTGCCGACAAACTAGCCTTAGACCCTCTCGAGATTCGGCTTAAGAATGCCGTTCGCAAAGGGGACAAGACTGCGGCCGGAGCGACTCTGGAAAGCTGCGGCCTCACGGAGTGCCTGGAAGCTGTGGCCGAAAAGATCGGCTGGAGGGAAAAGCGTATCCATCGCCTTCCCCATCGTGGGCTGGGGATCGCCTGCGGCGTTCACTTTACGGGGACCCGGTTCCCGGTTGATGCCGATTTTGCGGCTGCAACCATCCGGGTGAATGACGATGGTTCTGTGCATTTGGCCACTTCCTGCGCAGAGATTGGAACGGGTACGACCACGGTCCAAACCCAGATCGCCGCCGCAGCTCTGGGAATCGAGGTGGAAAGATTCAATACCATATTCGGCGACACAGAGAACTGCCCCATGGGATACGGAACCCGGGGAAGCCGCAGCACGGCCATCGGGGGGATGGCCGTAAAGAAGGCCGCGGAGGATGCCCGGGCCCAAATTCTCAAGGCCGCGGGCGAGATGCTGGAAGCCAGCCCAGAAGACCTGGATATCCATCAAAGCAGAATATATCTGCAAGGATCCCCCGTTAAGAACCTGGTTGTCTCCGATGTGGTCCGCTTTAATCGATATCGCCGCGCGGGTCAGGCCATTATGGCCCAAGCCCATTGGGATTCTCCCAGCAAATTGGCAGACCCGAAAACCTCGTTCGGGAATTTCACGATGGCCTTCTCCTACGGCGCCAAAGCCATGGAAGTGGAGGTTGATCCGGGTACGGGCCAGATAAAAATCTTGGGGGTGGCAGCTGCCCAAGATTTAGGAAAAGCCATAAATCCTCTGGCGGCCATAAGCCAAATAGAAGGAGGCGTCCATATGGGACTCGGCTATGCCCTGAGCGAAGAGATTGTTCTGGATGAAACCGGAAGGATGCGAAACAACAGTCTCTTGGATTATCGCATTCCCACCGCTCTGGATATGCCGAGAGTTTTCCCGATTCTCGTGGAATTGGATGACCCGAACGGGCCTTATGGTGCCAAGGGAATGGCGGAGATGGCCACGATCGGTATGCCCGAAGCTCTAATGGCCGCGGTGCATGAGGCCACAGGGATCTGGATAAAAGACCTGCCGATCACCCCCGAAAAAGTGCTCTTGGCGTTAAAACGGAAAGAATGAAAATTCGCTGGCGGAAGAAAAGGATAGACAAAAATGGGGGGATCGTAAAGTATTTGAGGTTGAACACCCAAAAATTCTAAGGGAGGTCAAAATGAAAAGAAAGATTCCGGGTTTTTTTATTATCGGTTTTCTTTCGATCTTCTTAATCGCTCCCAGCCTTGTTTTTCCTCAGGGGGCGCCCATCAAGATCGGGTTTCTCGCTCCAATCACGGGGGGTATCCCCCAAACCGGAAAGGATATGGTTGACGGGGCCAATCTTTATCTCGACGAAATCGGTTTCAAAATGGCCGGTCGTAAAGTGGATTTTATGATTGAAGATGATGAAAATACCCCGGCGGCAGCCATGACCAAAGCAAGAAAACTCGTCGAAATGAATAGAATCCATATTTTAACGGGTACAGTTCTGGCCTCTTCTGGCTATGCCTTGGCCCCCTACGTGGATTCAAAGAGAGTTCCAACGGCGTTCATGTGTGTCCCTTCCGATGATCTAACCCAGCGAAAAAGACCCAAATGGGTTGTTCGGGTGGGATGGAATGATAGTCAAGTTTCACATCCTTTCGGGGAGCATGCTTATAAGGTCATGGGATACCGAAAGATCGCCACGATAGGAATGGATTATGCCTTTGGATGGGAAGTCCTCGGGGGGTTTCAGCGGACTTTTGAAGAAGCGGGCGGAAAAATCATACAAAAACTCTGGGTCCCCATGAATGCTCAAGATTTAAGTCCTTATATCGCCCAGGTCAATAGAGATGCAGATGCCATCTTTGCGATCCTTTTTGGTAAATTCGCTGTCATGTTCCACAAGCAATATAAAGATTATGGTATGACGGGTAAGATTCCCCTGATTGGAATCGGGCATTTCACGGATCCCACGGTCCTCCCTTCTTTGGGAGATGAGGCCTTGGGAGTCATTACCGCTTTACATTATAATCCATGGATGGACACTCCGATCAATAAAGAATTTGTCCAGAAATTTAAGAATAAATATGGCAAGATTCCCTCTTATTTTGCGGAAAATTGTTATACGGGGATGAAATGGATTGATGAAGCGATGACTTCTTTGAAGGGCGAGGTAGAAAATCCGGAGAAGGTGCTGAAGGCCTTGCAATCCGTTCGCCTCAAAGAAACTCCCAGAGGCCCGATAAGCGTTGATGCCTTCGGCAACCCGGTCCAGAATGTTTACATCATGAAGGTCGAGCGGGTGGGGGGAGAGTTGCAAAACAAGGTGATCCACACGTATCCCCGAGTTTCCCAGTTCTGGAAGTATGAACCCCAAGACTATCTTAAGCTGCCCCTTTATTCACGAGATTATCCTCCTCTGAAACCGTGATCTTTTCGCAAGCCAAAAGAAGGGGGAAGATATTGCAGCCTTTATCTGGAATTAAAGTTATCGATGCCACTTCCGCTCTTTCCGGGCCCTATTGCACCCTCCTGCTCGGGGACTTGGGCGCTGAAGTCATAAAAATTGAGGAGCCGCAGGCAGGGGATATGCTGCGGCAAAGCGGCCCTTTTATACAAGGGGAAGGGTCCTATTTTCTTTACGGGAATCGCAATAAAAAGAGTTTAACCTTGAACCTGCAGAAGGAAAAGGGCCGAGAAATTTTATTGAAGTTAGTCAAAGAGGCGGATGTCTTTGTCGAGAATTTCCGCCCCCAGGTCAAAAATCGCCTGAGAATCGATTATCCCACCCTGAAAGAAATGAACCCGAGGATCATCTATTGCAGTATCTCCGGATTCGGGCAAACCGGGCCCTGGGCGGATCGCCCCGGTTTCGACCAAATTGCTCAGGGGATGTCCGGGTTGATGAGTGTAACCGGGTTCCCACAATCCGGCCCAACCCGTGCGGGCGTGGCCATCGGAGATTCTGTCGCCGGTATCTTTGCCGCCTACGGGGTTCTAGCCGCCTTATTGGAAAGAGAGAAATCGGGATTGGGTCAGTTCCTGGAGACTTCCCTTTTAGAAGGATTGGTCGCCGTCCTGGGTTTTCAGGCCGCCAAATACTTTGCTACGAACGAAACCCCTCTGGCACAGGGGAACGATCACGCAACCATTGCTCCCTACGGAACCTACCGGACCAAAGATGGATACATGAATATCGCTGCCGGCACCCAAAAGATGTGGGAGACGCTGTGTGAAGTATTGGGGATGGGAGATTCCCGCAATGACCCACGGTTCAAAACGATTCCCGACCGTGTGCAAAACAAAGACGCTTTAAAAGCAATCCTGGAGGAGGCCTTAGCGCGCAAAACGACTGAAGAGTGGGTGGAAATATTGAATCGGGCAGGGGTGGCCTCCGGCCCGATTTACACGATCGATCAAGTTTTCCAAGACCGACAGATTATCCACCAGCAAATGCTCTTGGAGGTTGAGCACTCCAAAGCCGGGAAGATCAAGATGATCGGCTTTCCGGTTAAATTGCATAGGACACCCTGTAAAATCGCCCTCGCCCCTCCTCACCTGGGACAACACACCCAAGATATTTTAAGGGAATTGAATTATTCGGAAGAGGACATCCAGGAATGCCGACAAAGCGGAGTGGTTTAAATCTCTGCCCATGGGGGGTTGGGCGTGAGGGGGAAAATTACGGATCGCCTCAATGGCCCAATCCCTAGACCAGAAACCCTGTGCCGGGAAGGGACGAAAGGGGGGATGGGCATTATCAGGAAGGGCAAGCCGGTCCATCTAGCCACCGCGCCGTGGCCGAGTGATGAACGGGCGAAGAAGTTGAATGCGCCATAGGGAAAAAAGACGGCTGTCTGGTGGGGTCTGCTTGGCGCCGCCGGCACCTGCCAGACGTAAAAAAACTTGGGGAAAGGAGAAGCAATGAAAAAATTCATGATGGGTCTGACGGTTTTGTTTCTGATTCTTTCGGTATTCACAGGGATCTCGTCAGCGGCACCAAAGGAATTGGTGGTGGGGTGTAATTTCCTTCTCTCGGGCCCTGCCGCTTCGATCGGCCTGGCCATGCAGCGGTCGGTCGACATCGCCACGGACCTGATCAACCAAAAAGGATTCACCGTCCAGGGAGAAAAATACCTCTTGAAACCCGTTTACTTCGACAGTAAGTACATTCCAGCGGAATCGGTATCGAACCTGGAGAAGATGCTCGTCCAGGGGATCAAGTTTGTCCACTCGACCGGTTCGGGCGCTTCGGTCCCGCTCGTGGAGAAGACGACCGCCGCGAAGGTCTTCCAGATGTCTTACGCTTCGGGCAGCGATCATTTGACCTCTCCGAAATATCCCTTGAGCTTCCGGTCCGTGCCCTGCAACGAGACCGCTTTTGCCATGTACCCCTGGCTGGTTAAGGACTTCCCCCAGCTCAAGACCGTGGCCCACATCAACCCCAGCGACGAGGCGGGTTTCACGGAATCGGAGACGCGGCAGAGGTGTGCCAAGAATTCGGGGTATAAGACTGTGGCCAATGAATACTACAAGCGGGGGGCAACGGATTATTACCCGGTGGCCACCAAGGTCGTGGCCGCCAAACCGGATTTTATCGATTTCGGAGGAACCATCGGGCGGGACCAGGCGCTTTGCGTCAAGGCTCTGCGGGAGTTAGGGTTCAAAGGACCGGTCACGATCGGGTATTCGGACCCGCTCGCCTTTATTCAGATTGCCGGCGTGGAAGCGGCCGAGGGTGCGATCCTTTTCAATACCTTAATGGAACCCATCACGCCCGAGGCGAAGAAAGCCTATGACCTGTACCTCAAAAAACATGGCCCTCCCTTCCTCAACAATTATTATGAAGCCTGGGACCCCACGTTCATGCTTGTCGAGGCGGTGAAGAAGGCCAATTCGATTGACCCCGCAAAGGTCGCGGAAGCGTTACGAACCATTCGCTGGCAGTCGGTCTTCGGGGAAATGTACGTCGGGATGGAATCATTGTACGGGATTAAATCTGTATTCTGCCATCCGGTCCCGATGGGCATCGTAAGAAAGGGCAAAGCGGTCCACTTAACCATGGCCCCGTGGCCGGATGATGCCCTGGTCCAAAAGCTGAATGCGAAGTAAAAGGTTGAAGCGCCGCCCCGGGGCCGCGCGCGGGACCCGGGCGGCGCGCACCCATTGCAAGGCATGAGTGAGGAGGCTTCTGTGACCGAGCAGCTCTTTATCCAGATGTGCATAACGGGCATCATTATGGCGTTGATTTACATCCTCATCGCCCTGGGGATTACCCTCATCTTCGGGGTCATGCGCATCGTGAACTTTGTTCACGGCGAGATGACGATGCTATCCGCCTTCTCCATGTACTATCTCTTCGAAGCCTGGCACCTGAACTTTGTGCTGGCCCTGGTCCTGACGATTGCGGGCATCTGCCTCGTGGGGATCTTTTTCCAGCGTTACATCTACAAGCCCCTGGGGTACGACATCTTGAACGTGATGATCATCGCCGCCGGGGCTTCTTTTGCATTAAAATCGGCGGGCTGGATCATCTTCGGCCCGGTTCCCCGGGACATCTCCACCGTATTCCCGGGCATGCTCCGCATTCTGGGGACTCCCCTCTCCATGGAGAGGGCCGCCGTGGCCCTGATCTGCGTGGGCTTGACCGTCGGCCTCTACCTCTTCCTCTACCAGACGAAAACCGGGAAGGCCATGCGGGCGGTGGAGCAGGACCCGGAGGCGGCCGCCGTCCTGGGGGTCAGCATCGACCGGGTCCATGCCATCGTCTTCATCATCGGGTGCTCCCTCGCGGCGATGGCCGGGGCGCTGGTGGGCATGCTCTTCGCCGTGGAACCGGAGATGGGGAGTGAGCCCCTGATGAAGTCCTTCATGATCATTCTGATCGGCGGGATGGGCAGCATCCCCGGCGCCATTGTGGCCGGTCTGCTTCTCGGTTTGATCGATAGTTTTACCGAGACCCTGCTCGGAGGGGAAATGGCCTTCATTATCGGCTTTGCCCTGTTAATGCTGATCTTAATCATCAGACCGAAAGGATTCTTTGGTTATGAAATTTAACCCGGTTAAGGTCAAAAAGTTCAGCGTACTTTTGCTGGTGATATTCTTGTTCGTAGCCCCCCTCTTGGTCATTACGAACGCCTTTCATCTCCACATCATGATCATGATGTGCATCAACATCATGATGGCCGCCAGTATGTGGCTGCTGGCGACTACGGGGCTCATATCCTTCGGTCAAGCCGGGTTCATGTTCATCGGGGCCATGACTTCTACTCTTCTCGTTAAGGAACTGGGCTGGCCCTTCTGGGTCTGTATTCCCCTGTCGGGAATCGTCCCGGCGCTGGTCAGCATACCGGTGGGGCGCCTGTGCATCCGGATTAAAGGGGTATACTTCTTCCTGGTAACCATGGCTTTTGGTGAGCTGGTGCGCGGCCTTTTTGCTTACTTTCGCACCCCCTTCGGGGGTTGGTACGGCATCCGGCATATTCCTCCCCCTGAACCCCATTATATCTTTACGCCGCTCAGTAAAATTCCTTTCTATTACCTGGGCCTTGTTCTCACGCTGCTCACCTGCTGGGTGATCTACCGCATTAGCCGTTCCCGTATCGGCATGACCCTGTGGAGCTTGCGGGAATCCGATATCCTGGCGGATTCTGTGGGCGTGAATGTCAAAAAATATAAACTTCAAGCCTTCGTTATTGCGGGCTTCTTTGCGGGCATCGCCGGAACTTACTACGCCCACTATTTCTGCTATATAAGTCCCCTGGTCTTTACCTTCACCATGTCTTTAAATACCTTAATTTATATCGTAGTCGGGGGGCTCTGGAGCCTTTCCGGCCCCATTGTCGGTGCCGCAGTGCTCACCCTGGTTCCGGAATTTTTCCGCGCCACCGGGGTGTACCAGATGTTGATCTTCGGGATTATTCTGGTATTTGCCATGCTTTTCATGCCCCGGGGTATCGTGGGCCTGGTTACGGAGAAAGTTTTTCCCCTCCTGGGCAAAAGGGTAAACCGTCAGAAAATTTAGTACGCCAACGGAAAAAATAACGAAGGGAAAGAGGAATGCCACTTTTAGAGATTAAAGGATTGACCAAGGCCTTCGGGGGACTGATGGCCGTGAAAGACTTGACCCTGGAGATCCAAAAGGGAGAAATCTTCGGATTGATCGGGCCCAATGGGGCCGGCAAAACCACGGTATTCAACTTGGTCAGCGGGATGCTCCCCTGCACCCGGGGCAAGATTTTCTACGATGGCACACTGATTACGGGGCTCAGTATGCATCAAATTGCCCGGAAGGGCCTGGTGCGAACCTTTCAGTTGCCCACCCTGTTTAATAACTTCACGGTCTTGAAAAACGTGCTGATGGGAATGCATCTACAGGCAGAGGTGAACCTATGGAACTCCTTTTTTGATACCGTTCACGGTAAAACACGGGAGAATGGAGTTCTGGACCGAGCTCTCGGAATTCTGCAAGAAGTGGGACTGGCTGACCGGAAAGACGAACTGGCCAGCAATCTTCCCCATGGCCATCGCCGCATCTTGCAAGTGGCCATCGGCCTGGGCTGCGAACCCGGCCTTCTGCTTCTCGACGAGCCCATGACGGGGATGAACGTACAAGAGGTCGGGGAGATGATGGGGCTGATCAAAAAACTGAGGGAACGTCGGGGGATCACGATTGTGATCGTGGAACATAACATCCGGGCGGTGATGGGTCTTTGTAGCCGAATCGCGGTCTTGAATTTCGGCCAAAAGATCGCCGAGGGTACACCCGGGGAAATCTCGCAGAATGAGGCGGTCGTTCGAGCCTACTTAGGGGGTTCATTGTAATGCTGCTGGAAGTCAAAGATCTCGTCGTCCGTTACGGGGGCGCGATGGCCCTGAAGGGGATCAGTTTCAACATGGAAGAGCGAGACATGGTTACTCTGATCGGGGCCAACGGAGCCGGGAAAACAACCTGCCTGAAGGCGATCTCGGGGGTCCAATCGGCCGCTTCAGGAGAAATCTGGTTTAGCAGCCAAAGAATCGATCGGAATTCCCCCCGGGCCATCGCCCAATCGGGCATTGCCCATGTGCAGGAGGGCAAGAGATTATTTCCGCGGATGTCGGTTCTGGAAAATTTAGAAATGGGGGCTTTTCTACGGGAAGATCGGAATGGGATCGAGAAGGATCTCCAGCGGGTTTACAGTCACTTCGGGGTACTCCGGGATCGGAAAAGGCAGAAAGCGGGGAGCCTGAGCGGGGGCGAGCAGCAGATGCTGGCTTTCGCCCGGGGGTTGATGATGCGGCCCAAATTGCTGCTGATCGATGAGCCGACAATGGGCCTCGCTCCCATATTGGTTCAGGAGCTGGGTAAGATCTTGCTGGAGATCAATCAAGAAGGAGAATCGATTCTCCTGGTAGAACAAAATGCGGTGATCGCGCTCCGGATTGCCCGCAAGGGGTATGTCCTGGAAACCGGCAATATCGTTCTCTTTGGGGGAACCAAGGAACTCCTGGAGAATGATTATGTCAAGAAAGCGTACTTGGGACAATAGGGCCTCAGTGAGTGGAGGACAGATGGGGGCGATCGCCCAAACTTTGGCCATCATGGTGGGCGGGGAGGAGACTTTTCAGGAGTGTTTACCCATCTTTCAAGCCATGGGGAAGAAGATCGTTTTTTGCGGTCCAGATTGACATGAGCAATGGATTGTTGACTCAAGCATGAATCATAACTTGTATCGAAAAAATGGGGGGAACGATGACCGGGATACCCAGTAAAGAGACCGATGTTCTTATAATCGGTGGGGGGTTGGCGGGGATGCGTGCGGCCGTCGAAGCCCATGATCATGGAGCAGATGTGCTGCTCATTCTCAAGGGGAAATTGGGCAAAATGAATGCAGGAATCTGTTCCTATCATTATGCCGCCGTCGGGCCATGGGGGGACCCTGATGATAAAAATGAACTCCATTTAGAAGATGTCATTCATGCGGGTGGATATCTGGCAGACCAGGAACTCTGTAAAATTATGATTGAAGAACTCAAAGATCGGGTTTTTGAATTCGAGAGATATGGGCTGATGTGGGACAGAAAGAGCGATGGGGAAATGGACCCCTACCTTGGCGCTGGGCATTCAAAACCGAGAACTTTGTCGACCTGGATGCGCCAGGCGGGATTGGATATGATTCATGGGCTCAGGTCTGAAATGAGGCGAAGAAAAATTCCTGTGATCGAAGACGTTATGGCGACCCGGCTGCTGGTCAAAGATGGCAAAGTCGTGGGAGCAACCGCACTGGATTATTTAAACGGGATTCTGATGGGCATTCAGGCAAAATCGGTTATTATTGCGACCGGATCCCATCATCAAGTTTTTCCGGTTACCACCTCGCCCCCGGAAGGAACCGGCGACGGCGTCGCCATGGCCTATCGTGCGGGAGCGGAATTGATGAATATGGAATTTGGCGTGTTCATAGCCACGCTCGCTTACCCGAGTACCTTTAAAGGAATACTTGTGCCGACCTTATTTAAAATCGGGGATGAGACCTTGCATCTGCTCAATTCGAAGCGTGAAAGAATCATGCAGCGTTATGATCCTGAACATCTTGAAATGGCTAGCAAAGATGTCATTGCACGTGCCCTTCAGACTGAAATCAAGGAGGGAAGAGGTGACGGGGAAGAAGGAGATGTTCTGTATGCTGATTTAAGGCATCTTCCGTACGAAGCGGCAAGGCAAAAACTTTCCGAAGTTGTTTTTTTCGCAAACAAAGCCGGCATCGATATTAAAAAAGAGCTTATCCCGATTCGTCCGGCAGCGCATGAAACACTCGGAGGAATTAGAATAAATAAAAGTTGCGAATCTTCTCTGCCGGGATTGTACGCCGCCGGGAGTGCAGTTGGGGCGATCTATGGAAACGATGGCATCCCGGGGCGCGGTACCGGCCATGCAATTGTTTTTGGAAGGAGGGCCGGCCAATTTGCCGCGCAGGGGGCTCAAAAAAATGATCGTGTTTCCATCGGAAAAGTGATGGATCAAGTGGATGATGAGAAAATGAGGGTGTTTAAGCCCATGGAAAGGAGTAGTGATATCCGCCCCATTACGGTCTTGAAAAAATTGCAGCAACTCGTGGGAAAATATTTTCGTTGGGCAAAAAATGATCAAGACCTGAACTTGGGGTTGAAAGAGATCTTGCGTATCCGGAAAGAGCAGTTGCCGCAGATCAGCTTATCGTCGCACACCAAGCGGTTTAACCTGGAATGGGTAAAAGCCTTAGAAGTGGAAAATTTGATTGACATGGCGGAAATCATGTTTGAGGCTGCTTTGATGAGAAAAGAGACCCGGACCATGTATGCCCGGGAGGATTATCCGGATCGGGACGATAAAAACTGGCTAAAACACATCGTTGTCAAGAAACAAACCGATGGGATAACCTTAAAGGCCGTTCCGGTCAGGCTGCTTTACGTAAAGCCGGGGAAGGAAGATTAATCATGGAAAAAGTTACCGCAAAGGTTTTCAGATATGATCCCTCTACCGACCACACCCATCGATATGAGACCTATGAAGTTCCGTATGAAAAAGGGATGAGAGTCCTGGGTGTTTTAATGTACATTCAAGATAATGTCGATACCAGCCTGGCTTTTCGGTATTCTTGCAGACGGAAACGATGCGGATCTTGTGGGGTTCTCGTTAACGGAAAACCAGGGTTGGCCTGCATGGAAGAGGCGAAAGAAGAGATGGTGATCGAACCCTTGCCGAATTTGCCAATCGTCAGGGATCTCGTAGTTGAGACAACTGAATATGAAGCACGTATTCAAAGCATTAGCCCCTATCTGGTCAGGAAAAATCCGCCCGAGCGAGAGCCGGAGAAACTTTTTCCTAATAACTTTACTGCAGTAAAGCCGCTGAATCAATGTATCGAGTGTTTTTCATGCATGAGTGCGTGTCCGGTCAACGGCCTCAAATGGGAAGGTTTTTCGGGCCCCGCCACGTTGATCCAGTTGGCGAGACGAATGCTTGACCCCAGAGACGATATGGACCGGATCTCCGATGCAGGACAGGCCGGCTTTGAGCATTGTGTTGCCTGCTATGCGTGTGTCAATGCCTGTCCAGTTGAAATCGGGATATTGGAAACAGTTATTGAAAATATTAAGAAAAAATACATGGAAAAAGAACCATCGATTTATGGCAAATACAACAAAACATTGGGCGACCTTATCGTTAAGAATGGCCTTGTCAATCCCTTTACCCTGATGCGGAAAGTCTCTACCTTCGACAAATTGCTGAGCAACATGGTTATCGGGATTAAGTTCTTCCGGAAAGGGAAAATCAGCCTAAAAGGCAAGAAAATTCCCAACATTGATGAAATAAGAACCATTCAAAAAGTAATCGGAGAAAAGAGATGAAATTTGCATACTACCCAGGCTGCTCGCCTCAAAGCACGACACGTGAACTGGATGTGGTAACCAGAAAGATAGCCAAGGCATTGGAAATTGAGCTCGTAAATCTGAATGGACCGGCCTGCTGCGGGTCTGTCGAGATGAGAGTAAACGATCCGGACCTATTTTATGCCATTAATGCTAGAACCCTGGCGATGGCTGAGAGTCAGGGCTTAGATCTCTTAACCATTTGCAATACCTGCCAGCTGGTTCTGGGCCAGGCGAATCAGTCTTTGAAAAAGGACGGTGAACTGCTGGATAAGATCAATCAAACCTTGTCCGCGGTTCATGTAAAATATTCCGGCGGTGTGGAGGTCAAGCATTTGTTATGGATATTGCTGACGGACGTAGGCCCTGAAAGGATCAAAAGAAAATTAAAATTCTCCCTGACCGGATTGAAGGTTGCACCATTCTATGGTTGCCACATTCTAAGGCCAAAAGAAGCTTTGGGATTTGATGATCCGGATGATCCGAAATCTCTGGAAGATTTTATTCGAATCTGCGGCGGCGAGCCCGTTGACTTTCCGGGAAAGACAAAATGCTGTGGATTTCACAATCTCCCTTATGACCCGACGCTGGCGGTGACATTGACGGGGAAATATCTTCAAGAGGCGAGCGATGCCGGTGCCAATTGTATGGTTACTCCCTGTCCTCTTTGTTTTACCATGTTAGATGGATATCAAATAGAAGCAAATAGAAGTTTAGGCTCCCAAGTCAATCTGCCCATTTTTCATCTTCCTCAACTTCTCGGCTTGGCCATGGGAATGGGGAAAGATGAATTGATGTTGAAAAGAAATATGGTTTCAGCCGATGGGATCCTTCACAAGATTGGCCGGGATTGACGAAGGAGACCCTCGCTATGTTGATTACGGCTAGACCCGATGAAAAGGGGATCAGACTCAAAGGGCCATTCAAGTGGGCTCAGTCTTTTTCGAGCGCCTCTTTTCAATGCCTGGTCAAGTGTGATGCCTGTTGCCGAAGGTCCATCGGCCCTGGATTGACGGAAAAAGACTACCAAAGAATATCCCGGCAGGGACCTAATTCGAATTTTGCCGAAAAAAGAGACCACCCCCTATTTCCGTACCAGCTGAAAGCGCGAGAAGGGGCATGTCTTTTCCTGAATAACTTGGGTCATTGCAGCATTTATTCAATTCGGCCAATTCTATGTCGCTTGTATCCCTTGCAGCTGCATATTCAATGGGATGGGAAATTGCTCTGGTGCCTCGAACATTGCCCCGGTGTAGGTGTTGAAAAGGGAATAGCGGTAGAGGGGACCTATCTTGAAAACCTTCTTCTTGAACTATTGGAAATAGAAAGCGAAACCTTTTTGGGAAATCTACGGGAGTATGTGCTGAAAACAAAAACATTTTTGCCTATACTATTCAAGACCAGATCAGAGCGGGTCTACTCCGATTGGGTTACGAAGACTAAAGTGAAGGAAATCGTTTGGGAGATGTTTCAGGCAAAGGCCTTAAGCGCCCTGACGCCGCGAGGACGATTGGAATGCCTTCTGCATGAGCTCCTTCCTTCATTTGAAGCGATCCTCAAGAATAAGGCGGGGCAGCTACAAGGGGAGAAACATTTTTATATTGACCTGCCCATCCTTTTAGATGGATTCGAGCAATACCAGGAATATTTTCATGAATCGGCGCTTGAATCTGCTGCAAGGGAACGTATTCACCTGGAAAATTTAGAAAAAAAGGGCAGTATCGCTTATGGGGCGGAAGAGGGCGGAACCATTCGATGCTCGCAGCAAAGCAGTATCATGGTGCGCGGGTTCGATGGCCGAAAGCTAGAAATAAATGCCAGGAAGCTTATGCGTATTCTTGATATTACCCAAGAGGCAACCCAGGTAGAGGAAAGATACCTGAATGAACTGCAAAAAAGAGAAGGAAGGTTCGGGATAATTTCAACAGATTTAACGATCAATTCGGAAGTTACTTTGTTGTTTCTGGCTGCCGATGCATTGGAGCTAAAAGCAAGTGCCTTTGCGATTGAAAAAGGGAAAGACGCAATCGGAATAGAGGAGATTAAAGAAGCAATCTGGCTTGTTGAAAGACATCTTTCCGGGTTGCTGGAACTGGTGCAAAACTCGGAGATATCAGAGGCGAGCCGGGAAAGCTGAAAGAGAAAATGGATTTCTTCGATGAAGAGGGAAAATCCCGATTTATCGCAGATATAGTGTAGCAGGGATTATAAGACTAGCAATTGGGGAAGGAAAATGGCCCTCCTCAGAATTAACCAATACGTCTTTATAAAGGAGAAGGTATATGACCAGGAAAATCTATGGGACAACGGGTAGGATTTTAAGGGTGGATCTAAGCAATGGAAAGGTATGGGAAGAGCACTTAGACGAAGCAATCCTGCGAAAATATTTGGGGGGTACTAGTTTGGGAATAAAATTCCTTAACGATGAAGTAAAGCCGAATCTGGATTGTTTCAGCCCGGATAATAATATCTATGTCGGATCTGGACCTTTAGGGGGTACTAAATTAACGGGATCAGGTAGTTTTTCTGTGGTAACAAAGGGTGCCCTGACCAATGGAACGGCTTCTACACAAGCGAATGGTTATTTCGGGGCGTATCTAAAATTCGCCGGTTTTGACGGCATATGGATCAAAGGGGCTGCCCCGAAGTGGAAATATCTGTACATCCATGATGGGGTAGCGGAATTAAGGGATGCGGAGCATTTGCTGGATCGGGATACCTGGGATACAGAAGAGAGAATAAAAAATGAATTGGGATATAAAGAGAAAGATATGAGTGTGTGTAGTATTGGGCCAGCCGGAGAAAATAGGGTGAGATTTGCCGGGTTATTTAGCGACAACGGTCACTCGGCTTCACACAACGGTGTTGGAGCGGTATTTGGTTCAAAGAAATTAAAAGCGTTAGCCGTGTCCAGAAGTCAAAAAAGAGTTGAAGTAGCCGATGGCGAGAAACTATCTAAAGTAGCAAGCGATTTGAGAGAGCTGTTTAAAAAAGCAGCCGGTGGGATGGTATATAACTTTGGAACGAGTAATGCCATCATCGGGGCGGGTAAAGGTGGAATTCTGCCCGTAAAAAACTATACGACGAATCTATTTCCAGAGGTAGAAAAATTCTATACCAGGGACCGCTTTGAAATGTTCATGCGTCCCTGCTGGGCATGTCCTTCGCACCATGTTATGCATACGAAGGTTACTGAGGGGCCCTATACAGGTTACTACGGAAAAGATCCAGAATATGAACAGAGCGCCGGCTATGGACCGCAGATTGGTAATACTGACCCTGGCGCAATGGTCATGTTAGCGAATGAAGGGGATCGGCTGGGATTTGATGCCAATGAGGCTTGCTGGATCATTGGCTGGGTAATGGAGTGTTATGAGAAAGGAATCCTTAAGGCAACAGATTTAGATGGACTAGAAATGACCTGGGGGAATATCGAGGCCACCCGAACATTAATGAGGAATATTGCGCATAGACGGGGCTTTGGCAACACACTGGCCGAAGGCCTCAAGAGAACCGCAGAAAAAATGGGCGGTGATGCCCTTAAAATGGCAATTTATACACATAAAGGGAGTACACCTAGGGGACATGATCATCGCTCTAAATGGTGGGAAATGGTAGATACCTGTTTTTCCGAATCCGCAACACTTCAAAATCAGCTTCTGATGGTTGATTTCACAAATTATGGATTAAAGCCGACATTCGATCCGCACTCGTGGGAGGAAGTCTCAACGGTGATCGGTAAGACCATGGGGAATATGGCCTTTGTGGACTCACTCGTTTTATGTTTTTTTACCTGTTCGGGCAACCTTCCATTGCTTTGCGAAGCTTTGAAAGCTGCAACCGGCTGGGAATATTCGTTCGAAGAAGCTGTCAAAATTGGACGCAGGACCGTGAATCTGATGAGGCTTTACAACATAAAGTGTGGATTGACACCAGATTTAGAGCGTCCATCCGTAAGATATGGATCTATACCTGTGGATGGGCCGGCGAAAGGATTATCAATTGCGCCTCACTGGGAAAGCATACGCAATAATTATTACAAATTGATGGGATGGGATACCCAGACAGGAATACCATTGCCTGAAACTTTAAAAGAGCTTGGAATCGAAGTAAAAAATGAATGATTTGTGAGGATCCATTGCTTTCTTTCAAATGGTTTGGCGTATCATTCCTTTATACATTATGGGCACAGTAAGAGTTGAGATTTGGGCATGGCCGCGGATTCCTAGGGTGAAGCTTGAAGAAGCGAAGGGACGAATAATCTTTCAGGAAGAAATATGTTCTGGGATATCCGCACTTGACTTGTTTAATAGAATGGCGCTCGACCGGGAAGATTTTCGAGAATTCATTTTCGACAAAGAGAGCCAGAGTTTCAATTTTCACGTGTCTGTGATTATTAATGAAAAAATAGCTACCGCATCTGAATTATCCAAAACGTATTTGAAAGATGGGGATAGAATCGTTATTATTCCTCTGGCCGGAGGAGGTGAAGACCTTTCAATCCGTTAAAACAAATTCGAACTCCCGATTTAAAATCGGGAGTTTCCGGATGGACATTAACTAAAAAGGAGGAGACAGCGATGAAAGAAAAAATCGGTTTTATCGGGATCGGGACCATGGGCAAACCTATGTGCCTCCATTTACTGAAGGCGGGATATCCATTAATGGTTTTCGACATAAATCCCAAGCCGCTGGAAGAGTTGAAAGCGCAGGGGGCGCCGGTTGGACAATCCGGGAAAGAAGTCGCGGCCCAGTCCGATGTGATCATCACGATGTTACCGAATTCGGGGGATGTGGAGAAGGCCATACTGGGGGAAAAGGGGGTCATTGAAGGAGCCAGGAGTAATTCCATTGTCATCGATATGAGCACCATAGACCCGAGTGTTTCCCGTAAGATCGCCCAGGTCCTTTCTCCCAAAGGCCTGAAGATGCTGGACGCCCCGGTGAGCGGAGGCCAAATGGGAGCGATCGCGGCAACTCTGGCCATCATGGTGGGGGGCGAAGAGGGTATTTTCCAGAAATGTCTGCCCATCTTTCAAACCATGGGGAAGAAAGTCATTTTTTGTGGGCCGATCGGCAGCGGGGAAATCGTAAAAATTATGAACAATCTACTGGCCGGAATTAACATGATCGCCACTGCGGAAGCGCTAACCTTAGGGGTCAAAGCGGGGGTGGCCCTTAAGACTTTGTATGACGCGATCAACGCCAGCTCGGGGCAAAATTTCGCGATGCAAAATTACTGTGGGGCCAAAGCTTTTAAAGGAGATTTTGAGCCAGGATTTATGACAGCCTTGATGTACAAGGATTTGGGCCTGGCTATGAACCTGGCCAAAGAAGAAGGGATCCCTGTGCTAATCGGCGGGCTCAGCCATCAGTTTTATTCCAGCATAGTCGCCTCTGGATTGGGCCAGAAAGATTGCTCGATCACCGTTAAATTGTTGGAAGATCTAGCCAAGGTGAAATTACGGCTTTAAATTTCCTTCTGCGTCCAAGAGAAATTTCGGCAACCTCGTCGTAGCCGGGAAATGCGTTTCCCATTCCCCCGACCCCTCTTTGATTTAAAGGGGACGGGGGGATTTTCGGGGTTCGTGGGCGGCGAAGCCGCAAGGGGTCCTTTAAAGAGCTGAAAAACCCGGCCACCCGGGGGTATGTGGAAAAGTGCCTGAAGGCCGCCGTGCCGGCAGAGAAGCGTATGCGCATCACGAAGGTTCTGCAAAACTGGACCGCAGGGCTTCATGGTCCCGGGACCTGGCATGGAGCCGGATCGACTCAGGCGCAGATGATTTCACTCCATCGAGCAGCCAATTTGGAAGAAAAGAAACGCATCGCTAAGAAAATTGCGGGGATCGAAGAATAGGCAAGTTATCCAAGAATCATCAGAAATTAGCAAAAAAATTCCCGTCCGCTTCGCTTGGGGAAAAAGGCCAGGCACCGCCGGCCCGGTTGGGCGAATTTTTCTAAGCTTGGGCAAGGATTCTAGCCTTTTCATCTCAGGAAACATTTCAAATCGCAACCTTGATCCGCGAGTAGATCTATCTTCCGATCTGGGGCGGGAATCGGATGGAGAAGAATCTTTTTTCTCCGGCCGTGGCAGTCTTCTGCGGCATATGGAGGTTCCCAAAAATTATTCTTTCAGGGGGTTGAAAATTGGGTAAAGATGCCTTGATGAAGGAAGCCATTGATCAGCTTCGAGCGCGCCGTGACCAGGCGTATAGCGCGGCTGGGAAAGAGAAAATTGGGGAGTTCCATCAGAAAGGTCTTCTGACCGCCCGAGAGAGAATCGAAGCTCTCTTGGACCCGGGGACATTTTACGAACAATATCTTTTCGCTGAGACCATCTGCCGCGATTTCGGGTTGGACCGGAGACGCTATCCGGGTGATGGGGCGGTTGTGGGCTTCGGAGAGATCGCTAAGCGACGAGTTTGCATTACGGCCAATGACAGTTTGATCATGGGAGGGTCAGGAGCCAGCTCGCACATTCGCAAGCTGGCCCAGACCATTGATCAGGCAGTTAAGCTGGGTTGCCCCTTCGTCCAACTGAATGACTCTTCCGGCGGACGGATTA
>Ga0214473_10003304_pt1 | contig 19580 bp, 19 predicted proteins | sample RVTome_7_FD_203509 | JGI IMG/M metagenome (GOLD analysis project Ga0214473, IMG submission 203509) | Soil microbial communities from uranium-contaminated site in the Upper Colorado River Basin, Wyoming, United States - RVT98D197 | ecosystem: Environmental > Terrestrial > Soil > Contaminated >... | reverse complement strand
GGGCTGCGCCGGATCCGCCAGTGGGGCCCGGTTTGGTCGGGGCCGCACCGCGACCACACCCTCCGCTCGACCACCGGGCGGGGGGTGCGACGAATGGCACTCGTGGCCGTGGGCGCGGCGCTCCTCGTGCCGGGGCTGCTGCCCGGGTTCCGCTCGGAGGCGCTCGTGGACCTGTCCGGGGCGGGGAGCGACGCGGTGCGCCTCGACCCGTTCGTCTCGATCCACGCGGCCCTCAACCGGGACGAGCCCGTCGACCTGCTCCGCGTCACGACGGACGGCGCCGGCGCCTACTGGCGGGTCTATGCGCTCGACCGCTTCGACGGGACGGGGTGGACCCTGGCCGAGGAGGCGCTCGCCGACGCGCCGGAGTTCCCGAACCCTGCACGTCTGCCGGTGAGCTTCCCCTCGGACGCGGAGGCCCTCGAGCAGCGGTTCGAGGTCCTGCACGACTTCGCGGACCGCTTCGTCCCGATGGCCTTCCCGGCCGAGGTCCTCACGCTCCCGACGGACGGTGCCCGCTACGACGGCGTGCTCGGCACCGCGATCGCCCCCGAGCCGCTCGAGGAGGGCGACAGCTACCGCGTGACCTCGCGCAGGGTACTGCCGACGCCGAAGCAGCTCGAGGCGGTCTCGTTCGGCGCACCGACCGAGTACGGCGAGTACACCTTCCTACCCGAGTCCGTCCCCCCCGAGGTCGCCGACATCGCCCTCGAGTGGACGCAGGACGCCGAGAGCGCCTACCGGAAGGTGCTCGCGATCCAGGACCATCTCCTCGATACGACGGTCTTCGAGTACGAGGTGCTCGAGGAGGAGACCGAGAACGACCCCAGCACCATCGTCGAGTTCCTGACGGTCACGAGGAAGGGGTTCTGCCAGCAGTTCGCGGTGTCGATGGCGGTGCTCGTCCGCGAGCTCGGCATCCCGGCGCGGCTCGCCGTCGGCTACAAGGAGGGGTCCTCGGTGGGCGGATCATTCGTCGTGGCCACCGACGACGCCCACGTGTGGGTCGAGGTCCTGTTCCCCGGCTACGGGTGGCTCGCGTTCGAGCCGACGCCGGGCTCGGCCAGCCCGCTCGCCGAGCCCGGGACCTACCTGAACCCGGTCGCTCCCGCGGGCGAGGGCCAGGACCAGGGCGAGCAGGGCGGGATCGATGGGGGGATCGGTCCGGACTCGGGGCTGCCGCCGAAGATCGCCGGCATGGAACGGGCCGAGGCGCGACGATCGGGCCCGATCGACCTGTCCGGCGTGACCCCCGCACCGTCGCCCGTGCCCGCCGAGCCGGGCTACGCCATCCCGTACGGCTTGCTGCTCGCGATCGTGCTCGTTGCGCTCGGCGCGCTCCTCGTCGTGGTGCCGATTGCGAAGGGGGCGTGGCGGTATCGGGCGCTCCACCGCCGACGCGAGCCCCGTGAGGCGGTGCTCGCCGCGTACCGGGTGTTCGACGGCGAGGCGGCCGACCTCGGTCTCGGGCGGGCGGACGGCGAGACCCTCATGGAGTACCGGGATCGGATCGGCTCCAAGGTCCGTTTCTCGGATGGGCACCTCACCGCCCTGACGGGAGCCGCCATGCGCGCAGCCTATTCCGCCGATCCCGTCGCCCGTGAAGACGCCCAGGAGGCCGCTCGCGCGGCGCAGACGGCCATCCGTGACATGCGGCGGAACACGGCGCTCGTTCGCCGCCTGACGGGTGTCTACCGGCCCGGCGTCTAGACGCTCGGCCTAGGTACCGGTCTGAGCGTGGGCCGCCGCCTCGCGAAGGGCCCGGACGAAGCGATCGCGATCCTCCCGGAACTGGCCGACCTTCGAGTCCACGCCCGTTGCGATTTCATCGATCGCGACGAAGAACGCGAGCTGGCCCTCCCGGAGGGCGTCCAGGACCTCCCCGTCACGCCGACAGATCTTGAAGATGCTCTGCCCGTCGGTGACCAGGCTGACCTCGGACAGGTGCCGGTCGAGGGCCGCTCGGCGGTTCAGGTAGTCCCAGGCCCGCCGGACGCGCTGCAACGACATCCCGCCGTCGAGCAGCGATCGTACGACCCTCAGGGCGACCAGGTCGCGGAACGAGTAGAGCCGCGCGACGCCAGGTCGTCCTCCGGTGCCTTGCACCGACGGTTTCACCAGCCCGATGTGATCCCAATACCGGAGCTGCCGCGGTGTGCAGCCCGTGAACTTCGTTGCTTGATGAGCGGTGAACCCCTCCATAGGAACGCGCGCCTTCCGACGACTCGTCACCCACCTCGAACTCTTCACGGTCCGTCAGCTGGTCGAGGGAAGGCTCGACTTCCTGTTGACGGTCACGCCCCGGGGAAGGTGACGTTGTTGTACTGCGCGCGCGGTGCACGTGGCAAGTGCGCAGGTAGGTTCGCACGGCGATCGTGGTGTTCGTCCCACCCGTCGACCCACGGGGTGCGGGCGGGTCATCCCTCGGGGTGTTGCGGCGGCCGGAGCCGGCCCGACATCCGGGCGAGGAGCGCGGCGATCGAGAAGCGACCCGACTGCTGCATCGCCCGCACCTGGTCGAGCGTCAGTTGCTTCAGGTACCGGTAGATCAGGAGGGACGACGCGAGCATGACGCCGAACCCAACGGCCGCGATCCACAAGGAGACGGGGAACAGCATCAGCATCACGAACCCCGCGATGAACGCGAGGAACGACCAGCGGATGCGGCTCGCGAGGTGCGACGACAGCGAGGAACGACTCACCGTCTCCACGAGACGGGGGTCCTCCTCGGCCAATCGCTGCTCGATCTCGTCGAGGATGCGCTGCTCGTCAGGCGAAAGGGGCATCTGGCTCCGATCGGTCGGGACGGCACCTCGATTATAGGGACCACCGCCGCTCGAACTGAAGGGTCATCCGTCGGGATCCGGCGTCCGGCGGTCGCGTCGGTCGCGTCGGCGCCCGAGCAGGGCCGCCGGCATGGCTGCCCCCCGGCCGAACCGCTGCTCGATGCGGTCGAGGGCGCGCTCGACATCGCCCCGCCGCTCGCCCCGCAAGAGGGCGAGCTGCTCCTGCCCCGCCGGGACCAGCCCTGTCGCCGCGATACCCAGGAGCCGCACCCGTCGGCGCGCACCGGGCAGACCCCGGTAGAGCTCGGCGGCCACCTCGTACAGATCGGCTCCCACGTCGGTCGATGCCGGGATCGTCCGCGAGCGCGTGAGCGTGGTGAAGTTGGCCAGGCGCACCTTCAGCGTGATCGTCCGGGCTCGATAGCCATCCTCGCGCAGGCGCGCGGCGACCCGGTGTGAGAGCGCGAGCGCCTCGCGGAGCAGGTCTTCCTCGGCGTCCAGGTCGGCGTCGAAGGTCTCCTCGTGGCTCACCGACTTCGGCGCCTCGTAGGCGACGACCGGGCGATCGTCCAGGCCGAGCGCCAGATCGTGCAGGTCCCGCGCGTGCTGCTCGCCCAGCAGGCGCCCGAGCACGGCCACCGGTGTCCGCCCCAGGTCCCCGACCGTCTTCACGCCCAGGTGCCCGAGCGTCTCGGCGGTCTTCTCACCAACGCCCCACAACGCTCGCACGGGAAGCGGTTCGAGGAAGGCCGCGACCCCGTCTCGCCGCACGACGACGAGGCCGTCCGGCTTCGCCTGCTTCGAGGCGAGCTTCGCGACGAGCTTGCTCGGTCCCACGCCGACCGAGCACCGCACGCCGACACCTTCGAGCACCTCTCGGCGGATCTTCGCCGCGATGTCGGCCGGCTCGCCGAAGAGCAGGAGCGCGCCCGAAACGTCCAGGAAGGCCTCGTCGAGCGAGATGGGCTCGACGAGCGGGGTGACCGCGAGCAGGATCTCGCGGAACCGGTTCGAGTGCGCCTTGTACGAATCGAAGTCCGGGGGCACGAACACGGCGTCGGGGCACAGGCGCTTGGCTCGGACGGCGGGCATGGCGTTCCGGATCCCGAACGCGCGAGCCTCGTACGAGGCCGACATCACGACCCCGCGCGAGCCCGCCCCGCCGACGACGACCGGCCTGCCGGCGAGCGCGGGGTCCTTCAGCACCTCGACCGAGGCGTAGAACGCGTCGAGGTCCACGTGGAGCATCGGCTCGGCCGGGCGGGGGTGCGTCACCGCCGCCGAGCGTACCCCCGCTCGTGCGCCGGCCGCCTCACCATCCCGTCGAGCCCCCGCTCGCATGCCACAGCTTGCGCGGCGCGACCGCCGCCGAAGGCCCGGTGGGACGTGGCGCCGTGAGCGCCTCGGCGAGCCGCCCCTCGCGCCGAGCTCGATGCAGCGCGACGAGGTCCCACACGTCCTCGGCGACCACGCTCACCCCCCGCACGCCCGTGCGCCGAACCTGCCCCCGCACGACGAGCACGTACGAGTGGAAGACCGTCTTCGCGACCTTCGGCTGCACGCTCTCGAAGACGGTCACGTCCACCGGCCCCGTCGCGTCGTCCAGCGTGAGGAAGATGATCCGCTGCCCGCTCCGGATCGCCGGCGTCTGCGACGCCACCTTCACCCCCGCCACCATCACCCACGCCCCCGCCCGCTGTCTCCACAGATCCCGAGCCCGCACCACCCCCAGATCCGCCAACACCGGCTCGAAGAAGCTGACGAGGTGCCGCGACGCATCCAACCCAACGACCTCGAGCTCGGCGCGAACCCTCTCCGCGTCCGAGTACTCCGGCAGCGAGAGCGCCAACTGCTCCGGCGGTCCCGAGAGGTCGAGCGCCATCTGCTCCCCCTCCCGCCCCGCCTCCGCCGTCATCGCCGTGTACAGCCGATCCCGCCGCGTTCCCCGACCGAGCCCGTCGAACGCCCCCGCGTGGGTCAGCGCCTGAACGACCGGACGAGACACGGACGTCCTCCGCAGGAAGTCCCCCACGTCGCGGAACGGCCGCTGAGCACGGGCCTCGAGGATCGACCGGATCTCCGCGTCCGAGATCCCATGCACGTCCTTCAACGCCAGCCGGATCCCGTACCGCGGAGCGGTGCCGGCGCCGCCGAGCAGGGAGGGCCCCGGCCCGGGCGTCGTCGAGGCCGCCGGAACTGCCCGTGGTGCGCAACCGAGCACAGCGGACCGAGCAGCCCGGGCCGGGGCCCCGACCGCCCCGCGCGCCGGCACCGTCCGGGCTTCGACGACGTAGTCGGGGTCGCTCTGGTTGACGTCCAGCGGGAGGATCTCGATGCCGTGCTCCCTGGCGTCTTCGAGGATGAGGCGCCTCGGGTACATGCCGGGGTCGTGGGTGAGCACGCCCGCCAGGAAATGGGCCGGGTGATGCGCTTTCAGCCACGCCGACTGGTACGTCGGGACCGCGAAGGCGGCGGCGTGAGCCTTGCAGAAGCCGAAGCTGGCGAACTGGGCTACGTCGTTCCAGGTCCGCTCGGCGACCGCGTCCGGGATGCCTTTCGCTTCGGCCCGGGTCAGGAAGTCCGCTTGGAGGGCGGGGAGCATCTCGTCGTCGTCGAGGTGCCGCCGGACGTGGTCGGCGTAGGTCAGGTCGTGGCCGGTGAGGGCGGCGATGACGCGGATGACCTGCTCGTGGAAGACGATGACGCCGAAGGTCTCCTGGAGCGCGGGGCGCAGGGAGGGGTGGGCGTAGGTGGGGCGCTCGCGGGCGTGGCGGCGGTTGAGGTAAGGGCGGATCATGTCGGACTTCACGGGGCCGGGGCGGAACAGGGAGATGTCGACGATGAGGTCCTCCCAGCGGGTGGGCTGGAGCTTCTGGAGGAGCTCGCGCTGGCCGGGAGACTCGATCTGGAAGCACCCAAGGGTGTCCGAAGCGCGGATGAGCTCGAACGTCGGCTCGTCGTCGAGCGGGATCTGCTCGAGGTCGACCTTCTCGTGCTCGGTGCGGGCGATCTCGTCCAGGCAATGGCGCATCGCCGAGAGCATCCGCACGCCGAGCACGTCGAGCTTCAGGTAGCCGAGCAGCTCGACGTCGTCCTTGTCGGCCTGGATCATCCGGTAGCCCTGGTACGAGCGCTCGAGCGGCACGCGGGTCACGAGGTCGTCGTTCGAGAGCACGATGCCCGAGGGGTGGAGCGCGAGGTGGCGGGGGAAGCCGTTCAGGCGCTCGGCGACCTTGAACAGCAGCTCGAGCTGGCCGGCGTTCAGGTTCTGGCCGGCGAGCTCGGGCAGGCGCTCGATCGCCACGCGCAGGTCGTCGGCGCCGATGTGCGGGAAGGCCTTCGCGATCGTGTCGACCTCGGGCTCGGGCAGGCCGAGGGCCTTGCCGACCTCGCGCACCGCGGCGCGTGCCCGGTAGGTGTCGACCATCGCGACGCACGCGGTGCGCTCGTCGCCGTGGCGCGAGAGCACCATGTCGTAGACGTCCTCGCGTCGGGCCGACTCGACGTCGATGTCGATGTCCGGCAGCTCCTCGCGCATCGGGTTCAGGAAGCGCTCGAACGCGAGGTCGTGGCGGACGGCGTCGACGTCGGAGATGCCGGTCAGGTAGCACACGAGCGAGCCGGCGGCGCTCCCCCGGCAGGCGCACCGGATGCCCATCGCGCGGATGTCGTCGACGATCCCCGCGACCGTGAGGAAGTACGCCGAGAAGCCGAGCTTGTGGATCATCGCGAGCTCGTGGTCCAGGCGGTCGCGGACCGCGCGCGTCGGCTTCATGCTCCGGCGCTCGAGCCCGCGCCAGCACCGCTCGGCGAGCATGGAGGACGCGCTCCGCCCGGCGGACGTCGGGAACTCCGGCATGTGCATCCGGCGCAGCCCGAGGTCGAACGTGCACGACTCGGCGATGTCGAGGGTGGCCTCGGCGAGGTCGGGACGCTCCTCGAAGAGCCAGCGCATCTCCCGTGCAGGCTTCAGCCATCCCTCGGCGTTCACCCTCGAGACGTTGTGCCGGTTGATCGGCACGATCTCCCGCATACACTCGAGCGCGTCCGCCAGGAACGCGTCCTCCGGCACCAGGTACCGCACCGCGTTCGTCCCCACTGCCCGCACCTCAGCGCGGTCGGCCAGGCGCAGCATCGCCCGGATCTCGTCCCGCGACCCCGCCTCGACCCGCTGCTCGACCCCGACGTGCAGTCGCTCCCCGAACGCGTCCCTGAAGGGCCCGAGCGCTCGCCTCGCCGCATCGGGTCGCCCACCGACCGCGAGCCGCCCGATCGGGGACGAGGGCCCTAACAACGCGACGAGGCCCGAGGCGTGTGCGCACACCTGCTCGGCCGTGACCGACGGCTCCCCCCGCTCCCCGACCATGTGCGCATCCGTGATGAGCCGACACAGGTTCGCGTACCCGGTCGGATCCCGAGCAAACAGCGTCACGGACCCGGAGTCGGGACGGGCGGGGTCGGTCCGGGCGTCGTCGAGGCGGTCCGAAGGGCCGGCCGAGCAGCCCGGACCGAGCCCCGACCGCCCACGCACCGTTAGTGACGCGCCGAGGATCGGCCGTACGCCATGCTTCTGGCACGCGCTCACGAACCGAGCCGCGCCGTAGAGTCCGTCGCGGTCGGTGAGCGCCACCGCGGGCATGCCGAGCTCGGCTGCCCGCCGCGCGAGGTCCTCGGGTGAGAACGCCCCCTCCTTCAGCGAGAAGAAGGAGCGAACGTCGAGGTGGACGAAGAACCCACTCATGTACGCATGATGGGATAGAGTGTTATCATCACAGCGAGATGATCCGAACCCAGATCCAGCTGACCGAGGGACAGGCGGCGAAGCTGAAACGGATCGCCGCGGAACGCGGTGTCTCGATGGCGGAGATCATCCGCGAGGCCGTCGAGCGGATCCCCGCTTCGGACGACCGGAGCCAGCGCATGGCTCGAGCTCTGGAAGTGGGCCGACGTGGTTTCCGCGATCGTGACAGCGCGACCGACGTGAGCGTTCGGCACGACGACTACCTCGCGGACGCATACGCCGAGTGACTACCTTCGTCGACACCTCGGCGTTCCTCGCCATGCTGTCGGAGACCGACGCCGGCCACGACAGGGCGCTGGGATGGCTCGAGGAGACCACCGCGTATGCGGACGAACAGCTCGTGACGCACGACTACGTCGTGATCGAAACCGCCGCGCTCGTGCACGCTCGACTCGGCCGCACAGCGGTTCGGGCGTTCTTCGACGACATGCTTCCGGCATGTGAGGTCCGGTTCGTCGACCCGTCGTTGTACGCACGGAGTGTGAGCGCGTACCTCGCATCGCTCGACCGACGCACCTTGCTCGTCGATCGGGTGAGCTTCGAGCTGATGCGTGCGCTGGGGGTTCGGCGCGCGTTCGCCCTGGACCGGGACTTCACCCGCGAGGGGTTCGAGACGGTTCCGTAGCTCCTCCACGTCATCAGTCCCACAGGCGTTCCATATGCCAGCGGTCGCGGTGACGGTCGTGGTACAGGTCCCAGACGGCGCCGCCACGGGCCTCGACGCGCCAGTACTCGCGGTCGCGGCCGTCGGCCCACCACCGGCCCTCGATGCGCCAGCGGCCGATCACGTCGGCGACCTCGTACCGGCGGCCGCGCCACACGAACGCGCACGGCATCCCGGCATCCCGCTCGACCCGCACCTCGACCTCCTCGTCGTAGCGCTTCGCCATCGATCTCGCCTCTTCTCGTGACCACCTCCCCCTCCGGGGTAATCGAACGTATGTTCGAGGGGGAAGGTTACGATACGCCCGGGGTCCGACACCGGTCAAGTCGAGGTATCCGCGCAGGTCAGCGGGTCTCTTCGCGACGGACGTACCACTCGCGGTGGAGCGTGCATCGGCCCCGACCGTCGAGGTCGCAGACCAAGATCCCGTCGAGCGCCACACGGCCGCCCTCGTCGACATCGAAAGACACCCGCCAGTTCGCGACGCCCCGGTCCCCTTCCACCGCGAGCACCTCGAACCAGGTCTCGAAACCAGGCTGCACGCCGCCCTCGACCCAGTTCTGGACGATCGTCTCGCGGCCGGTGGCAACCTGCTCGAACGGGCCGTAGGAGTAGACGGCGTCCTCGGTGAAGAGCGCCTCGACCTCGGCCGCGTCGTTCGAGCGCCAGGCGGCGAAGTACCGATCGAGCCACGCTGCGAACGTGTCGCGGTCCATCGGCGGCATCCTACGCTCGGGCCCGAGCCGATAGGCTCCGTCGGGTGGGAGCCGAGGAGCTGCTCGTCGTCTGCGTCCCGAACTTCAGCGAGGGGCGTCGCGCCGAGGTCATCGACGCGATCTGCGACGCCCTCGCGAGCGTGCCCGGCGCGCGCCTGGTCTACCGGCAGGCCGACGCCGAGCACAACAGGCTCGACACCACCGTGATCGGCTCTCCCGAGGCCGTCCGCGCGAGCGCGCTCGCCGGTGCCGCCAAGGCCGTCGAGCTCATCGACATGGAGCAGCACCACGGCGGCCACCCGCGGATGGGCGCTGCCGACGTCATCCCGTTCGTGCCGCTCCGCGGGCTCTCGATGGACGACTGTGTCGAGCTCGCGCGCGCGTTCGCGAAGGAGCTCGCCGAGACGCTGGACCTGCCGGTGTACCTCTACGACCGCGCGGCGCTCGTGCCCGAGCGTGCGAGCCTCGCCGAGGTCCGCAAGGGCGAGCTCGAGGGCCTGCGCGAGGCCGTCGCGCGGGGCGAGCGCTTGCCCGACTTCGGCCCACACCGGATCGGCCGGGCGGGGGCGACGGCGGTCGGTGCTCGCAAGGCGCTCATCGCGTTCAACCTGTACCTGTCGGGCTCGGAGGCCAACGCGAAGGAGATCGCGAAGGCGATCCGCGAGTCGAGCGGCGGGCTCCCCGCCGTCCGCGCGATCGGCTTCGCGGTGCCCGAGCGCGACCGCGTGACGGTCTCGATGAACGTCGTGGACTTCGAGGTCACGGATCTCCGCGCGGCGTTCGACGCCGTGCGTGCCGAGGGCGCCCGGCGGGGTATGGAGGTGCTGGATGGCGAGATCGTGGGGCTCGTGCCGCAGGCGGCGATCTCGGACGAGGACATCGCGTACCTACGACTGGAGGGTTTCGATGCGGAACACCAGATCCTGGAGCGGCTCGTGAGCGGCGAGAGCATCCGCCGGCAGGAGGTGCAGGCGTTCCTCGACGTCCTCGCCTCGGACTCCCCCACCCCGGGCGGCGGCGCGGTCGCGGGGCTCGCGGGGGCGGCCGGCGCGGCGCTCATCGAGATGGTGGTGCGGCTCACGCTCGGCAAGGACGACTACGCGGACGTCGGCGAGCGCATGGGCGCCGTCCTCGCCGAGGCCGAGACCGCACGTACGGAGTTCCTCGATCTCGCCGACCGGGACGCCATCGCGTTCGACGGCGTGATGGCCGCGTTCAAGATGCCGAAGGGCACCGACGCCGAGAAGGCCGCCCGCGCCGAGGCGATCCAGCGCGGGTACGAGGCCTCGGCCTCCGTGCCGCTCGAGGTCGCCCGGCGCGCGGTCGCGCTCATGGAGCTCGCGCGCGAGGCGACCGAGAAGGGCAACGTGAACGCGGCGTCGGACGGCGCCTCGGCCGCGGCGATGCTGTTCGCCTCGGCGACGTGCGCACTGTTCAACGTGGACATCAACGCCGCCTCGGTGAAGGATGCCGCCGCGGTCGAACGCATGCACGGCGAGGTTGCCACCCTCCGCGCCGAGGCCGCCGCGCTCCTGGACGCCACGAACCGCGCGTTCGCCGAGCGCTTCGCGTAACGGTATGCGCCGCTGGTCGCCCGGCTATGGAGTCGTCCTGCGTGAGGTGTGGCGGGGCGAGGTCTTCGCTGCGCGCCCCGCGATCATCGTGCGGGACGATCCCAAGGAGGTCGTGGTCGTCGTCCCGCCGCAGGTGGGCTGCGGCGTCCCGGTGGACGAGGACGGCGTGGAGCTCCGCGTGCCGGACCGCGCATGGCATCTCGAGATCCGCGAGCGCGGCCCGAACGACGTCCTGTCGTTCGCATGGCCGGACACGCCGTACGCCGTCCTGCGCTGGCATACGCCCGACGGTGTGCACGCGTGGTACGTGAACCTCCAGGACCCCCTGCGCCGTACCGCGATCGGCTTCGACACCACCGATCACGCGCTCGACGCGATCGTCGCGCTCGACGGCACGTGGGGGTGGAAGGACGAGGACGAGCTCGCCGAGGCCGTGGAGCATGGCCTCTTCACCCCGGACCAGGCCGCGACGTTCCGCGTCGAGGGTGAGCGCGCCGTGGCGAGGATCCTCGACCACGAGCCGCCCTTCGACCACGACTGGAGCGGCTGGCGCCCCGACGGGAGATGGGCCGTGCCCTCGCTCCCCGAGGGCTGGGACCGCGTCGAGGTCTAGGTCAGCTCTGGCAACACGTGCTCGACGAAGTCGTCGAGACGCGCGCGACCCTCGCTCGGCCACTCGACGTGCAAGTAGGAGACGCCGCCGTCGCGCATCCACTGGAAGGCGCGCTTGACCTCGTCCCAGGGCTCACTGATCGACAGGCTCGAGGCGCGCAGGACCTGGGACGGGTCGCGGCCGGCGGCCTCGGCGGCCCGGTCGACGATCGCGTTCATCTCGGCGAGCTCCTCGGGCGTGTCGGCCCATCCGTGCCAGACGTCGGCGTGGCGGCCGGCGATCGGCAGCAGGCGCTCGCGGCCGGTGCCGCCGACCCAGATCGGCGGGTGGGGGTGCTGCACCGGCTTCGGGCGGTAGAGCGCGTCGTCGAGGCGGTAGTGCTCGCCCCCGAACGAGACACGCTCGCCGCTCATGAGCAGCTCCAGGATCTGCACGCCCTCCTCGAGCCGGTCCATGCGCTCGGCCACCGCGGGGAACGGGATGCCGAGCTCGGTGTGCTCCTCGACGTTCCACGCGGCACCGACGGCGCACTCGACCCGCCCACCCGAGATGTGGTCGACGGTCACGACCTCGGTCGCGAGGATCGAGGGCAGGCGGTGCGTCATGCCGGTCACCATCGTGCCGAGCCGGATCCGAGACGTCGCGGCGGCGAGAGCCGCGAGCAGCGTCCAGCCTTCGAGGCACGGGCCGTCGGGGTCCGCGTACAGCGCGCTGAAGTGGTCGAAGACCCACGCGCCGTCGAAGCCGGCGGCCTCGGCGAACCGGGTCCGCTCGAGGATCTCGTCCCAGGTCAGCTGGTGCTGCGAGACGTCCAGTCCGAACCGCATCTTCAGGCCTCCTCGTCGTCGGCGTAGTCCCACGTGCGGAGCTCCCCCGGCTCGAGACGCAGGATCAACGACGCCGGCGCGGTCTCCTGCGTGAAGTCCTCCTCGCGCTCGTCGCCCTCGTAGCGCACGTTGATCCGGCGGGCGGCGGCCTCGACGCCCCTCGTCCCGATGCGTGCGTCGCAGAGGATCTCCACGCCGGTCCAGGGGTAGGTCTGCTCGGCGACGACGAGGCTCACGCGTGGGTCGCGCCGGACGTGGCGCACCTTCTCGCTCCCCTCGAGGGTCACGACGTTGAAGCCGCCCTCGCGCCACTCGTGCCACACGGGCGAGAGCCGCACGCCGCCGTCGGGCCGGCGGGTCGCGAGGACAGACGTGATCGGACGGTCGAGGAACCCGAGCAGGTCGTCGATCGGGATGTCGCGGTGCATCGAGCGCATCGTAGCCGGGTTGTCGCTCGGCGGGTCCGTGCGGGAGGCTACGGCGGCGATGCCCGATCTCTCCGACCTCCGCGAGCGCTTCCCGGCCCTGCGGCGCGAGCACGACGGCCGTCCGGCGGTCTTCCTCGACGCGCCCGGCGGGTCTCAGGTGCCCGAGACCGTGATCGAGGCGATGGCCGCCTACCTGCGCTCAAGCAACGCGAACACGCACGGCGCGTTCGCGACGAGCGCGGAGACCGACGCAGTGATCGAGCAGGCGCACCTCGCGGCGGCCGACCTCCTGCACGCCGATCCCGACGAGGTCGTGTTCGGCCCGAACGCGACGACGCTGCTGCTCTCGATCTCGCGCTCGGTGGGGCGGACGCTCGGACCGGGTGACGAGGTCGTCGTCACGAGGCTCGACCACGACGCGAACGTGCGGCCGTGGGTGCTCGCGGCGCAGGACGCCGGGGCGACGATCCGATGGGTGGACATCGGCGACGAGGACGTGACGCTGGACCTCGCGTCGTTCGAGGGCGCCCTGTCCGAGCACACGAAGGTCGTCGCGATCACCTTGGCCTCGAACGCCGTGGGGACGATCACACCCGCGGCCGAGCTTACGCGCATGGTGCACGAGCGCACGCCCGCGATCGTCGTGTGCGACGGCGTTCACCTCGCGCAGCACCGCTCGATCGACGTGCGCGCGATCGGCGCCGATCTGCTCGCGTGCTCGCCGTACAAGATCTTCGGCCCGCACGTCGGCATCCTGTTCGGTCGGCGCGAGCTCCTGCGCTCGCTCACCCCGTACAAGGTCAGGCCGGCGAGCGACGACCTGCCCTTCCGCTTCGAGACCGGGACGCAGAACCACGAGGGCCTCGCCGGCTGGACCGCCGCGGTCGAGTACCTCGCCGAGGTCGGCCGCACCCACGGCGAGACCGCGGGCCCGTCGCGGCGCGAGGCCGTGGCCGCGGCGTTCGGCGCGTTCGGCGCGTGGGAGCACGATCTGAGCGCGCGGTTCCTCGAGGGGGCCCGCTCGCTGCCCGGTCTGCGCGTCTACGGCATCACCGATCCCGGGCGCCTGGCCGAGCGCACCCCGACGTTCGCGGTGCGCCTCGGCGAGCAGCACCCGTTCGAGACCGCGAAGACCCTTGGCGGGCGCGGGATCTACGTCTGGGACGGGCACTACTACGCGCTCGAGCTGATGGAGCGCCTCGGCCTGCAGGAGACCGGCGGCGCGGTGCGGATCGGCTTCTGCCACTACAACACGCCCGCCGAGGTCGACCGCGTGCTCGAGGAGCTCTCGGCGCTGGCCTGACACGACCGGAGCCGCGTTTCCGCAGGTTGCTAGGATTGCGCGGGGCTCCCTCCACGACCTGCGGAAAGGAACCACATGCGCATCCTGATCCTGGGCGGCGACGGCTACCTGGGCTGGGCCACGTCGATGTACTTCTCGCGACGCGGCCACGAGGTACACGCCGTCGACAACTACCTCCGCCGGACGATGCACGAGGAGAACGGCACCGACTCGCTCACGCCGATCCTCGAGTCGCTCCCGGCCCGTGCCCAGGCGTGGAAGGACGTCACCGGGCTCGACATCGGCGTCACCGAGGGCGACCTCACCGACTGGGCGATCGTCGAGCGCCTGTTCGAGGAGTTCCCGCCCGAGGCCATCGTGCACTACGGCGAGATGCCCTCGGCGCCGTACTCGATGATCGACCGCGACCACGCGGTCTTCACGCAGACGAACAACGTCGTGAACACCCTGAATGTGCTCTATGCGATGGCCGAGATCACGCCCGACGCGCACCTGGTGAAGCTCGGCACGATGGGCGAGTACGGCACGCCGAACATCGACATCGAAGAGGGCTACATCGAGATCAACCACAACGGGCGCACCGACGTGCTGCCCTTCCCGAAGCTGCCCGGGAGCTTCTACCACCTCTCGAAGGTGCACGACTCGCACAACATCCACTTCGCGTGCCGGATCTGGGGTCTCCGTGCGACCGACCTCAACCAGGGCGTCGTCTACGGCATCGAGACCGAGGAGACGAAGCTCGACGAGCGCCTCGTCACGCGGTTCGACTACGACGAGCTGTTCGGCACGGCGCTGAACCGCTTCTGCCTCCAGGCGGTCATCGGGCACCCGCTCACGGCGTACGGCAAGGGCGGGCAGACCCGTGGGTACCTCAACATCGTCGACACCCTGCGGTGCGTCGAGCTCTCGGTGCTGAACCCGGCCGCCGAGGGCGAGTTCCGGGTCTTCAACCAGTTCACCGAGCAGTTCTCGATCAACGAGCTCGCCGAGCACGTCCGCGAGGCCGCCCTGCACCACGGCCTGCGCGCCGAGCCCGTACACGTCGAGAACCCACGCGTCGAGCTCGAGGAGCACTACTACAACGCGAAGCACACGAAACTCATGGACCTGGGGCTCCTGCCGCACCTGCTCTCGGAGACGCTCATCGAGTCGATGTTCTCGACGATCGAGCGCTACAAGGACCGGGTGATCCTCGACCGGATCGACCCGCGCACGCGCTGGCGCGGCGCCCTCCGCGAGCGCTCGGCCAACTGATCGCCCCATGATCGCGCTGCGGATCCTCGGCGGGATCTTCGCGGTGGCGTTCTTCGTCCTCGCCCTCGTCCGGTACCGACGGCGGCAGATCAGCCGCCTGAACCTCATCATCTCGTGGCTGCTCTCGCTCGGCGTGCTCTTGCTCGCGATCGCGCCCTCGTTGTTCAACCCGCTGTTCGAGGTGTTCAACTTCGAGCAGGGCAGCGGCGAGCGCCTCACGGCCGTCCTGCTATTCGCCGTCGTCATCCTGTTCGCGCTCCTGCTGCGGATGCAGTCCGAGGCCGACACGAGCGAGCGGAGCATCCGGCTCCTCGTCGAGTCCCTCGGGCAGATGACCTTCGACTGGCCTGCGGCGGAGCGGTTCCCGGAGGGCAAGCGGATCGTCGTGATCAGCCCCGCGTACAACGAGGCCGAGAACGTCGGTGCGGTCCTCCAAGCGATGCCGAGGCGGATCGACGACTTCGCGGTCATGCCGATCGTGATCGACGACCACTCGGATGACGGGACGGCCGAGGTCGCGCGCGCCGCAGGAGCGTTCGCGGCATCCCTGCCGATCCGCCGTGGAGGCGGGCTCGCGCTCCGCGTCGGTTACGACATCGCCCTGAAGCTGGGGGCCGACATCGTCGTGACGATCGACGCCGACGGGCAGCACCAGCCCGAGGAGCTCCCAGCGCTCCTGCGACCGATCATCGCCGGCGAGGCCGACCACGTGAACGGCTCGCGGATGCTCGGCGACTTCGAGCGCGAGAGCCTGATCCGGCACGTCGGGGTGCACTTCTTCTCGCGCGTGGTGACACTGCTCACCGGGCAGCGCGTCACCGACATCTCGAGCGGCTACCGGGCGACGCGCGCCGACACGCTCCGGAAGCTGATCCTCGAGCAGGACCAGTTCTGGACCTCCGAGGTCACGATCGAGGCCCTGCGGCAGCACGCCCGCGTCGTGGAGGTCCCGGTCACCTTCCTCACGCGACGCGGCGGCGTCTCGAAGAAGCCGAAGTCGCTGCGGTACGGCTGGAACTTCTCCAAGGCGATCGTGAAGACCTGGCTGCGCTGAGCTTCAGCCGGCGAGCGCGACGGCGACCCCGGCGGCCAGACCCGCGTTGGATGCGAGCAGCGCCAGGTTCGCCTCGAGGCTCACACCCGCGGTCTCCTCGGCCAGCGCCGAGAGCAGGAAGGGCGTCAAGGCCTTGCCGCGCACGCCCTCGCGCCCGGCGCGGGCCTCGCCGCGGCGCACGGCCTCGGCGACCGTGATCGCGTCCATCTCGTGCGAGCGCGGCACCGGGTTGCAGAGCAGCACCGCAGAACGCACGCCGAGCGCACGCTGCGCCCGCGCGATCGCGGCGGCCTCGGCGGGCGTGTCGGCGCGGTGCTCGAGCTCGACCGGGGCCTCCCGCGCGAGGAAGAACGGCAGCCGGTCGACCCCGTAGCCGACGACCGCCACGCCGAGCTCCTCGAGCCGCTCGTGGGTCGCGACCGGGTCGACGATCGACTTCGGCCCCGAGCACACGAGCAGGACGGGCGTCCGGGCCAGCTCGAGGAGGTCCGCCGAGACGTCGCCGGCCTCCGCGTGCACACCGCCGATACCGCCGGTCGCGCCGATCGCGATCCCCGCGGCGTGCGCGGCCCAGATCGTCGTCGACACCGTGGTCGCGCCGAGGACGCCGCCCGCGAGCGCCATCGGCAGGTCACGCCGTGCCACCTTCGCGATGCCCTCCGGATCGCAGAAGCGCTCGAGCTCGGCGCCCGAGAGCCCGACACGCACCTCGCCCGCCACCACGCCGATCCACGCGGGGAGAGCACCGGCGTCGCGGATAGCGGCCGACATGCGCTCGACCGCCTCGACGTTGCGAGGCATCGGCAGGCCTTGCGAGAGCACGCTCGTCTCGAGCGCGACCACCGGGCGGCCGGCCATGAGCGCGTCGCGGACCTCGGCCGAGGGCACGACGAGCGTGCTCACGCCGGGCCGCCGTCCGGCCACGACCGCAGGCTCGACACCTGGAGCGCGCCAGCGTGACACGCGTGACGCAGCGCCTCACGCGGGGACGCACCGCGGGCCAACGAGGCCAGGAACACCCCGTCGAACGCGTCGCCGGCACCGGTCGGATCGACCTCGATCACGGGGTCGGCCGGCTCCTCGAGCACCTCGCCGTCCACGCACGCCACCGCGCCCCGAGCGCCGAGCTTCACGACGGCGATCGCGTAGTGCGAGCCGAGCGCTCGAGCGGCGAGCTCGCCGTCCTCCCCCGTCAGCGTCCGGGCCTCGAGCTCGTTCGCCAGCACGACGTTGGCCGGCTCGGTCTCCGCGAGGAAGCGCTCGGCGCCGAAGGACTCGACGAGGGGCCACGACGCCGGGTCGATCGCCACGTACCGGGCCTCGGCGCGCAGGAGCGCGGCGAGCGCCGCCGGCCGCGAGTCCTCCTGCAGCAGCAGGTAGCCCGAGACGAGCACGGCCGTGGCTCGGATCGCCTCGGGCAGGTCCTCGGGCACCAGGCGCGCGTTCGCGCCGCGGTCGGCGACCATCGAGCGTTCTCCGGCCTCGTGCACGACGAGCATCGTGCCGGTCGGCGACTCGAGATCGACGGCCAGACGCGGCTCGATGCCACGCTCGGCGATGGCCTCGCGCAGGATCCGGCCGCAGACGTCGCCGCCGACCTTGCCGTGCAGACCGGTCCGGGCGCCCGTCCAGGTTCCCCAAACGGCCGCGTTCGCTGCGCTCCCCCCAGGTTGGACGAGCACCCTGCCGTGGACGTCGCCTCCGCGCGCGAGCGCGCCGGTCTCGACGCGCACGTCGATCATCAGGTCGCCCACCGTGAGCAGATCCATCGGGCACCGAGCCTACCCGGTCGGCTACCGTTCATTCCGATGTCACCGAGGGCGAAGGCCTGGCGGGTGTTCCTGCGGACGCCGCGCCCGGAGGACCGGGAGGCGTTCCTCGCGGCCGTCCGCGAGAGCCGGCGCCTCCACCGACCGTGGACCTACCCACCCGATACGTCCGAGGGCTTCGACGCCCTCGTCCGCCGCGCCGAGATACCGAGCGAGCGCGTCTACCTGATCTGCCGCCAGGAGGACGGCGCGCTCGTCGGCGTCGGGAACCTCGGCCAGATCTTCCTCGGCGACTTCCGCAGCGCGTACCTCGGGTACTTCGGTTTCGCGCCGTACGACGGACTCGGGTACATGGCCGAGGGCGTAGCGCTCGTGCTCCGTGCGGCCTTCGAGGACGTGGGTCTGCACCGCGTCGAGGCGAACGTGCAGCCCGACAACGTGCGGTCGATCGCGCTCCTCGAGCGACAGGGCTTCCGCCGCGAGGGCTACTCGCCGCGGTACCTGAAGATCGGCGGACGGTGGCGCGACCACGTCCGCTACGCGATCTTGGCGGACGAGTTCCACGCGCGCGAGCGCGGTCAGGGTCCGGGGGACCGAGCCCGCTAGCCGGACCGGGCGATGCCCGCCGCGTCCTGCGCCCAGCGGCCGAACGCGCCCCAGAACGGATCGAGGCCGGGATGCTCGAGCGCTCGTTGGCCGTCCTCCGCGACGAGCACGGTGAGCGCTCCACGGTCGGTCATCTCGCCGACGATCGCGGCCTCGATGCCCTCGGCGGCGAGCGCGTCGAGGTAGGCCTCCGCGCGATCCGGCACGACCGTCGCGATGAGCGTGCCCTCGCTGATCGCCGTGTACGGATCCATGCCGGTGTGCTCGCACACCGCCCGCACCTCGGGACGCACGGGGATCGCCGCGAGCTCGATCCGCATGCCGACACCCGAGGCCGCCGCGACCTCGGTCAGCCCACCGAGGACCCCGCCCTCGGTCGCGTCGTGCATCGAGGTCACCCCCTCGTCGCGCAGGCCGAACCGGCGCGCGACGACCGCCTCGGGCACGACGGTCATGCGCTCGAACAGGGCGTCGGCGGCCCCGACCGTCTCGGCGCCGATGCCGGCCGTCAGGCGCTCGGGGAACGTTGCCGCGAACAGGGCGGTGGCCTCGATCGCCGCGCCCTTCGTGACGACGACCGCGTCGCCCTGACGAGCCATCGTCGGGGTCACGTAACGGTCCTCGGAGCCACTCGCCATGCAGACCGCGCCCCCGACCATCGGCCAGGTGCACCCGTCGTACCGCGCGGTGTGACCGGTGACGACGGCGACGCCCATGCCCTCGCAGGCCCGATGGAACGCGTCCCAGAGCGCGGTGAGCTCGTCGTCCGTGATCTCGGGCGGCAGGTTGAGGTCGACAGCCATCCACCGCAGCGGGAGCCCGCTCGTCGAGGCGTCCGAGGCCAGGATGTGCGCGGCGAACCACGCGGCGCGATCCCAGCCGTACGCCGGGACGACGAACACGGGGTCGGCCGTGAGGGCCATCGCGACGCCGTCCGCGACGCGCACGACCCCGACATCGACCCCGTGCTGCGGTCCCACGAGCACGTCCGGATCGCGCGCGCCGAGGCGTCTGTGGATCACCTGCTCGAACAGCTCCGCCGTGGCCTTGCCCGTCCGCTGCTCCCTCATCGCTCCCCCGCTCTCCACCTGCTCACGACCTCGGCGAGCACCCGCGTCGCCGCCACCGGGTCCTCGGCGGCGCCGACCGCCGAGATCACGGCGACGCCCGCGGCGCCGGCCGCGA
>Ga0214473_10003303_pt1 | contig 19580 bp, 23 predicted proteins | sample RVTome_7_FD_203509 | JGI IMG/M metagenome (GOLD analysis project Ga0214473, IMG submission 203509) | Soil microbial communities from uranium-contaminated site in the Upper Colorado River Basin, Wyoming, United States - RVT98D197 | ecosystem: Environmental > Terrestrial > Soil > Contaminated >... | reverse complement strand
ATCCTTCTCGCTCAGGATCACCACACCACGCCGGGCGCGTGGTGCGCGCGCCGGGCGCGGCTCTGAACCTGCCGCCAACTGCTGGGCTGCCCGCGGCCGCAGCGGATACACAAAGACGCGCTTGGGGGGCCGTGCGGCGGCCAGGGCTTGGATCGGAGCGAAGGGTGCCGAAAGTTCTCGGCCAGGAATTGTGCGCGTTGGTCGAACGAACGCTGCACCGCTTCTGGGGAGGCTGCGTAGGCTTGATCGAAGTCAGCCGTGCGGCGGAGGCGCATGCATCGGGCCGGTTACCGCGCGCGTCGTTTGCGCTTCAAGCGGCGGGTGGTGGCGTGAAGGTCGGCAAGGAGCTCATCGGCCGTCTCGAAGGCGCGGGAGACGCCGATACCGGCACGGGCGCGGTCTGCGGCCAAGCGGCCGGGGTCGGTGAGCACCTTCGGGCGCAGCACGACGGCACCGCGCTCGATGCTGGTGTCGAGGAAGTCGCCGAGCTTGAGGCCGAGCTGGTCGCGCAGGGCCTTGGGGACACTGACCTGGTAGTTGCCGGTCAGGCGGACAACGGTGGAAGTGCGTGGCATAGTACAACTATTGTACTGAGATGGCAGGCGACCGTCAAATCGAACGGCGTGAATATGGTGGAAGCGTGCGTCCCGCCGTCGGTCCAGCGCATCGGAGACCAAGTGCTCGCGAGCATCCGTACATCAATCGCCAAGTAGAAAGGATCTTGTCCTATGCCCGCCATTCGGAACATCCTCGCCCACGTCATCGTGGAGACCGCCGACGACGCGCTGAGCTGCCCGAGGCCAGCCGGCACCGGCGGTTCGACTTCCTCATCATCGAGATCACCGTTCTGTGCGCAAAGGAGCCATCCCAGGTAGAGGGCGCGATGGTCAGCGCGGGCCAGCTCGGCCCGCACGCTGATGAGGGACGCAAGCTGACCTTCGCCCTCGACCCACTCCCCGCCTTCCTCGTCATCGGACTGAAAGGTCAGGATAACCTTGCCATTCTTCTCGCGGACCGAGGTGTGCTCACCCCAGGAGAAGGCACGACGAGAACGCGAGGCTGCGATCGCCAGGGCACACCACCTCGATGCGCTTGTGGGCCGGGAGCCCGCGATCTGGACGCAGGTCGAAGGCCTCATCGCCAGCAAGCAGCCGAAGAGCTATGACCAAGCCGTGACGTTGCTCGTGGATCTCCGCGATCTCGCCACGCGAAAGGGTGGAGCCGACTTCCAGCGCCGTGTCGAGGAGTTGCGCGCCGCACACGCCCGCAAGCCGACGCTCATCGACCGCTTACAAAAGGCCGGCTTGTGAAGTAGCCATCGGCGCTTTCCACGGCACCGAGCGGATGCTCCGTGCCCGAGCGCTGCGCCAAGCAGAGGACCTTGCCGAGGCGGCGGTTACCGACGTCGATGTCGAGGCAATCGCGGAAGACGTGGAGCAGGTCGTGCTCGGGCTCGACCTCGATGACCTCAACTCGCGTACAGGTCGACACAGCTGGGGTTACGTCGAGCCTACCGAAGCCGCCTGGGATCTCCTTGAAGAGGCAGTCCATCCGTTCCTCGAGGAGATGAAGCGGCATGTTGATCTAGGTTTCGAGGAGGCAGCGACGGCAACGTGTGCAGGGATCGTCCTCGGCCTCTACTCCAAGATTAGATACACGTTTTCGAAGCCTGGCGGAACTGGCCGCAGCACCCTCACCCTTTGGAGAGGCCGAACTCGCGTCCCAGAATTTTGGTCACGAAGCACTCACCGAACGTCTCGCTCGCCAGCATCGTTCGGATGCGCTCTCGCGTCTCTGCCACGCTGCCCTGCTGCTCGGCGGCCTTCATCGTTGCGCTATACGCTGCCCACACGTCGGCGCTGGTGATCTCGTAGCCATAACCTTGCACGAGCCAGTGGAGTGCCAACAGCCCCGCACCCAGAGCGAACGCCGGCTCCTTCTCCGCATGGTCACGCGCGGCGCGGGTGAGCGTCCGCGGGTCACAGGGCGTGCGGCTGGCGAGGGCGAGGGCCTCGTCGTAGAGCCCCGCATCTTTTGCTGCGGCGAACCACTTGCCCTCTTCCCCGGGCGTGGTCTTCACGAGATCCGCAAGAATTTCTGCCGCGCGCTTGTGAGGATATTTCTGCGCCATGGCGTGAAACGTGGCGAGATGGGTCGCGGCCCGGCTCGCGCCCGGGCCGTAACGCGCGTACGCCTCGTCGCCGCGGCCGGAGGAGAGCAGGATCTCTTCGCAGATGCCGTCAATATCCCAGTCGCTGGCCCAGGGGCTGCGGCACGATTCGGCGTAGCGGATGGCCTCGTCGGCCTTGCCCATCGCGGCGAACGCCTTCACCGCCCAACGTTTGTACGGCCAGATCGCGTCGACATCGAGCAGCCGAACGATCTCCGCGTAGCGTTCGGCGCGATAAAGGGCGCTCAAGCAGGCGGAGGTTCCATGGAAGTGCCCGCGGACGTCCTTGTCGGGGCTCAGCGCCAGGCGCGTGATGTCGAGCAGGCGGTCGGCCCACGCGCCGGCGACCTCCGGCGACGCGCACAACTCGCCCCAGTAGTCAGCGAGCGACTCGATGTAGGGGATGTCGTCTTCGGCATGCGCGTCGTAGAGGCGATCGAGCCACGCCGCGCGCGTCGTCGCATCGGCGGGTGCAGCGGCGATGAGCGGTACGAGTGCAGCGATTGCGTGGTTGACGGCCGTACCGATCGCACCGGACGAGCTGTCAACGTGTTCGAGCGCCGGCGAGACGCGATCGAGAAAGCTTACCGCCCCATCGGCCGCGAGCACCGCGTTCTTGCGCGCGACCTTACGGATCTCCGCAACCGCTTGCTTCACGCGCTGAATGGCCGGCTGCGATTTCCACCCGAACGCATGGCGCCGGAAGCGGGCCTTGAATTCCCACTTGTGCGATGCTGCTTCGTCTGTCGTTCGCGGCGGGCGCATCATTTCGCGGCATCTTGGTCACGAGTCTCGGCGCCCGTCTACGTGTCCGAAGCCTTCCCACGCCCGTATCCGTAGAGCCAGCGCGACTCGGTCGTGCCGAGGTTGCGGACCGTATGCCGCGCGCCGGCCGAGATGAGGAGATCCTCGTCGGCCCGCAGGCGATAGGTCACGCCGGCGATCTCGAACTCCACCTCCCCCTCGACGACCATGACGACCTCGTCCGTGTCGCGGACGAAGTCCGCCCAGACCTGGCCTGGCGGGTCGACCCAAAGGCCACACGAGAAGCCACGCGCCCGCCAGTCGGCGGCAACAGCATTCCGGTCCACGGGCGTCGTCATGACGCGCATCATGACAAAAGCCCCGGGGTCGTGGCAACGCTGGGTGAAGTTGCCCGGGTACAGCCGCGCGCCTGGGGACCCGGTCGATGCGGACCGATGAAGCGCCTCGCCGGAATTCCCACGGGCGTAGGAAGTCGGTCGGCTTTTCGAGCGCTGCGAGTACAATCGGAAAGACTCTGCAGGAGGGCCGTCATGGGCATGTACGATACCATTCGGTTTCACGGTGATGTTGCACCGCGATGTGCGGCGGGGCATCAGGTTGCGGAACTGCAGACCAAGGACCTGGACTGCGCGCTGGAGGTGTACTCGATCTATGGCGATCGGCTGTATCGGCCTGGAAAGGATCGCACCGAGTCCGCGCAGTTGGATGAATGTGGTCGCCTTGTGCTGACCGAGACGCGGGTTGCCGAGGCGGCCTCCCCTTCGATAGAGCTGCGAGCGTACAGCCACTGCGCGCAGTGCCGGCCGGTGCTGTATCTCGGTGAGGGGACGCTGGGCGGCGACTACGTGCACGAGCGGCGGTCCTGGTGCGAGTGGGGCTTTGTGTTTCGGGACGGGCGTTTGGAGCGGTGCGACGCTGTGCGGGTCGAGTCACGAACGGCGGTTGCCGACGCGCTGCGCCGCGAGGGGCGCGAGGTGCTCGACGATGACGAACGCCTTGCACGGCTGCACTTCGAGCGTGCCGGCAAGCGGGGATGGATCGACTGGTGAACCTGGAAGATCACGGCGTGATTCGTTGCCAGCGCACACCTCGGAGAGTACCGGTCGAGGATCTCCGATGTCGATCGGTCGAGCAGTGTGCGCGTGCGGCGGAATGGCGGCGGTTCGAAGGTTCGGAACCAGGCTTGGTCATTCCCGAAAGCTGCCAAATTGCACCCCGCTTCCCGCGACGGCGTGGGGTGCAATTCTGCTAAGTGCCTGCGAATCCGAGAGGTTTCGAATTGCGAGGAGGGGGATAAGTCAACCCCATCGCGAGCCCGCCGTAAGTACTTGTAAACACAGGTAATTAAAAGTGCGAGGAGGGGGACTTGAACCCCCACGGGTTTTACCCCACTAGCCCCTCAAACTAGCGCGTCTGCCTGTTCCGCCATCCTCGCATGGGGTCGTGAGTGGTGTCCGTGCGTGAGCCGTCCCCACCCTAATTTGCCGGCGCGGCGGGTTGTGCCGGGGCGGCGGCTTGTGGTTCGCTGCCCAGCGGCGCGACGCCCTGGGGCGCGGCGGGTTGACCCTCGCCGGCCGGTGCCTGCCCCTCCGGGTTCACCGGCTCGCTGGCCGCCGGTGGCGCCGGGACTGAGCCGCTGTCGAATACCGTCGAGCTCAGCCGCCTCGCCGAGGCATAGGTCAATGTCAGCGATGTCAACATGAACACCACGGCGGCGGCGGTGGTCAAGCGGGTCAAGAAGTTTCCGGCACCACCACTGCCGAAAATGGTCGAGCTGCTGCCGCCGAAGACCGCGCCCATGTCCGCGCCCTTGCCCTGCTGCAGAAGCACGACGCCGATCAGGAACAAGCAGCAGGTGATGTGAACAATGACAACCAAGGTAAACATGCTTTCCCTCAGACGACGAATTTCGCAATGCGTACGAACGACTCGACCTGCAGGCTGGCCCCACCCACCAGCGCCCCATCGATGTCGGGCTGGCGCATCAGTTCATCCACATTATCAGCCTTGACACTCCCGCCGTACAGAATCCGGCAGGCCTGCGCCCCTTCCTTGCCGCCCAGCTCCGCCAAAATCCGGCGGATGAAGGCATGCACTTCCTGCGCCTGCTCCGGGGTTGCCACTTTCCCCGTTCCAATTGCCCACACCGGCTCGTACGCTATGACTAGGGCCCCTATAGCAGCTGTCCCTTGCTGCGGCAATCCGTGACGCAACTGGCGCTCGACCACCGCCAAGGTGTTACCGGCCTCGCGCTCCTGCAGGGTCTCGCCTATGCATACGATCGGCACCAGACCATGCGTCAAGGTACTCGCGACCTTCTTCGCGACCGTCTCGTCTGTCTCGCCGAAGTACTGCCGGCGTTCGGAATGCCCGATGATCGCGTGGCTGCACCCGGCCGCGCGCAACATCGGCCCTGCCACCTCACCGGTAAACGCGCCTTGGGGCTCCCAGTGCAGATTCTGTGCGCCGAGCAAGACCCGACTGCCTTTCAAAACCCTGGCGACCGACTCGATAGCCGTGAACGGCGGCGCCACTAGCACCTCACGTCCCGCAACATCGGCGACGCCCGCCCTGATACCTTCTGCCAGGGCAACTGCCTGCTGCCCCGCCCCGTACATCTTCCAATTGCCGGCAATCAACGCCACCCGTGACGACATCATTCAATTGCCGGCAATCAATGCCACCCGTGACGACATCATTCCGCTTCCAGCGCCGCTACCCCTGGCAGGGTGCGGCCTTCCATGAATTCCAGCGACGCACCGCCGCCGGTGGAGACGTGACTGATCTTGTCGGCATAGCCGGAGGCCGATATGGCCGCGATCGAATCGCCGCCCCCGACCACCGTCACCGCACCGCTCTGCGCCAGGGCCCCGGCGATGGCCATGGTGCCGGCGCTGAACGCCTTCTTCTCGAACAGCCCCAGCGGACCGTTCCAGAAGATCGTTCGCGCACCAGCTATGGACTTGCGGAACTGCCGAACCGTTTCCGGGCCGATGTCCAACCCGAGAGTGCCTTCCGGTATGTCGCCGGACACGACCCGCCCCGGCCCCTCGCTCTCGAGCGATTCGGCAACGACATGGTCGCTGGGCAACAGCAGCGGTACGCCGCGTTGGGCGGCTTTGGCCAGGGCCGCGCGCGAGACCTCGAGCATGTCCGCCTCGACGCGCGACGAGCCGACCTTACCCCCCTGAGCCAGCAGGAAGGTGTAGGCCATCGCCCCGCCGATGAGCAGACCGTCAACCTTCTCGATCAGATGATCCACAACCTTTATCTTGTCGGATACCTTGGCGCCGCCCAGGATCGCGATCACCGGGCGTTGCGGATGGTTGAGCACCTTGCCCAGGTACTCGCATTCCTTCCGCATCAAGAAGCCGGCCCCGCGTTCCTTGACGTATCGCACCATGCCGGCGGTTGAAGCGTGGGCCCGGTGCGCCGTCCCGAAGGCGTCGTTGACGTACACATCGGCCAGACGCGCCAGCTGCCGGGAAAATCCTTCATCATTCTTCTCTTCTTCGGCGTGAAAGCGCAGATTCTCAAGCAGCAGCACCTCGCCGGAGCTCAAGGCACTTACCTGTCGCTCGACTTCCTCGCCGACGCAATCCGGCACCAGCCGCACCGCCACCCCGAGCAGCTTCGACAAGCTAGCCGCCGCCGGTGCCAGGCTGAACTCGGCCGACGGCTTTCCTTTCGGACGCCCGAGATGAGAGGCCAGTACCAGTCGCGCCCCGTGCTCGCGGGCATAACGCAAGGTGGGCAGAGCTGCCTCGATCCGGGTGGCATCCGCCACCGCGCCATTCTTCAGCGGCACGTTGAAGTCGACGCGGATGAATGTGCGTTTGTTGCCTAGCTCGATTTGGTCGATGGTGCGCATGGCGAGTCCAAGGTCCAAGGTCCAAGGTCCAAAGTGGCAGGTCTGGCTCTGCGGATGTGCCGGAACATTATAGATTACTGCCAATTAGCTTGGTCACATCCCCCATACGCTTGGAGAAGCCCCATTCGTTGTCGTACCAGGAGAGGATCTTGATGAAGTTGCCGTCCATTACCTTGGTGACGCCGGAATCGAAAATCGAGGAGAACGAGCTGTCGTTGAAGTCGATCGACACCAGCGGTTCGTCGCAGTAGCCGAGTATGCCTTTCAATGCGCCTTCTGCCGCTGCCTTCATGGCCTGGTTGATATCGGCTTCGGTGGCTTTCTTCTCCAACTCCGCCACCAGGTCGACGACGGAGACGTTCGCTGTGGGCACGCGCACCGCCATGCCGTCGAGACGTCCTTTCAGCGCCGGCAGTACCTCGCCCACGGCGCGCGCCGCACCGGTGGTGGTTGGAATCATCGACAGGGCCGCTGCCCGAGCCCGGCGCAGATCGGAATGCGGCAGATCAAGGATGCGCTGATCGTTGGTGTATGAGTGTATCGTCGTCATCAGCCCACGGCGGATGCCGAAGGTTTCGTGCAAGACCTTGGCCACCGGCGCGAGGCAGTTGGTGGTGCATGAGGCATTCGACAGCACATGATGTTCGCTCGCCCGGTAAGCCGTGTGGTTGACGCCGAAGCAGACGGTCAGGTCGACGCCTTTGGCCGGCGCCGAGATCAGCACCTTCTTGGCGCCTCCCGCCAAGTGCACCGCGGCTTTATCTTTGGAGGTGAAGAGGCCGCTGCATTCCAAAACCACCTGCACACCCAGGTCACCCCACGGCAGCTTGGCCGGGTCGCGTTCACTCAGCACGCGGACCTTGCGGCCGCCGACGTTCAGGGCATCTTTTTCCGCCGTCACCGGCTGGGCAAAACGGCCGTGCACGGAATCGTACTTGAGCAGATGCGCCAGGGTTTCGGCGTTGGTGATGTCGTTCACAGCGATAAATTCGAGCTCACGCTCCTCGCAACAGGCGCGCAAAATGTTGCGGCCGATGCGCCCGAAACCATTGATTCCCACTTTAATGCTCATTGCCATTCTCCTGAAGGATAGGATCGTCTAGAGGTGTTTCGTAAACCACCTTCGTCCCGGGCAGTCAAGGAACTGCGGCGCGCGGGTTCTGTCGCTAACAGCGGAACCTAACCCCCTGACCCCCTTCCCGATTCGGGAAGGGGGAAAACCCTTCGCTCCCCTCTCCGCGTCGGAGAGGGCCAGGGGAGAGGTTTCCGCGTTCCACCTGAACGGACTGGGACAGTACCGGCGCGTCGCCGCGTTGACTCGTCCGGACCGGTATATTAGCGTTTGCATATTTGGGTGGCGAGAGGACGATGTATGCTCCTGGCATTCGTTCCTGCCGCTTGGGCCCAGACCGAGGGTGCGATGCGGCAGGAAGGGTTGGTCACCATGGTCACCGGGTCTGGACCCGTTGTCCAGCTGGTGTTGTACGTTCTGGTGCTCTTTTCGGTATGGAGCTGGGGCATCATCTTTTACAAGCTGCGCCAGGTGCGGGTGGCGCGCCGGCAGTCGGCACGTTTCATTGAGATCTTCTGGGATACGAAGAATCTCACCACCATTCACACGGCCAGCCAGGAGCTCAAGCAGAGCCCGGTGGCCCAGGTGTTTCGCGCCGGGTACCAGGAGCTGGTGCGCTCGACGCGCGCCAAGCGCCAGAGCAATCCCGGCGAAACCGCCCTCACCACCGAGCTCGGCGGGATCGAGAACGTCGAACGCGCCATGAAGCGCGCCCGCAATCAGGAGATCACCCGGCTCGAACGGGCGCTGACGTTTCTCGCCACGACGGCCAGCGCTACGCCGTTCATCGGATTGTTCGGCACCGTCTGGGGCATCATGAACGCCTTTCGCGGCCTCAGCGTTACCCAGTCCTCGAGCATCCAGGCGGTTGCCCCGGGGATCGCCGAGGCCCTGGTGGCCACCGCCACAGGCCTTATCGCCGCCATTCCCGCGGTCATTGCGTACAACCATTTTGCGCGGCAGATCCGCGTGCTCTCGGGCGAGATGGAGAACTTCTCGTCTGAATTTCTGAATATCGCCGAGCGTCATTTTTTGAAGTAGGAGCAGCTGAATGGCCTTCGAGGAACAAGGTGGAGGCGCGATCTCCAATATCAACGTGACTCCACTGGTAGATGTCATGCTGGTACTGCTGGTGATCTTCATGGTCACGGCGCCGATCCTGCAGCAAGGCGTCAACATCAATCTGCCCAAGGTGAGGGCTGCCGCGCTCACCGGTGAGGAACAGCAACTGGTGGTGGCGGTGAATCGCACCGGGCAGGTGTACTTGAACGACACGCCGACGACGGTCGCCGAGCTCGGACCGAAGCTCCAGGCCATCCTCAAGCTGCGGCCTGACCGGCAGGTCTTCCTGCGTGCCGATCAGGGCGTGCGCTACGGCGAAGTGATGCGCGTCATCGCCACCGTGAAGGGAGCCGGCGTCGAACGGCTCGGCATGGTTACCGAGCCGCCGGCAGACGGTCGCCAACCGGCATCTCCATGAGCTGGCGCTCCGCCCGGTGAACCGATCATGAGCGAGGATCATCCCATCCCGGTCGGCCAACCCGAATGGGATCACGGGCTGTGGTGGATGGTGCTGGCTTCGGGCGCCGTTCACCTGGCCTTCATCGCGGCCATCGTGCTGGTACCGCACACCTTCCTGCACCGCCCGCCGGTGTTGAAGTCCTACACCGTGGACTTGGTTGCACCTGATCTGGTGGGCGGGACCAACATGATCGCGGGCGGCAAGGGACGCGTTGAAGGTGCGCCGATGACCAGCGCCGCAAAGATCGAACCTCCCCAACCGCCACCGAAAGTGGAGGAACCCAAGCCCGAACCTCCAGAGCCGCAGCCGGAGATTGTCGAGCCCCACAAGCCCGAGCCTCCGAAGGAAATTGCCAAGGTCGAACCCAAGCCCGAGCCGCCTCCCGAACCGCCCAAACCAAAAGAAGATGAAGCGGTGTTGCCGGACAAGGCGAAGAAGGTTGAGCCCCCGCCGCCACCGACAGCCAAACCGGCGCCGACTCCCCAGGCCAAGCCGGCCGAGCCACCCAAGGCGATCGCCAAAGCCGAGCCCCACCAACCACAGACGAAACCGGATCCCAAAGCCACGGCGGAGGCGGCGAAGGCTGCCCAAGAGGCTGCGGCGGCGCATGCACGCGACGAGCGCCTGGCCGCAGCCGTCAAGCGTATGGAAGAGCAGATGGGCAAGCGCGGCGCTGGAACCGGCACCAGAGCGGGAGAGCAGCCGGGCGGACCGATCTCCGTCGGCCCCGGCCAGGGCGCGGGTGGCGAGGTCAGGGGGGTCGAGTACCTGCTCTATTACAATCAGATGATCAACCGCATCAAGAAGGCCTGGGTTTGGGCTGACATCAATCGCCCGCTCGAGGCATCGGTACATTTCAACATCACCGAGGCCGGCGAGATCGTCAACGTACGCATCACGCGTTCAAGCGGCGATCCCAGCTATGATGCGTCGATAGAACGAGCCGTGCGGGCGGCCAGTCCCCTGGCACCGCCGCCGGAATCGTACCGCAAAGAATTCAGCGATGTGGAGCTGACCTTTCAACCTGGCGACCTCAGCACGTGAAGCGTAATGGAGAGATGATGAAGCGACTGTGGCTGGTGGGAGTGGTAGCAACAAGTCTGATGATGGCCTGGGATGCCGCATCCGAGGCGCAAGTGCGCGGCACTATACTCGGTCCGGGGGCACGCAGCTACCCGATCGCCGTATCTCCGCTCAAGAATCTTTCCGCCACCACGGCGGCCCCCGATGTTGCCAGTCAGTTTGCGGACATCGTCGGCCGTGACCTGGCGCTGTCGGGCTATTTCAAGGTGCTGGACCGTGCGGCGTACATCGAGAAGCCGGACACCTCGGGGCACACGGCTGAGAGCATCAACTTCGACAATTGGTCGGTGATCGGGGCGCTGGCGCTGGTGAAAGGGGCCTACACCCTCGAGGGCGACAACTTGACTCTCGAGGTGCGGCTCTTCGACGTATACCAGCGCAAGCAACTCACCGGGCGGCGCTATCACGGTTCGACCAGCGAGATCCGGCGGATGGCGAACAAGTTCGCCGATGAGATCATGAACCAGTTCACCGGAGAGCGTGGGCCCTTTGATACCCGGCTGGCTTTCGTCTCGACCCGCGGCGGGCGTTTCAAAGAAGTCTACGTGATGAGTCCTGACGGCGGTGACTTGCAGCAGATGACCAGGTCGCAGACCATCAGCGTGTCGCCATCGTGGAGCCCGGACAACCGCATCCTGCTGTACACGTCCTACAAGAGCGGCAATCCCAACCTCTTCGGTCTGGACTTCATCACCGGCCGTGATGCGGTTGTCTCGCAGCGGCACGGGCTGAATCTGGGGGGGAAGTTCTCTCCCGACGGTTCCCAGATCGCACTCACGATCGAGGACCAGGGGAATGCGGACATTGCCGTCGTCGATCGCATGGGCAAGCTTCTGCGGCGTGTGACCGACAACTGGGCCATAGATGTGTCGCCGAGTTGGTCACCCGACGGCCGCCAAATCGCTTTCTGTTCCAACCGGGCCGGCGAGCCGCATATCTACATCGCCAGCGCCGACGGCGGAGAGCCGCGCCGCGTCACCTACGGCGGCAGCTACAACACCTCCCCCGCATGGTCGCCGAAAGGCGATCGCATCGCCTACGTCAGCCGCTCCGATGGCGGTTTCAATCTGTTCACCGTGAAGGTCGACGGATCGGACACCCGCCAGCTGACGCAATCAGCGGGCAACAACGAAGACCCCGCCTGGGCCCCGAATGGCCGGTATCTGGTGTTCAGTTCTTCCCGCAACGGGCGCAAGAAGCTGTACATCACCGACGATACCGGGTCGAGTCAGGTCGAATTGACTCATGGTGGGGGAGATGATAGCAGTCCAAGCTGGTCGCGCTGGCTGGAGTAGGGTGGAACGACGCATGCTACGTGCGATACGAGGAGGAGTATGATGGCTGTGCGGCTACGTGCGGTTGTGGTCTTGGGGGTGGTGCTGAGCTTGGTCAGCGTTGGCTGTCGTGCCAAGAAAAAGGGAGCTGGCGCGGGTGGACCGGGCGGCATGGAGGAGCAAGGCCTTGGGGGCGGCGACAGCTTGGCGCAATACAAGGCCGGCACGCTGGGTGCGGGCGAGGGCGGCCCGCTCAAGGACATCCACTTCGCTTTCGATTCGTATGAACTGGACGAGCAGGCGCGCGCTGGGTTGCGCGACAACGCCAACTGGTTGAAGGATCACCCGAAGTCCAAAATTGAAATCGAGGGGCATGGCGACGAACGTGGCACAGTTGAATACAATCTGGCTTTGGGCACTAAACGAGCCGGCGCAACCAAGGAGTATCTGGCCGCGCTGGGCATCGGTGCCGACCGTCTCACTACCATCAGCTACGGTGAGGAGTTACCGCTCTGCCATGAGCACAACGAAAGCTGTTGGCAGAAGAATCGGCGGGCGCACTTCGTTGTTCTCGGAGAGTAACTCCCCCGCCGGCGGCTACCCGCGCCTGGCCGCACTCGCAGTGACTACGGCGGTGCTTGCCGGGTGCGCCATGCAGGCGGACTTGCGCGAAATCCAGCAGGACCAGCGGGCGGTCCGCGCCTTGCTCGCGGACCAGCAGGTCGCGGTTGAAGGCTTGCGACGGCGCGTCGAGATCATCAGCACCGAAAAGACTGAGGTCGGCAAGCGCCGCACCGCCACCCCTCCCGAGGTGACCCGGCAACTGGCCGACCTCGAGGCGCGAGTGGCAGCGTTGGAACAGGGACGCACGGCAGCGCAGCCGGGCCTGGAGCCGGCACCGCCTGAGGGCGGCGTAACTCAGGACGTCCCTCCAGCCCCCGCTCCACCCAGGGTCCAGAGTCCGCGCGAAATCGCGCTTGCGAAAGAGGACGCCGCCGCCCAAGGTGCACGTGTCGATGGCGATTACCGCGAAGGCTTGGGCCTGGTGCGACAAGGACAGTGCGGGCAGGCGGCCCCGAAACTCAAAGATTTCGTGCGCAAGAATCCCAAGTCTGATTTCGCCGACAACGCCCTGTACTGGATCGGCGCCTGTTATTATGGACAGCATGACTACAGTCGCGCTATCGTGGAGCTCAACGATCTGGTCTTGAAATACCCGAAGGGCGACAGGGTGCCGGCGGCGTTGCTGACCATGGCAGATGCGTTTGCCGATTCGGGCGACAAAACTGATGCTCGGCTCCTGCTGCAGAAGTTGATGAGCCAGTACCCGCAGGCGGAAGAAGCGGGGCAGGCGCGGCAGAAGCTGCAGTCCATAGGCGAGTAGCCCGAGGCGGCAAACCTACGTGTCGGCGGCCACGCCGGCACTGTGGTTCTCCGAGAGAAGATAATGCTGCTGCTCCGTAATCTGGTGTGGGTCGGCCGCCGCTTCGACACGCCGGTCCTGACGCTGGGCAATTTCGACGGCGTTCACCGCGGGCATCAGGAGATCCTGCGCCGCCTGGTCGAGACTGCCCACGCAGTCGGGGGCCAGGCTCTGGTGCTGACATTTCAGCCGCATCCAACCTCGGTGCTGGCACCGCAACGAGCCCCTCGGCTGATCACCGACTGGCGCAGCCGCATGGAGCGGATCGCGGCCTTCAACGTGGATGCGATCATCGTGCAGCACTTCACCCCGGCTTTTGCCGCCATCACAGCGGAGGATTTTGTGCGCCGCCTGCTGGTTGAAGGGCTCGGCGTCCGCGAGGTCGTTGTCGGTCACCGCGTCAGCTTCGGTCATAACCGAACCGGCCACGCCACCACCTTGCGCGATTTGGGAAAGCGCTACGGTTTTGGCGTGGAGGTCGTGGGCCCCGTGGAGGTCGCCGGTCACCTGGTCAGCAGCAGCGCCATACGACACGCCATCGCCGCGGGCGAAATCGACCGGGCGCAATTGCTTTTGGGGTGTCCTCCGAGTGCCGCCGGCCGGGTCATCCACGGCTACCATCGCGGCAAGAGCCTGGGTTTTCCCACCGCCAACTTGCGCGTCACCAAGCTGGTTCTCCCACCGGATGGCGTGTACGCCGTCAAGGTGCGAGCTCACGGACAACAATGGCCGGGGGTGGCCAATCTCGGATTCAATCCTACTTTCGAGCAGCACGAACGCAGTCTGGAGGCACACCTCTTCGACTTTGAGGGCGACCTATACAGCCAGCGGGTGGAGATTGCTTTCGTGCAGCGGCTTCGTGGCGAACAGAAGTTTGCCAGTCCGCAGGCGCTCGCTAAGCAGATTGCTCGCGATGTCGAAGCCGCACGGCACGTTCTGACGCGGACAGAATAGCGGTGTCCGGTAAAGAACGGATCACGGTCGACCAGGCAGGTGCGGGACGGCGACTGGACCAGTACCTCGCGGGCCTCGGTCGATGGGGTACGCGGTCGCAAGTGCAGAAGCTTATCGCCGCCGGCAATATTCAGCTCGGTGGCCAGCCGGCGAAAGCCAGCAGTCTACTGCATGGCGGGCAAATCATCGAAGTGGAGGCAGTTGCGCCGGAAATTGCCGCGGGTGTGGAGCCGGAAGACATCAGGCTCGACATCCTTGATGAAGACGAGCACCTCCTGGTGATCAACAAGCCGCCTGGCATGGTTGTTCATCCCGCACCGGGAAACTGGCGCGGCACCTTGGTCGGTGCCCTGTTGCATCACTGGCGCGGGCCGCGTCCCGGGCTCGATCCCTACCGTCCCGGCATCGTGCACCGGCTGGACAAAGACACCTCCGGCGTGCTGGTGATCGCCAAGGATGCGGCCACACTGGCAGCCCTGGGACGGCAGTTTCGCGAGCGCGAGGTCCACAAGCAGTACCTGGCTTGGGTCTGGGGCCGGGTGCGAGGCCAGAGCGGCACGATCGCGCAGCCCATCGGGCGCAATCCCGTACACCGCACCCGCATGGCGGTACGCCGGGGTGGGCGGGCAGCGGAAACCAACTTCGTGGTCGTCGAGCGCTCCGACGAGATCACCTTGCTGCGTTTGTTTCCGCGCACCGGGCGCACGCATCAGATCCGGGTTCACCTCGCCTCGATTGGCCATCCGATCGTCGGCGACTCGCTGTACGGGCGCAGCCATACGCGCAGGAGCCAGGTGCGCTTCTCGCGCCAGGCGCTGCATGCGGAAAGCATTGAGTTCTGCCATCCCGCCAGCGGCCAGCGCGTGCGCTTTACCGCTCCCTTAGCCGCCGATCTGGCGGAGTTCCGGCGGTCGCTCCGCTTGACAACCTGAGGTCCTTTGAGTAGCGTTTTTCCTCGTATACATCGACTCTCGGGTAGTTCAGTCGCCTCACAAGTTTACCCGCTCACCACGCCGCGACATTCTCAAAGATGCAGCTAGCGAAGGGATAGAAGTATGGCCGACGAAGCCGTCGGGAGAAGCAAGCAAGGCTCTACAGCCGCCGCCACTCGGTCGGAGCGCCGCCGTCGCAACGAGGATCACGAGAACGGAGTGCATGGGCGTAACCGGGTCAAGGTGGAGAGTCCACTCGTGGAGGAGGCCGCGGCATCACCCGTGCCGCCGCCGGCCGCTGCCCCCGCCGCTGCCCCGCCTCGTCCGGCAGCAGTCTCCACGGAAGAGCCGGCGCCGGCGAAAGAGGCTGGCCTGAACCTCAAGAAGCTCAAGGAGAAGAAGATAGGCGAACTGGCGCAGGTCGCCCGGGTCTTCAACATCGAGGGCGCCGCCAACATGCGCAAACAGGAATTGATCTTTGCCATCCTGGGCGCGCAAACAGAGCAAAATGGGTTTGTGTATGGCGAAGGCGTCTTGGAAATATTGCCGGACGGCTTCGGTTTCCTGCGCGCCCCCGACTACAACTATCTGCCGGGGCCGGACGACATCTACATCTCCCCGAGCCAGATCCGGCGTTTCAACCTGCGCACCGGCGACGTGGTTTCCGGACAAATTCGCCCGCCCAAAGAGGGCGAACGCTACTTTGCGCTGCTGAAAGTTGAATCGATCAACTTCGAAGAACCCGAAAAGGCGCGCGAAAAGATCCTCTTCGACAACCTCACCCCGCTGTATCCCAACCAGCAACTGCGCCTGGAGCATGACCCGGAAGAGTACACGACGCGTCTGATCGATCTATTCACCCCGATCGGCAAAGGCACGCGCGGGCTCATCGTCGCCCCGCCGCGTACCGGCAAGACGATGATGCTGCAGAACATCGCCCACGGCATCACCCGCAATCACAAAGAGGTGGTCCTCATCGTGCTGCTCATCGATGAGCGACCGGAGGAAGTCACCGACATGCAGCGCTCGGTCGAAGGAGAAGTAATCAGCTCGACCTTCGACGAACCCGCCACTCGCCATGTGCAAGTGGCTGAAATGGTGATCGAAAAAGCCAAGCGGCTGGTTGAGCACGGCCGCGACGTCGTCATCCTGCTGGACAGCATCACCCGCCTGGCGCGGGCGTACAACACGGTCGTGCCGCCGAGCGGCAAGATCCTCTCCGGCGGCGTCGATTCCAACGCTCTGCACAAACCCAAGAAGTTCCTCGGTGCCGCTCGCAATATCGAGGACGGCGGCAGCCTGACCATCATGGGCACGGCCCTGATCGATACCGGCAGCCGCATGGATGAGGTCATCTTCGAAGAGTTCAAAGCCACCGGCAACATGGAGATTCACCTCGACCGCCGCCTGGTGGACAAACGGATTTTCCCGGCCATCGACATCAACCGCTCCGGCACCCGCAAGGAAGAACTGCTGCTCGGCCGGGACGTGTTGGCACGGGTCTGGATCCTGCGCAAGCTGCTGGCCCAGTTGAATCCAGTGGAAACCATGGAATTCGTCGTGGACAAGATCACCGATACCAAGGACAATCAGGAATTCCTGGAATCCATGAATCAGTAACGGACCGGTTGCGGGAGACAGAAGCTTTCTGATATCGAAAGGTGTTCGGGAATAGCTGAGACGGAGAGAGCCGCTTATGCCAGAAGTGAGTATGAAACAACTGCTCGAAGCCGGGGTGCATTTCGGGCATCAAACCAGCCGTTGGAATCCGAAGATGAAACCCTACATCTTTGGGGCCCGCAACGGCATCTACATCATCGACCTGCAGCGCACGGTAAAGCTGTTCGAGCAGGCCTATAGCTTCGTGCGCGACCTGGCCGCCAACGGCGGCTTGCTGCTGATGGTGGGGACGAAGAAGCAAGCCCAGGATGCGGTGCGTGAAGAGGCGGAGCGGTGCGGTATGTTCTACGTCAACAATCGCTGGCTGGGCGGCACGTTGACCAATTTCCAGACCATCAAGCAGAGCATCGATCGGCTGAAGAAGTGTGAGGAGACGCTGGAAGATCCCGCCATGGCGGAGGCCCTCACCAAGAAGGAGATGCTCGGCGTGCAGCGCGAACGCGACAAGTTGCTGAACTCGCTCGGTGGCATCAAGGCCATGCGCAAGCTGCCGGACGCGCTGTTCGTCATCGATCCCAAGAAGGAAGAGATCGCCGTCAGGGAAGCCAACAAGCTGCACATCCGTGTGGTTGCCGTGGTCGACACCAACTGCGATCCGGACGTGGTGGACTACAAGATTCCGGGCAACGATGACGCCATTCGCGCCATTCGGCTCTTTTGCGCCGCCGTCGCCGATGCCGTGTTGGAAGGCAAAGCCGTGCTCGAAGAGCGGGCCAAGGCCAGCGGCGGCGAAACACCGGAGGAGAAGCCCGTGGTGGAGGCGGTGGTATCGCAAGGAGAGATGGCATGAGTGAGGTGAGTGCGGCGCTGGTGCGCGACCTGCGCGACAAGACCGGCGCCGGCATGATGGATTGCAAACGGGCGCTGTCGTCGTGTGGCGGCGACCTGGAAAAGGCGGTCGTCTACCTGCGCGAAAAAGGGTTGGCGGCCGCGGCCAAACGCTCGGCCCGCGCCGCCAGCGAAGGCGCTGTCGGTTCGTACATTCACGCCGGCGGCAAGATCGGCGTGCTGATCGAGGTGAACTGTGAGACCGATTTTGTCGCCCGCACCCCGGAGTTTCAGAACCTGGTGAAAGACCTCGCCATGCAGGTTGCCGCCGCCAATCCGCGCTGCGTCAGCCGCGACCAGGTCCCTTCCGACACCATCAAAGCCGAACGTGACATCTATCGGGCTCAGGCGAGCGGCTCAGGCAAGCCGGAGCAGGTGATCGAGAAGATCGTCGACGGAAAGCTCGAGAAATTTTTTGCCGACAGTTGCCTGCTGGAGCAGGCGTTCATCAAGGACCCGCAGCGGACCGTCACCCAGTTGGTGTCGGATGTCATAGCGCACCTGGGCGAGAACGTCATTGTCCGGCGCTTCGCTCGCTTTCAACTCGGAGAGCTGACCGAGAGCGCCAGCTGAGACACCGGTGAGCCCCGCGTCATCGACCCCCATGCCGGAAGCCGAAGCCCAGCCCGCGTGCCTGCAATACCGCCGGGTGCTGCTCAAGCTCAGCGGCGAGGCCCTGACGGCGCAAAACGGTTACGGCATCGATCCCGAGGTGTTGGAGGCTATCGCGGCCGAGATCAAGGACGTTCACGGCCTGGGTTGCGAGCTCGCCATCGTCATTGGCGGTGGCAACATCTTTCGCGGCCTGGCGGGCAGCGCGCGCGGCATGGAGCGCGCCCACGCCGACTACATGGGGATGCTGGCTACCGTGATCAATGCCCTGGCGCTCCAGGATGCTCTGGAACGTATGGGGGTCATGACCCGCGTGTTGTCGGCCATCACCATGCAGCAGATTGCCGAGCCCTACATCCGGCGCCGGGCCACCCGCCACCTGGAGAAGGGCAGGGTGGTGATCTTTGCCGCCGGGACGGGCAACCCGTTCTTCACCACCGACACGGCGGCCAGTTTGCGGGCCGTCGAGGTCGGTGCGCAGGTAATACTGAAAGCCACCAACGTCGACGGCGTCTACGATGCCGACCCCAAGCAAAGCGCGTCAGCCAAGAAGTTCGCCGAGCTCAGCTACATCGATTTTCTCAGCCGGCACTTGAAAGTGATGGACTCTACCGCCATCTCCCTGTGCATGGATAACGGCTTGCCGATCATCGTTTTCGACCTGAGCCGGAACGGCAACATCAAACGCGTGGTCTGCGGAGAAGCCATCGGCACGATTGTGCACTGAGAGCTGAGGCGCCATGGTCAACCAAGTCATCGAAGAGCTGCGGCAGGAAATGGAGCGGACCGTCACCGCATTGCGACGCGAGCTGTCGCGCACGCGTACCGGCCGCGCTTCAACGGCGTTACTCGAGGGCATCACCGTCGAGTACTACGGTACTCGCACTCCGCTGAACCAGCTAGCGGGGCTGTCCGCGCCGGAGCCCCGTCTGCTGGTCATACAGCCGTACGACAAGACTGCGCTGGCGCAGATCGAGCGGGCAATTTTGCAGTCCGACCTCGGTCTCGTCCCGGTGAACGACGGCAAGATCTTGCGCGTCCCCATTCCCGAGCTGACCGAGGAACGCCGGCGCGATCTGGTCAAACACATACGTAAAATCGCCGAAGATCATCGCGTGTCGGTGCGCAATCACCGCCGCGACGCCCTCGATCTCCTCAAGTCACTCGAAAAGGATAAGGAGATCACGGAAGATGATTTGCGTCACGGGCAGGAGAAGGCGCAGGAGATCACCAAGATGTTCATCGAGCGCGTCGATCAGGTGCTGAAGGCCAAAGAAGAAGAGATCATGGAGGTCTGAGCGCGGTGACGGCGCTCGATTCCACCCGGCTCCCGCGCCACGTGGCCATCATCATGGACGGCAACGGGCGCTGGGCGCAGCGCCGCGGTCTGAACC
>Ga0214473_10003302_pt1 | contig 19590 bp, 24 predicted proteins | sample RVTome_7_FD_203509 | JGI IMG/M metagenome (GOLD analysis project Ga0214473, IMG submission 203509) | Soil microbial communities from uranium-contaminated site in the Upper Colorado River Basin, Wyoming, United States - RVT98D197 | ecosystem: Environmental > Terrestrial > Soil > Contaminated >... | reverse complement strand
AATTAAGCGGCGGCTGGCCCCCGAAGCGTGAGATTGCCGCGCAAGGCTCGCAACGACCCGGCTTCGCCAAAAGGCTACGCCGAGGTAGGCAGGGGATAATTTATGATAGCAAAGAAACCTATGAAGGGTGAGTGATTATGAAGTATGCAGGACTTACGGATGAGCCGGCAAGAAGAAAACAGGAACATGGAAATCCGAGCAATTTCAGAGTAATGCAGCAATTCACATCCGAGCCTGCAGCCAAGCAATGGAAAAGTAGAATGCTGGCCCAGGGTTATGAGGAAGATAGCAGCGGCAAAGGCTGGAAATATGGCTATACCTTTTCAAACCGAGTTTAAGATCCGCCGCAGCCGGACATTCGACCCGCCTGATAGATAAGAATTTCAGATTTGAGATTTGAGAGAACAAAAACGTCGCCGTACCGGCGACGGCTAAACGAAAGGGACTCGCCGGATAATATAAAGTAATCCTCGCGTGTGCAACCTGCGGTGAAACCGCAGGCTAAATACGCCACCGGCAAGGCCGGTGGTTTGGGGGGAAGCAAGAATTTCAGATTTGAGATTTGAGAGAACAAAAACGTCGCCGTACCGGCGACGGCTAAACGAAAGGGACCCGCCGGGGAAATGTCGAATGTCCAATATCGAATGTAGAATATAGAAGTGAAGCAAAAAACAGCATTTTCATTGCAAAACAGGCGATTTTGGGATGGGATTGCCGCGCTGTAAAAAGAAGACCCGCCGGATAAATAGGGGATAGGGGGAATGTTGAATGTCCAACGCTCAATGTAAAATGTAAAAGTTATGGGCCGACAAAATTTTCAACAGCTAAAAATGCAACCTGGTTTTGGTTTTATTGGGAACTTCAGAATCCTACCCAGAAGGTTTGGGTTGGCTTTGCCCCCGGTTTCTTTTGAGAGCAAATCTACAATTATCTTGAAAAATATTGGTACTCAGGTTACTATTTGCAACCCATTGAAAATATCGAAGGAGAAAAACAATGGCAGACAAAAAAGCTGACTTAGCGGGACCGGGCATTGGTGATTATTCAGAACTGGAGAAAATCATACCACAGGATTATAATTCCTTATTATCGCCCAAGGACACGCAGAAGGCCATCTATGCTGTGAAAGATTACATAGAGGCTAATCTCTGCAAAGAGCTAAATCTGATTCGGGTCACAGTCCCTCTGATTGTTGATGTTGAAAGCGGCGTCAATGACCTCTTGGACCGCGACGGCTCACGGACCCCAATCCAGTTCCGTATTTCAAATGACCATAGCAAAAACCCGGTCGATGCACAAGTCGTCCAGGCAGCAACCAAGTGGAAACGCATCGCCCTAAAACAATTCGGCATGAAGGTTGGGGAAGGGCTGCTCACTGACATGCGTGCCATCCGCAAGGATTACTTTCTTGACCACGACCACAGTGCTTATGTCGACCAGTGGGACTGGGAACTGGCAATAACCAAAGAGCAGCGCAACCTGCGTTTCCTCACCGAAGTGGTTGAAAAAATTTGGAAGGTCATCAAAGGAGCTGAAACCCACGTCCAGCAGTTGTTCCCACAGCTCAAGACCGACAAATATCCAAACCTGCCTGAGAAACTCACTTTCATTCACGCAGAAGATATACTCGATATGTTTCCTGACCTGCCCCGCAAGCAACGCGAGACAGAGATTGTCAAGAAGTTCCCTGCTGTTTTCATCTACGGTATCGGCTGGGTACTCAAAGACGGCTACCCGCACGAAATGAGAGCCGCCGATTACGATGACTGGGTTACCCCTACAACCTCAAACAATGGCCAACAAATGCATGGTATTAACGGTGACATTCTTGTCTGGAACCCTGTTACAAAACGCCGTCATGAACTGACATCTATGGGCATCCGCGTTAACGCAGAAACACTCAAAAAACAACTGGAAATTTGCGGCCAGCTTGATTTCTTAAAGCTGCCCTATCACCAGGCAATTTTGAATAACCAGCTCCCGCTGAGCATCGGTGGAGGTATCGGCCAGTCCCGTGTCTTCATGCTGTTACTTAAAAAGGCACATATTGGAGAGGTCAGTGCCACAGTTTGGCCGAAGGTCTTAAAAAATATATGCAGGGAAAAGAACATCTATGTTATCGAATAAGCACTTACCAGTTCACCCGCTATAGCGTTTATAAATTCCTCTTAATAGCGGGGTCTCTATATAACAAGCTAAAGATATACCCTCTTATTCAAATCATACTTTTACGGTCGGATTAATTATTTGATACGCAAAAAGCAATAACCCATAACCCCACCTATGAAGAGCGAAAAGTCAAAATGGCAGTAGTTGTAATACATACAACCGCACTACAACCGAAGAACACATTATACGCCAATTTTATAAAAATGGTAATTTTGCATACCTCGTTATATATGCAGGAAACTCTGACGATTGACACCAAAATGACACTTTCTAATGATATTGTAGATATAAATAGACCATTTTTGTGGCGTAAGTGCTTGGCAATAAAACACTTAACAACGAGGCCGAAGGGGCTCGAACCCTCAACCTTCGGATCGACAGTCCGAAATCGTCGTTTGTAAGTGCTTGTCAATAAATGAGTAACAACTGCCCAAAAAAGACTTATGAGCCGAACCGTAGCACAACCGTAGCGTGACCGTAGCCCAGACGAACATGACTGTTGCAAATTCTGTTGCAAATTGTCGACTCGGATTAACCTTTTTTCGCCATATCACGACCACAAGAAGTCGCGGATTACTGATGGACATGTTCCCTCTCCTGCATAAAAAGTGACCAATGCTTTTTGAATAACACTGTTTTTGCTGCTATTTACTCGCTGAGCCAAAAATGGAGATTAGCAGTTCAGCCAGTCTGTCAATTGCTTTTTTTACGAGAGGCGATACAGGCTGTCCTAATCCTATCTGCTGCGGCTGGACACCAATGATATAAACATCAACTTTTATAGATCGACGGATTATATCTAAAAGCAAATGCGGTGACAGGACGTGCGTGGAAACAGCAAGTGAACTTAACTGCTGCGGTTTAAAGATATCGAAAGTTCCAGGGGACATTGCGAAATCCATAGCATCAACGATAATTAAATTATCCGGGGCTTTTTTTACAATCGGTGAGATGAAATTTTCAGGGGTGGTGCCGACATCTATTAATTCCGCACGGATTTTCCCCTGCAGTTGCTGACAAAGCAAAGGACCTGCCCCATCATCCCCTTTTAATGTATTACCCACCCCGACAATTATTGTTTTGGAACCTCGCAAGTTACTGAGCTTTTCAAGAAGCTGCTTATCAGACATTTTTTACAGCCGGATATTCAACTGGCATTTGCATTTGGGGCACAAAATCCGCATAAAGTCACTGACACGCATTTCAGCTTCGGGTTGTTTTTGGGTCTGAACATTCTGTGGTATTGGATTTTGTTCGCTGCTTTTGGCAATCAGCAGCGAAGGATTGGTATAAGCCAGCGGCCCGAGTTTTTCATAAAGCCAGAGCAGATGCTTCTTCGTTCCGATTATCGCACCGCATTTCTCGCACAACTGCAGTTCAAACTCGTGCGTCTCAGCCATGCTGTTTCTGTCCAAACCGGCCAAATCCCATTTGTTCGACAGCTTTATACTGGTTTGCGTCGTGCAATTATCTCGGCAATTGCCGCAAAAAATGCATGTATCCCACCTGAGAGTAATTTTTCTCACAGGCGGCTTCGCTTTTAAATCATCTATCTGCGTAAGCGCTTGAGTCGGGCAGACATTGACACATGCACCGCAACCGATGCACGTCTCGAGGTCAAATTCAGGTTTGCCTCTGTACTTTTCTGGCACCACGCAAGGTTCGGCGGGGAAACGTGTAGTAAAACGCGGTGAAAAAACCGCCGTGACCGCTTCTTTTAATTCTCTTAATTTTGGTAAACGCAACTTAAAACTCCTGCAATCAACTTTTCTTTTTTAAATCTTCGGCGTACTTGTCTGTGACGCTGTTTTCCCATAATTTAACACCCGAAGCATACGTTCCTTTTGCAATCGCATGGGCCGCTGTCGGTGACGTCAGCAAAATAAACACTGCGCAAATTATTGCCTTTGCCGCCATCGCACCCGAATTGCCGGCTATCGCAACACCTACCAGCAGCAGTATTGTGCCTAACGTGACACACTTGGTCGAAGCCTGCAGACGATTATAAACGTCGGGAAATCGCACAAGACCTATGCAGCCGAATATGTTAAATAAAATTCCTATTGCTATCAGTATTTGTCCAATTACATTAATCATCGAAACTTCGGCCCTCCAGAAATTTTGCCAGCGCTATCGTGCCTATGAAACTGAGCAGCGACCAGGCAAGGGCAATGTTAATATAAAAATCTTTCCCGGTAACAAGGGCAAAAATAGCGCAGAAACCGACTATCACAATACCCAGTATATCGATGGCTACGGTCCTGTCCGGTGCGGTAGGGCCTCGCCCTATCCGGTAAAGGCATAAAAAGCAGCAGATGCATAAGCCGATATAAAATAACATTACCATAAGTTACCTCTTGTCTATTCGAAAATTTTCTTCAAAAACCATTCAAAGTTCTGGGAAATAAGTTTGGTTGCCTCTTCAACATCGTCGGATTTCACATATATCCAATGGACGTACAAAAAGCCGTCATCCGTTACATCAACAGTAAGAGTTCCGGGTGTAAGAGTTATGGAATTTGCCAGAGCAGTAATGCCGGATTCAGTCTTAAGATTCGTCTTTATTTTTACAATGCCGGGTCTTATAGGCATCTTAGGATGCAAGGCGCGGTAAACGACATCAAAGTTTGCCTGTATAACATAATAAAAGTAAACCGGCAGATAAACCAAAAGCCAGAATATTCGTACCGGCGAGATAAAAACGTGATGCTCCTTGGGCAGCATCTCGTGGAAAAGAACCGCCACTAAAATAGAAGCTATAAGACCTGCAACAACAACCTGCATGTCAATTTTGCCGTCGACAAAAGGCCATGATAGGGCCACCCAAACCAGAAAAGCTACAACAAAATAAATTAAGCGTCTCATATTTTCTCGCACCTGTCCTTATTGAGTTCCTATTATTTTCGCCGAGTATCCCAGCCCGTCGGTCAGCACTTTCACCGCCGGGTCAAGTATGTTAGTTCGCAAAACCGGAATTAAAAGCAAACCCATCAGTACACACAGGCAGGCCAGAAATAACATCGCGACAACCATCGAACCTTTGTTTTCTTTTACCTGCCGCAAATTTTCCGGAAGCTCGCCGAGAAATACATACCTTTGAACCTTCAAATACATAATCAGGGTACATAAACTCACGAAAATGATTATCGCTGCAATCCAGTAAAAATGCGACTGAACGGCTGCGATTACCATAATCAGTTTGCTCCAGAATCCGGCAAAAGGTGGAACCCCTGCGATAGATGCCGATGCAACAGTACAGGCCATGCGTGTAACAGGTAATCTCTCCGCCAGGCCGCCCATTTGCTTCAGTTGTCTGGTGCCTGTGGACATTTCAATCGAACCACTTGTCAGGAATAACAAAGACTTGTAAGTAGCATGATTAACCAGATGGAACAGGCCGCCGAGAATCGCCAGAGAAGCCCACGCAGGATTCGCTCCTTTAGCAATAATCAAGCCACCAAGGCCTATACCAAGGGTTACATAACCAATCTGGCTTATACTCGAATAGGCCAATAGTCGCTTCAGGTCCCCTTGTCCCAACGCCAAAAATGCGCCAACAACCATACTGAGAATACCCAGAACAATCAGTATCCACCCTAAAGTTACGGTTATGCCGAAAATATTGAAAAGCACTCTTGCAAGTGCATAAATGCCGAGGGTCTTGATAAAGATGCCGGAGAGCATCGCCGAAATCGGTGCCGGGGCCGATGAGTGGGCGTCAGGCAGCCACGCATGGAAAGGAACTAAAGCCGCCTTTAACCCAAACCCGACAATAAACATCCCCAGAGCAAAGGCAAGGCTTGCATTCAGTCCGTTGGTTTGTATCGCCTTTGAGATATAAGCCATATTAAGAGCGCCGGTATTGGCATAGACAAGGGCGATTGCAAAAAGAACAAACAGAGATGCAACCTCACCGAGCACCATATATTTAAATGAAGCCTCAAGCTCCTCATCACCACAGCCAAAACCGACGAGGGCATAAGATGTCAAAGAGGCAATCTCAAGAAAAACAAACAGATTAAAAATGTCGCCGGATAACACCGCACCGTTCATAGCCGTAACCATAAGCATAAATAAGCTCAGGTATTTCGACTTAGCGGTATACTGCTCCATATATCTGGCACTAAAGAGCATTGCGGCGGCACTGACAACACTGATAGCCAGCAGTAAAAGCGAGCTCAACCCGTCAAGGACAAGGTTGATTCCGAGGGGAATCGACCATCGACCAACCTGATAAGTACCTGACTGACCAACAACAGAAACAGATAGTATCAGCAGAAAAAACGTTACACCGTTGGCTAAGATTGTAGCAATGGATTTGCCTTTTTTACCAAAAAGCGGAAGCAGAAAAGCCGCAACCAAAGGGACTATCACAAAAGCAGGCAGTTGGTTGGCACTCATCCTTTTAACCTCCTTATTTTGGTGATATCGAAGGTGCCATGTTTTTCATAAATCCTTACGCATATTGAAATCATAAGTGCCAAAGAACCCAGACCTATAACAATCGAAGTCAATACCAGTGCCTGAGGCAGCGGGTCCACCGTCCTGTTTATGAACAGATCCGTAATCTGCCCCGCGGGACCTGCCAAATCCTGTCTGCAAATAATCGGTGCGTCACCACCGGAGCGAAACCCAAGCATTATTAAAAATAAATTTACGGCGTATTCCATTACCGCCATACCTATCACTATCTTGACCATGTTCTTCTTTACCAGAACACAGTACAGTCCAATCATAAACAACAGGAAACATAATGCGTAAAGCATCCATTCACTCCTTTTTATTTTCGGGAATCTCTGCCCTGAAGGTCGAAAGCAGAAGTATTATAAGGAACAATGAAGCGCCGACTTTCAGTCCTATGGCCATGTTCGACAACGGTATTGTGCCAGCGCTGATTAAATCAAGAGGGTGGCCGGGCAGATATTTCTGGTAAAGAAAATTCACGAAGAAGCTGCCTCCCAAAACTGAACCGAGGATTGCTACCATCGCAAAGGCAAAGGCCCCGACACAATCGAGCTTCGATGCCGCGGGCAAAGACAGGTTTTTCTCCGCAAAATCCCTGCCGAACGCCAGCATTAACAACACATACGATGAAGCCAAGATAACTCCTCCTGCGAACCCGCCGCCCGGTGTCAAATGACCAAAAAGAACGATATTAATGCCAAATAGAAAAATAAAAACCTTGACCCAGCTGCTTATGGTCTTGACTATAACGGTCATACCTTTCATTCGTCTAAAACCTCCGGTAATTTCCTTGCTTTTTCCCTCAGGATAACTGTCGCACCGAGAATGGCTGTAAAAAGAACCGTCGCCTCGCCGAGCGTATCATAGGCTCTATAATCCAGAATTATGGCAGATACAATGTTGGCCGCCCCCGTATTTGCCAATCCCTCTCTTACATATACGCCGGAAGCCACATCAGGCGAGGTGACAAAAAGCGGCGAGCCAAATGCCGGCATGGTTTCGAAAACTTTTATACCGGCAAGGAAAATTACGAAAACCAATACCACCGAAACGACCACTTCGAAAAATTCCCTGTCGCCGCTGATAAAAGTCAGGTCGCGCGCAATTGTAACGCGAATCAATATAATCAGCCCCAACACTTCGACAACAATCTGCGTTATGGCTATGTCGGGCGCATATAAGAACAGGAACATTAAAGAACCACCGCAGCCGATGGCGCCGACACATATAACGGCGCTCAGCAAATTGTCGGTCTCCACCGCAATTATCGCCGCTATTATCATAAACAGAAGTAAAATGTAGAATATGCTCATACCTGCCTCACCAAATTTTGCATACCACGAATAGTAAGATTAATAATCCGAGAGTAACCCACATCATGTACATCGAAAGTACACCTGAATGCAGCCACCGCAGCATTGCCGTCACCGCAATACCTACCGTCCCGAACTGGTTATATAAATCGAAATAACCTTTTTCCTGCCCCCTGTACATTTGTTTCAGCCCATCCATCGATGAAACAGTCTTATAAAAGTCCGTTCCCGGAATAATCATTTCTTCGTTGTCCTGTATCTCACCGCAAGCCCACGTAGGAACAATTCTAATTTTTCTGGCAAAAGCCCCTACAATTACAATAAGTATTCCGAGGATGATGCCCACGATTATCAGTGTAGTCGCAAGCTGAGACTGCCATACACCGAAAATCACATCAGTCCCCTGTATGTTCATGGCCGGATAAATAAATAGTTTCAGCGGCACATGGTAGAATACCCCGAAAAATATGCACAACACCGCCAAAACCAGCATCGGGAAAGTCTGTAAAATCGAAACTTCCCTTGTATTTTTTAAATTCTCCGGCAGGCGTGACAAGAAAACCGAATGTATGATTTTTACAAACGAGGCCAAAGTAAGCGCGCTACCGAACATAGCCGCAAGTAACCAGATAGGCCACATTTTAGCCGCACCACCTGCCTGCGATGTTCCCATCTGGATGATACCCTGATAAACCATCCACTTGGACACGAAGCCGTTAAATGGCGGAATGCCGGAAATACTAAGCGCAGCAGTCAGGCAAGCAATAAACGTAAGCGGCATCTTTTTGCCCAGACCACCTAATCTATCGAGTTGCGGCGTTCCCGTCGCCTGTTCTACCGCTCCACCACCAAGGAACAGGCAACATTTATATATCGCATTATTAAGCATATGAAACACACCGCCGGCAATACCTACAGGTGTACCGGTTGCAATACCCAGTATCATATAACCAACCTGACTTATGGCGTGGTAGGACAACAATTTCTTTATATTGTGCTGGACCATCGCTATCATCACGGCCGCAATAATTGTGACTGCCCCTATGATTGCCAGCACAACGCTCAAAACCGACGATGGCCCGACTGTAAACATCTGCCTTACAATCATGACCAATAAGTAAATCCCAAGGAGTTTATCGATTGCTACCGGCAACAAAGCCATCGCTGAAGCGGGTGCATATTCTCCGCTGGTCGGCAGCCACGTGTGCAGAGGCATCGCTCCGGCTTTCGTGATAGCCGCAATCAACAGCAGTAAAAACGCCGTTATCTCAAGAGCTGAAGCAGCCGGCAGTTTTATATCGGAAATGACAAACGTCCCTGAAAGTACCCACACCATCATGATGCCGAGCAGCAGCGCGCCATCCGAAGCCCCAATCATCGCGAAACTTTTTGTCGCGGCAAAATTAGACTCACGTCCCCCCGTTGTTATCAACAGGTACAGCGAAACGGTGACAATCTCCCAGAATATAAGCAGGAACAACAGATGATTCGAGAGCAGTATTCCCGCCGAACCGCCTATTGCCAGAAGTATCGAACCAAAGTATTCGTTGGTGCGCTTTATATTGGCCGCAGATTTCAATGAATACATTGTTATCAGCAGCCCGAAACCGCACGCGAATAGAAGCATAAAACTTCCGAGCGGCTTAGCAGTTAACAGCAGGTCGAGCTTGAGATTATTTATTTGAAAAATTGGGAGGGAATAACCAATTGCACCTTGAGTGAATATTCGGCCAGCCCATAAAAAAGTCACCGCGGAAATAACCAATGCCAGTATTTTCGCAAGTCCCCTGATGTTGTTCGGCACAAACAGCAGAACGAAACCCGCAGCAAGGGGCAAAAGAACTATGTTTAGTAAGATGTTATCCAATTGGCAAATCCTCCATTTTCTTCTTCGGCAGGCCGAGTGATTTCCTGATGTGCTCCGTTTTTTCGCGACTCAATCGCAACAGCATGTCATAATCCGCGATAACTTTGCCGCCGCTGTCAAGAACAGCCATTCTCTCGGTACAACTATAGCATGGGTCCACCGCCGCCAGTGTAAGCGTAACATCGGAAATATGCTGGCCGATGCACGATGCCTTAAATGACGGCACATTGACATAACTCGGAGCCCTTGCCTTGTGGCGGACCGGCCTGTTGCCACCATCGCTGCGCACATAATGGAAAGTCTCGCCTCGCGGCGCTTCAGCACGACCAATCGCCTCCCCGGGCGGAATTTCCTTAACTTCGACACTGACAGGACCGCCGGGCAATTTCTTTAATGCCTGCCTGACCATTTTTATCGACTCGAAGGTCTCAAGCAGACGCACAACAGCTTTGGCGAAAACATCACCTTCAGGCTGCGTAATCACATTCCAGTCCAAATCAGCGTAAGCTGCATAGGGGTCATCACGCCTGACATCGATAGCAATGCCGCTGCCCCTGGCGGTAGGGCCCGCCACCGCATATTTTATAGCGTCCTCTTTCTTAAGGACACCGACTCCCTTTAGTCTCGCGTGCAGCACGGGGTCATCGAGGATCGCCTTGGTAAGCATTTCGGTCTTCTTTTCAATTTCATCGAGTTCCTTCAATATTTTTGGAATCAACTCGTTGGGAATATCTTCTCTGCAGCCGCCGATCCTTACGTTTCCGTAGTTGTTCCTGTTACCGGTTATCTCTTCCAGCAAATCAAGCACCGGTTCACGATATTTCCACGCCCACATAAAAACTGTGTCGTAACCGATAAAATGACCCGCAAGCCCGGCCCACAGCAAATGGCTGTGGATGCGTTCAAACTCATTAATAATAGTCCGCACGTACAAAGCCCGCTCAGGCGGTTTTACCCCTGCGATCTCTTCAACCGCCTGTACATAGGCCAAAGGATGTGACGCCGAACAAATCCCGCATATGCGTGAAACCAAAAACGGTATCTGGTCAAATTGCAGCCCTTCGCTGATTTTCTCAATTCCGCGGTGATTATAAGACAGCCGAACATCGATGTCGGTTACAATTTCGCCTTCGATGGTCAATTGGAAAAATTCCATCTCTTCCTGCAAAGGATGGAAAGGCCCTACCGCCAGCACAGGTTTTTTAACGCTCTTTTTCATTTTTTAACTTCTTTCCTCATCGGATAAACTCCATCCGGCCAGTCGTCAGCGAGAATTAACCGTCTAAGATTAGGATGATTTATAAAATCGATTCCCAGAATGTCATGAATTTCTCTTTCTATCCATTCCGCCGCCGGTAAAAACGGAGTAATCGATTCGACCGCAGGCTTTTCACGGTCGCGAATAAAAACCTTCAGATTAATCACACAGCCTGTCTGGTCATATGAATAATGATAGATAATTTCAAAGCAATCTTCTGCATCGATACCGGTAGCAATCACGAATCTTGCCGGTACCTCCTCAAACAAAAATTTGTTTACGCTGTAACAATTTTCCGACTCGCAGGATAGATACACCCTGTTTGGTAACGGCTGCTCTATCGCTGTAAGCCTGTCCTTTATCTGTGATATTTTGCCGTTCAGTTCCTGCTGATTCATAATTTTTTCCTGCTATAAAGCCGCCAATGCCTTCACCACTCCCGATATAATTGCCTCGGGCTTGGGGGGACAACCCGGCACATAAGCGATAATCGCATTGGGGTCTTCCTCTTTTAGTATTTTGTCCACAGGCCCTTCGACATGATAGCCTTTATAGAATATGCCCGTTCCGCAGGGGCACGCGCCGATAAGAAAAACGACGCAGGGTTTTGGCGTCTGCCGGTATACTTCCCGCAGGCGTACCGCTGCCTGGCGCGTCCCCACGCCCGTTACCAGCAGCGCATCCGCATGCCGCGGTGAACCGACAAGTTTGATGCCGAATCTTTCGACGTCGAATTTAGGCGTAAGGCAGTTTACAATTTCGATGTCGCAGTTATTGCAGGCACCAACATTAACGTGGAACACCCACGGAGATTTCTTTAACGACCATATCTTCCAGTTCATAACCTCACCTTAAAGCCAACTCAGCCCGTAACTATTGCCGACAATCGCTAAAATAACTGCCGCGGCAAGCGCAAGACTGCAATGAACCCAGAAAAACTTCATCGCCTGGTCAATCCGCACACGGGGGTTTGTATTCTTAATTAGTATCACCAGTACCAGCACCAACACGTATTTACCTATTCCGGCCCACAAAGCACCGCCAGCCGTACCAAACCCGCCAAGAAACACCATCACTAAAAACAGCGGCAGCGCCACAAGCATCATCGCCTGCGCAATCTTCCAGATGGCAAGCAATGCCCCGGAATATTCCATCAGTACACCACCTCCAAGCTCGGTTTCCGCTTCCGCGATATCAAATGGCACAAAGCCAAGTTTGGCCTGCACCGCAAGCAGACTAACTAAAAACGCGAGTGCACCGGAAATACTCAGTACAGGCGTATGTTGCGCAATTGCCGCAAGACTGAGCTGACCGCCTGTTTTTATAATCACTACAATAAATGCAAGCACCAGCGGCAGCTCATATGCCATCACCAGTTTCATTTCTCTGCTCGTACCAATAGCGGCGTGCGGACTGGCACTGGCGCTGGCGCCGAGAATTAATGCCAGTGACGGCAGAACCATAAGATAAATCGCAACAATTATATCACCCACAAAAACCTTTGCCGGGTCTATGGTAATGCGCCAAAGCATCGTCGAAAGAAGCATCACGGTCGCCATTGCGATTATCGGCGCCATTAGAAAAACTGTCTGTTGAGCATCCTTCGGGACCAGAATCTCCTTGCCCACCAGCTTCACAACGTCCACGAATGGCTGAGCGAAAGGCGGCCCAACACGCCACTGCACGAGGGCACTGACTTTGCGAACTATCCAGGAAGCAACCAAGCCTACAAAAACAGTAAACAAAAAGCCCGGAAAAACCAAAATCCAGAATAAACTCTGCAACGGTTCACTCATCTTTTTGCCTTTTCGCTTTCTCTCAAAAACGGCTCCCACCGCGTACCGCCCGACACTTTGACCACAATATCCGGGAACACTTCTATCAAATCGCCTCCTGTCGCGGTTTGGCCGTACTCGATACTTCCGTCCCTGCATGTATTAACACAAAGCGGTTTTTCACCTTGTCGCAACCTGCCTCCGCAAACATCGCAGACGCTGCTCGGGAACGACACAAGTTCAGGATATATGGTTCCAAACGGGCAGGCAATTGTGCAGCTTCCGCAGCCGGTACAGAGCATTGTTGCACGCTTCAATGTGCCCGCGTCATCATCTCTGGTCTTTACCTTCTCCAGTGCATCCCGGGGACAAGCCTTTATACACGGCACACCTTCGCACCGCCGACATATCAGAGCAAAGCGAATCATCTCCAGCAGTGAATCAAAACCCTTGTTCTCCGGATGATGCTTGTACGAACACCTGACGCCGGATTCTTCCTGCGGTTTGCACTTTGCCAGGTCTATTATCAGTTTAGATGTCATTTTTATGTCTCGTATCAATCCCAGATATCATGGTAATGCCTTAATTGCTCATACGTAAAAACCGGCCCATCCTTGCACACATAATATTTGCCTATCATGCAGTGACCGCATTTGCCGAAGCCGCAGCTCATATTCTTTTCCATCGAAAGGTAAATATCTTCTCCCTTAAAACCGAACTCCAGCAACTTTAATGTCGCAAATTTCATCATTATCGGCGGGCCGCAAACTACCGCAGCACTGTTTGAAATATTAACGTCTTGAGGTGTAAGAATGGTAGTCACCACACCCACATTGCTTTTCCAGTCGCCATTGGCCTTATCAACCGTCAATTTAATGTCCACCCCCTCAATTTTCTGCCATGGTCCGAATAGCGAATTCTTGTAAATAAAGTCATTAGGCGTCCTGGCTCCGAAGCGGCAAACTACTGACTTGAAATCCTTTATCCTTGAAAACAATGTCAGAAGCAAAGACCTTATTGGCGCTAGTCCCACCCCGCCACCGACTATATAAATATCTTTCCCAACGAAACTGTCGACGGGATATCCATTCCCGTACGGCCCGCGAATCCCGACTTTTTGCCCCTTGGTGCATTGGTGCAGCAAGGCCGTCATACGCCCCGCTTTCATAATGGTAATTTCTATCCTCTTCGTTTCGGCAGGCGACGATGAGGGCGTAAACGGCGCTTCGCCTTCGCCGGGTAATGTCAATTCCACAAACTGGCCCGTCGCAAATTGGAAATTTTGTTCCGGCTCAATTACGAAACTTTTTATCGTCGGAGATTCTTCTATTATCTCAATTATTTCGCCGTTTACCGGCTGATAAAGATTACCGTTCATTTTGCAGCTTTCGTCTCTTTGTTTTTGCTTTCAAATTCCACGTTTAATTTCTTTAACACGTCGCGTAAATCAATTCCGCCTGCCTCCGCGTCGATGCACCTGCCGCATCCAACACACATCTCTATTCCGTACCGCTCGAGGAAATATACAAACTTATGCATCAGACGATGTTTTATCCTGTCCCCCAATACTTTCCGCGGGTTGGCTCCTCCCGCTACCGCTGCGTAGGCTGTTCGCATGCAACTATCCCACATTTTCATTTTGGCAAAGTAATCCTTTTGCTTCGAGTCATATATATAGAAGCAGTGGCAGGTTGGACAGACCCGTGTGCAGGCCTGGCATTCTATGCAACCCTTCGCCTCCGTATCGAAAATTTCTGAATCAAAATTATTTTCTAATATCTGCTTGATTGGGGTTTCGAAGCAAAGCTGGGCATTGTTCTGCTCAAGCTGTTTTTGTATTCTTGCTCTGTTTGTGTCACGCTCGGCCAACAACGCTCTCGGAACGTCGGCAAAAAGTTCGGCATGTCCGTTTAAGAAATCCTTGCCCTTTTTGGAACCGCTCTCGACAATGAAACCATCCTTTATCGCAGCAACATTCAAATCAAAACCGCTTTGCGAAAAGCCCTTGCCGCCAAAAAGATTGCATATACAGCTTGGACCAGCCTCGGTGCAGTCGGTCGAGATTATAAGCATCTTCTCTCGTCGTTTCATATAAAGCTGGTCACGGAATTCTTCTTCCGCAAAAACCTTGTCCAGAATTTCTATTGAACGCAGGTCGCATTCCTTAAGTCCGAATACCGCAAAAAGCTTGACTTCCTTTGGTTCAACAGCCCTCGGGAAAACCGCTGCCACTTCGCAAACCGGCAATAGGAATTCCTTCACCGGTGAACATGCCCGTATGCTGTTGAACTCCACTGACTTTTGGGAGGACGGGTCATATTTGCTGTATATGTAATGCTCACCGGCTTTTTTCGGAACGTAAAGCTCCATCTGTCCGGCAATCGTATCCAGAAACGGTTTTAACCTGCCTATAAAGACACTGTCCATTTTTTCACCTTCTATCTTGCCGGCATATAGTACGGCAGCCGCGCAAGGTCCATCGCTATATCAATAGTTACTACTTTGACCTTTCTGGGAACCGTTATATAGCACGGAGAAAAATTCAGCATGCCTTTGACACCTGCTTTAACGAGGGCATCAGCGGTCGTTTGAGCGGCATCCCTCGGAACAGCAATAATACCAAGGTCGATTTTCCGTTTTCGGAGGCTCGAAAGGCTCGAAACATCTTCTATTTGGGTATCCCTTATCTTGCGTCCTATTTTCTTGGGGTCGCAGTCAAAGGCTGCGGCAATATCGAGACCGTAAATTTTAAACCCGGAGTACGCCAGCATGGCTGAGCCAAGATTACCAACTCCAACCAAAGCAGCCTTATGGCCGCCATCGAGTTTGAGTATTCTGGTAATTTGTTTAGCGAGCTTATCGATTTCGTAGCCAATACCAGGGGTGCCAAAATCGCCAAAATATGAAAAGTCCTTCCTTATCGCCCAAGGCTGTACCCCGGTAAGGTCGGCTAAATCCCTGCTTGATATGCTACGGCGTCCCTGCCCCTTCAAGAACAACAATCCGCGAACATATATCGGCAGCCGCCGAATGGTTTCATCTGGAATCCTATAGTACCTCATTAAGTCAAATTAGTGATTGAGTTCACAATCACAGATTAGATTCTAAAATATCCCACAGCGGGCAGTCAAGAAAATTTTACAACTTTAAATAAAAAATTACTCTTCACTTGTTGCAAACCTTCGAAATATCAGCAGCATGACTGTAAAAACGATGATAAAAACGCAGGTCCCCCCATCACTTTTCACAATATTTTTTACACAGTTGACGGGGGCTCACCGGGATTTATGGCGGTTTTTGGCAGCGTAAAGCTGAATGTGCTTCCTCCATCAGGATTGTTCTGAGCCCAGACTCTGCCCCCATGTCTTTCAATAACCTGTTTGACTATCGATAAACCCAGGCCGGTACTGTCCCTCTCAATTTTTCTGGCGTTGCTGGCCCTGTAAAATTCATCAAATATTTTATCGATTTCATCTTCGGGTACGCCTATTCCCGTATCACGTACCTGTATAATAATGTCCTTGTTGTTATCCGATGCAGTTAATTTTACTGTACCGTTTTCAGGTGTATATTTTATCGCATTTAGCAGCAAATTAATGATTGCCTCCTCTATTAAAACCGCCTCACCGTAAATCTCGTCAATGGCCGGCGACATCTCATAACCTAAATTAATGGACTTTGCCGCCGCTTTATCTTCCACTGCTGCAATTGTGTTGAAAAAAATATTTTTCAGCGGTACCATGCTTTTATCCAGACGGCCACTCATTTTCATCTTCGTCAGTTTCAGCAACGCTGTTGTAAATGCCACGCATTTTGATGTCCGTCGGCACGCTCTCTCAATCAAATCTGATTGTTTCTCATTCAACTGTCCTGTCATCCCATTGCTGACAATATCGAGGCAGCTTTGTATCGCCGCCAAATGGCTTTTGACATCATGAGTAAGACGCAGCACATACTCATTTTTGATGCGGTCTTTTTCCTTCAGTTGCATATTCGCCTGTTCATAATCTTCCTGTCGCTCCCGCAATTGAAAAGATATGGACGTGGTCATATACACAACCAGATACAAAGTCGTCAGGAAAATGCCGAGAGTCACAAAAACAAACAACTCGTCACGGTACAAATCATGACTTATAAATCCAAGCAATTTGTAGTGGGGGATTATTCCGCGAAATTCCAGCCAAACCATTGAACCGAACAGTAAAAATGCCAGAGTCGCCTGCAGATAACTTTGTCCGCGTGTCAGAAGAATACTGACTATAATCATGTGAAATACAAAGTAAAAGAAACACGGGTTTTCAATACCTCCCGAATAGTGTAATATCGCCGTAAGTATTAAAAGGTCGGCTGATATCTGGAATGTAATTATTCTGCTGATTGTTTTATGTGACGGGCTTTTGCCTCCCCACGTAAAGTAATTCAATAAGTCATAGAGCAGGAAATTATAGATAACAAGCACACCTGACATTATGTAGAGTTTATGGGCAGGCAGCAGCACGTAAAAAACCCTGCTGGCAACAAGCGTCGACATCATAAGCACACCAATGGCTGCCCATCTCAATCGGACAAGCCAGTAGGCACGCTTGACAAGACTCGTACTTTGAAGAAGGCCTTCCATGCTCCTATTGCTCGTGCAGAAGCGATTTAATTTTACTTAAAAGCACTTCCGGTTTTATTGGCTTATTCAAAAATCCCTCTACCGGAAGCCACGTATCGTCGCCAGCCGCCCCTTCAAAGTCTATCCCCGTTCGTTCCTTGACGGCCGTTACCATCAGAATTGGTATGTGTTTGTACCGCGGGTCGCTCTTCAATTCTCTGGATAGAACAAATCCCTCACTGAGCGTGTTCATCATCACGTCCATAATTACCAGGTCGGGTCTTTCATCCTTAATTTTGCCCATGCCTTCCTGGCCATCTTTGGCTTGCAATACATTATATCCTTCGTTCTCCAGAACAATCTTCATTGCTTCGGTAATATCAGGGTCGTCGTCCACGATTAGAATTCTTGCTTTTCCCATATTTCCCCTTTGCGTTTCACATACTTTCAGAAATGGTATTTGTTTTACAATTCACAAATATAATATACAACTTTACATACAGCCAAGTCAAGCTACTGAAAACATTAAAACTTACATGCTACCCCCCTTTAAACAAGTAAAAAGTGAGTAATTTTTACCCGTAAAATTAAAAAAAACGAGGCCGAAGGGGCTCGAACCCTCAACCTTCGGATCGACAGTCTGAAGTCAGGATTTGTAAGTATTTGTCAATAAATGATTAACAATTGTCGAAAAAGAACTTATGAAGCTGGCCGAGAAGCAACCGAAGCCCAACCGAGAGCCAACCGTACCTCGTTGGTGCAAATTTTGGTGCAACTCACTGGCTCATGTAATCCATATTAATAGTCAAAGATGGAAGTAGAGACCTCAACCAATTCACTCCATCTGGTTGTAAATTGCTTTGAACGTCTTTTTAACTTAACCCTGCAATCCTTCAGCAGCCCAGCGCACAAAACAACTTAACCTTCCATTTACATAATCAACTACATGCATCAGCCTTGCAGATTTACTCCTGTCGACCTTGTCAAATAAATTTCCCTGAATCCTAATTTTCTGATATATTTATTCTTACAAGGGATGAGCAAGACAAAAATAATCTGTACATTGGGGCCTTCCAGCAGCAAAGCCGCTGTATTAAAAAAGCTGATTCTGTCCGGCATGAATGTGGCAAGGCTTAATTTCTCTCACGGCACCAACAAAATCCATAAGCAAAACATAGATATAATCAGACGGTTAAGCAAGACTAACAGAAGCAAAATAAAAATCCTGCAAGACCTCGAAGGCTACAGGATAAGAATCGGCCTGTTCAAAGGCCCAAGAAAAATGGTCGAGCTTGTAAAGGGCAGTATAGTAACTCTGATTAACAAATTTGAAACCGACAAAAAAAATGTTATCCCGTTTGACTACGGGGGTTCCCTGTACGATATAAAAACAGGCTGCCACATTTTCATAGATGACGGTAATATCGTTCTGAAGGTCAAAAGCCGTGATAGAAACGGCATAAGGGCTGAAGTTATCGTTCCCGGCATCTTAAAGGAACACAAAGGCATTAATATCCCGGACATCAATTTACAATTTGAGGGCTTAACCGACAAAGACAAAAATGACCTCCTGTTCGGCATAGCAAACAAGGTTGATTTTATCGCCCAGTCTTTTGTGCGAAACAAAAAAGACATTCTTAGTGTGAGAGAATTTATTAACCAGCGCAAATTCAATTGTCCTTTGATTGCCAAGATTGAGAACCGCCAGGGAATTGAAAATATCGCTGATATCCTGAAAGTCTCAGATGGTATTATGATAGCCAGGGGCGATATGGGGGTATCATTACCTATATACGAAGTTCCTATGATGCAGAAGATGATTATTAAGAAGTGCCACCAACAAAAGAAGTTTGTAATTACAGCAACGCAAATGCTTGAGAGTATGACCGAACATCTTAGGCCGACACGTGCAGAAGTGAGTGACGTGGCTAACGCAATATTGGATGGTTCGAACTATGTAATGCTTTCCGGCGAGACTGCCGTTGGCGAGCATCCTGTTGAAACAGTGCAGATGATGAGTGACATTATCCAATTTACTGAAAAGTCGCAGAAGCTCAAGGATATTTAAGGCGCTTATTAGTAAATTTCCACGGATTAAAACCCGTGGAAATTTACGATAGAATTACAAACACTAATTTTTGCACCCC
>Ga0214473_10003301_pt1 | contig 19592 bp, 16 predicted proteins | sample RVTome_7_FD_203509 | JGI IMG/M metagenome (GOLD analysis project Ga0214473, IMG submission 203509) | Soil microbial communities from uranium-contaminated site in the Upper Colorado River Basin, Wyoming, United States - RVT98D197 | ecosystem: Environmental > Terrestrial > Soil > Contaminated >... | reverse complement strand
AGGGAGACGAACGTCATCGTGACCGCCTCGGCCGCCTCCAGGCCGGAGCGCAGCGCCCAGACAAAGACGCCGAAGTTCACGATCATGGACCAGATCCCGCCGAGGACCATGAGGCCCACGACATTCCTCGACAGGATGCCGGTTCCGGGTTTGCGGGGGCGGCGCCGCATGAGGTCGGGCTCGTGGGGGTCGACCGCGAGCGCGAGGGCGGGGAGGCCGTCCGTGGCGAGGTTGACGTAGAGGATCTGCACCGCCGTCAGCGGGAGGGGCAGTCCGGCGACCATCGTCGCCGCGATCAGCCCGATTTCCCCGATATTGGAGGAGAGGAGGTACATCAGGTACTTTTTGATGTTGTCGAAAATCGCGCGTCCTTCCCGGACGGCGGAGACGATCGACGCGAAGTTGTCATCGGTCAGGGTCATCGCCGCGGCCTCCCTCGCTACGTCGGTGCCCGTGATGCCCATGGCCACGCCGATGTCCGCCTTTTTGAGCGCGGGCGCGTCGTTGACCCCGTCGCCGGTCATGGCGACGACGTGCCCGCGATTCTGCAGCGTCGAGACCACCCGCAACTTGTGCGCCGGAGAGACGCGCGCATAGACGTCGAACGTCTCGATGTCCTTCGCCAGGGCTTCATCGCTCATGGCGTCGAGATCGGCGCCTGTGACCACGTGGCCTTCCCGAAGCAACCCGAGTTCCCGGGCGATCGCGCGGGCGGTGGCCGGATGGTCGCCGGTGATCATGACGGGACGGATGCCCGCCTGGTTGCACGTCTCGATCGCCTCCCTCGCTTCCGGTCGCGGCGGATCGATCATTCCGAAGAGCCCGAGAAAGGTCATCTCCTTCTCCGCATTTTCGTCGGACGCCCCCTTCCGCTCGGAGACGGCCAGAACCCTCATGGCCCGGTCGGCCATGTCCTGCGCCCGGCCCAGGATGTTCGCGCGGTCGGATGCCGTGAGAGGCTCGTCCCCGCGGATCGTCCTCCACCGCGTGCAGGATTCGAGAACGATCTCCGGCGCCCCCTTGGAGCAGGCGGTCGGTTCCCCCCCGACGTCGTGCAGCGTGGTCATCCGTTTCCGATCGGAGCTGAACGGGATTTCGCTCCTCCGCGGGTTTGACGCCTCGAGCGCGGATTTCCGGAACCCGCCCTTGGCGGCGGCGACGACCAGGGCCGCTTCCGTCGGATCCCCCTTCACGCGCCAGCGGCCGCTTTCTCGGTCCTCGAGAAGATCGGCGTCCGAGCAGAGGGCCGCGGACCGGAGGAGCGCCCTCAGGGGCTCGTCCGGCTCGGCGGGGGAGCCTTCGAGCAGAAACGTCCCGAGAGGGTCGTAGCCGACGCCGGTGACCGCCAGGAGGTTTCCCCCGGTAAAGACCTCGCGTACGGTCATCTCTCCGGTCGTGAGCGTTCCCGTCTTGTCCGAGCAGATCACGGTGGCGCATCCGAGCGTCTCGACGGTCGGAAGGCGGCGGATGAGCGCGTTTCGCTTCGCCATGTGCCGGGCGCCGATCGCGAGCGAGATCGTGACGACCGCCGGCAGCGCCTCCGGCACCACCGCGACGGCGAACGCGATCCCGAAAAGGAGTATCTCCAGGAGGGGCTGGCCGCGCAGGATCCCGAGAGCGACGACGATCGCCACGATCGCCAGGGAGGCGCGGACGAGCGTCTTTCCCAGCGCGTCCGTCTGCCGCTCCAGGGGGGTCCGGGGGGCGGCGACGGTTTCCAGGAGTCTCCCGATCCTGCCGACTTCGGTGCGGGGCCCCGTTGCCGCGACGACCGCGCGTCCCCGCCCGTACGTGACCACGGTGGACGAGTAGACCATGTTGCGACGGTCTCCCAGGGCGATGTCCTCCCCGTCCAGATCCTCATCGAACTTTTCCGCCGGCGACGATTCGCCGGTAAGGGAAGCCTCGTCGACCTGCAGGTTCGCCGCCTCGAGCAGGCGACCGTCGGCGGGGACGAGATCCCCCGCGCAAAGGAGGAGGATGTCCCCCAGCACGACTTCCCTGGCAGGCACCTCGCGCTCCTCTCCGTCCCGGATGACGGTGGCCGTGGGCGCCGCCATCCTCCGCAGCGCCTCGAGAGCCCGGTCGGCGCGGTACTCCTGGACGAATCCGAGGGCCACGGTGAACAGCGTGATCACCGCGATGCCCGCGGTCTCCAGGACATGACCGAGCGCCAGGGACAGGACGATCGCGATGAGGAGGATAACGATGAGGACACTTTTGAACTGTCGGAGGAGGATCTTCCATGCAGGGATCGAGACAGCCGATGGCAGTTCGTTCGGCCCCGCCCCGGCCAGGCGCCGGGCTGCTTCCGCGGAAGAGAGGCCGGCGGCCGCATCGGCGCGGAGATGCTGTATCGCTTCTTCCGCCGCCAGTGTGTGCCAGGAGCTCACGCGCGCTCCCCCCGTCCTGCTACTTCACGGCCCCCATGGTGAACCCCGCGATGAACCGGTCCAGGAAGAACGTGTAGACGACGGCCACGGGGATGCTGGCGATGAGGGCACCGGCCATCAGCGGCCCCCATTGGAAGACGTCCCCGCGCACGAGCTCCGTCGGGACGCCGATGGAGACCGTCTTCTTCGCCGAGACGGAGATGAAGGTCAGGGCGTAGATGAACTCGTGCATGGAGAGGGTGAAGGCGAACACGACGACCGTCAGGAGCCCCGAGATCCCGAGGGGCAGGACGACCCAGAACATCGCCCCGAGCCGGGAATGCCCGTCGATCATCGCCTGCTCCTCGATGTCCTTCGGGATCGTCTTGAAGAATCCCATCAGGAGCCAGGTGCAGAAGGGGATCGTGAAGGTCGGGTAGATGAGGATCAGCGACCAGAGCGACTCCTGGAGGCCCAATGCGGAGGCGAACCGCGAAAGGGGAATGAACAGGATCGTCGGCGGGACGAGGTAGGTGAGGAAGATCCCGATCCCCATCGTCTCTCCCCAGCCCTTCGCCCAGCGCGCCAGGCTGTAAGCCGCCGGGACCGCGACCGCGAGCGTGATCGCGACCACGGCGAGGCCGACCCAGAGGGTGTTCAGGATGTACGTCACGAAGTGCGTGTCGAACAGCAGGAGCCGCAGGTGGTCCAGCGTCGGGGGCTCGTTGAACAGGAACGGGTTGGCGACGGGGTTGAACAGGTCGTGGTCCCGCTTGAACGTCGCGATGACCATCCAGTAGAACGGGAACGCCCCGAAGAGGGCGAACCCTCCCACGATCGTGTAAAGGCCGCCCCGCCCCAGGATCTTCCGCGCGCGCGACATCACACCACCTCGCTCTTCCGGACCATCCGCAGCATCAGGATGGCGATGCCTGCGAGGACCGGAAACAGGAAGAGGGAGATGGCCGCTCCCTGGGCGAGATCCCCTCCCTCGATCCCCTTGAAGAAGGTCCAGGTCGAGAGCACCTGGGTGGTGTGCACCGGGCCGCCCCGCGTCATGACGTAGACGACGGTCATGTCGGTGAACGTGAAGACGAGCCCGAACAGGAAGGCGATGCTGACGATGGGAAGGGTCAGCGGGATCGTGATCTCCAGCGTCCTTCGCCAGGGGCTCGCCCCGTCGACCTCGGCCGCCTCGAGGAGGTCCTTCGGAATGGAGCTCAATCCCGCCAGCTGGATCACCGTCGCCAGCGGCAGCAGTCTCCACACGTGGACGATGATCACGGAGGCCATCGCGAGCCCGGGCACGCCGAGCCAGAAGAGGTTCTGCATGGGTCCCAGCAGGGCACCGGGAGAGCCGAGCAGCCCCGCGTAGCGGAGGATCCAGTCGAACGGGCTGAAGATCGAATCGAACATCCAGAGCCAGCCGATCGTCCCGAGCGAGATCGGTGCCGTCCAGGGGAGCATGATGAGGAACCGCGCCAGCCACTTGCCGCGGAACTCCTTCATCAAGGCGGTCGCGACGATCCTCGAAAGGAGGATGACCAGGATCTGGGAGGTGAAGGCGAAGAAGAACGTGTTCTTCAGGGCGAGCCGGAAGACGGAGTTGTCCAGGATGGCGCCGAAGTTCTGGAAGCCGACGATCCGGAGGGTCGGGTCCCCCGTCGTCACGTCGCTGAGGCTGTAGAGGATCGCCATGACGAACGAGAATCCGATCAGCGCCGCGATATAGAGGATCGCGGGGGCGATCATGCACAGGGCGAGCTGCCCGGAATGGTCCTGGATGCCGGGCTTCGGCCCAGGTTCCTCGGTTCCCGCCTTGCCGTTTCTCCTCATGCCGGGCTCCGGTCCGTCCGCAGTCCGCTCTTCCGGTCGAAGAAACGGAGATTGCAGCGCGACACGCCGAAGGTGTAGGTCTGTCCCGTCTCGATGGGAAGGCTCATGCTACCAGGCAGCCGCGATACGACGTGCAGGGCGTGGGACTTCTCCCCGACATTTCCGTAGACGAGCCGCTCCGCGCCCAGGTACTCCGTCCAGGTAACCACGAAGGAGTAGGTAACCACTCCGTCGGCTCCGGTCACGAGCTCGGCCGGCAGGAACGTCTCCGGGCGGAAGCCGGTCAGGATATCGTCCTCCCCAAGGAGGTTCATGGGGGGCGAACCCACGAAGGTGGCCACGAAGGTGTCGGCGGGCCAATGGTAGATCTCCATGGGAGTACCCACCTGGCGGATCTTCCCCTGGCTCATCACCACGATCCGGTCCCCGAGGCCCATGGCTTCCACCTGATCGTGCGTGACGTAGATGGTGGTGACCCCCACGCGCTTCTGGAACTGCCGCAATTCCTCCCGCGCCGAGGCGCGCAGGATGGCGTCCAGGTTGGAGAGGGGCTCGTCGAGGAGGAACACGCTCGGCTCCCGCACCATCGCGCGGGCCAGGGCGACGCGTTGCCTTTCCCCGCCGGAGAGCTGGCGTGGCTTGCGGTCGAGCAGGCGCTCGATGCCGAACATCCCCGCCGCCCATTCGACCTTCTCCTTGATGGTGGCCTTGTCCACTCCCCGGGTGCGGAGGGGAAAGGCGATGTTCCGATAGACCGTCATGTGGGGGTAGAGGGCATAGCTCTGGAATACCATGGCGATGTTCCGCATCCTCGGAGGGAGGTTGGTGACCACCCGTTCGTCGATGAGGATGTCGCCGGCAGTGGGCTCCTCGATCCCCGCAACCATCCGAAGAAGGGTGGTCTTGCCGCAGCCCGAAGGCCCCAGGAGGACCAGGAACTCCCCCTCCACGGTATCGAGGTCCACGTGGTCGATCGCCCGGACTTCTCCGAACCGCTTCGAGATCCCACGTACTTCAACCCGCGCCATGATGCTCGCTTCCCCCCGTCCATTTCAGTTATGGTTCCAGCAGACGATTAAAATGGGCGGCGGGGGCGAGGAACCCCCCGCCCCCGCTCGGAACACGTTGTGTTCTTACGTCTTTCCGCCTACGAGCCCTTTCTTTCTCCACTTTTCGTAGATCGCCTTGGTGAGAATCTCCGCCTGGGCCACCGCCTCCTCGGGCTTCATCCCCCGCGCCGCGTTGGCCATCATGTTCGGCAGGATGAAGGTGGCGAAAACCTCTCCCTCGGCCGGGTTCGCCGGCCCCGGGTGTCCCATGTTGGTGCTCCACTTCTCCGCGTCCTTGAGCACCCCGAGCTTCCCCTTCGCCTCCCCGGGAAGCGCGAACGGATCGTCGCTGAACCACGCGTTGTGGAGGTCCCGCATCTTCTTCGCCCCCTTCACCGGGGCGTACCCGCGGTTCCCGGAGGGGATGGGCGCGTCGAAGAAAGCCGGGGAGTTGTACAGTTCGCTCGCGTACATCGCCTGGTCGTAGTTCGCCACCAGGTCCAGGAGGAACTTCTTTCCCGTGTCGACGTTCTTGGAGTACTTGGGGAGGATGTAATTGTAGATCACGTGCTCGCAGGCCCACCCCGTCCCCCGCGGACCTTTCATCGCCGGGGTAAAGTAGATGTCCTTGGCGATCTCGGGGACTTCCTTCTGCGCCGAGCGGTAGGCCGAGATGGAGTTCAAGATGTACGAAGCGCGGCCGGCGATGAGCGCCTGGTTGTTGGAGACGGCGGTCCAGGCGAAGACCTCGGGGACCATCGCCTCCTTGAACAGGCGGGCCATGTAAGAGACGGCCTCGATGGTCTTCGGGTTGTTGAGGACGACGTTTTCCTTTTCGTCCTGGATGCCACTGTCGTAGGACCAGAGCAGCCCCCGGGACGCCATGTTGGAGTCGAGCTCCTGGGACAGGCCGATGCCGAGCTGGATCCCCTGCTCCTTCTTGATCTTGCCGCCGTAGGTGATGAGGTCTTCCCACGTAACCGGCCCGTCCGGCTTGCCCGCCTTTTCCCACAGGCTCTTCCGGTAGCAGCCCGGGTCGATGGTCCAGCCGGGGATGAAGCTGTAGTATTTCTTCGTGTTCGGGTTATAGGAGCTCCGTATGCAGAGGGGATGCATCTTGCCGAACCGCTTCTCGGCCTCCTTGACGACGTCCCCGAGGTCGAGGACGCTCGGCTCGAACTGGGACGGCGGCGAGACCCACTCGATCAGGTCGTGCCCCTGCCCCGCGGAGATTTCGGCAGCGGTGCGGGAAGGGATCTCGGCGAGCCCGATGTGGTCCACGGTGACGTTCACGCCGTTGGCCTGGCCCCAGCTCTTGGCATAGTTGTCGTACCATTCCTTGTCGAACCGGGGGACGAAGTGGGACCACACGAGGATCTTCAGTTCCTTGCCGGCGGCAACGCCGCGCCCTGGAAGCACGATCGCGGGCCCGAACCCCGCCGCGACCGCGCCGACGCCCGCTGCCTTTAGAAAATCACGCCTGGAAATAAGTCGTCGTTTTGACTTGCCCATCGCGCCCCCCTTCCTTTGGACCGAGGTTAGTGGCCGTCACATCAACGGTGGGAAACCGTCCGAATGATTCCGGTATTTGCAATTCAATAAACCAGATGAGGGATAGGGTGTCAAGGTTGCCCGGCACGGACCGGTTTCCCCTTTCCGCTCATCCAAGGAGCATGAGAGGAAAACGGGAGAGACCAGCGAACCACAAGGTGTCGTCGGAGGAACTGCTCGCCGGGCTCCGCCAGACCGTGGAGGGGCTGGCGGAAGACGGAGCGGACCGCGGCGACCTCAAGATCCTCGCCCGCGCCATGCGCCAACTCCGGTACTCGTTCCGGGTGTTCGCGGGGCTCAAGGGGTTTCGAAAGGTGACCGTATTCGGATCCGCGAGGTGCCGTGCCGGCTCCCCCGGCTATCGACAGGCGGTCGCCTTCGGAAGGGAGATGGCGCGGCGCGGCTGGCTGGTCATCACGGGCGGCGGGGAGGGGATCATGGAGGCAGCGCACGTCGGGGCGGGGCAGGAGATGGCGATGGGAATCAACATCCTGCTCCCCTTCGAGCAGCCGGATAATCCCGTGATCGCAGGCGACTCGAAGCTCATTCACGTGAAGTATTTCTTCACCCGCAAGCTGCTGTTCGTCAAGGAGGCCGACGGCGTGGCGCTTTTCCCCGGGGGGTTCGGGACGCTCGACGAATCGTTCGAGGTGCTGACCCTCCTGCAGACCGGGAAGAGCCGTCTGTTCCCGATCGTGCTCGTGGACGAGCCGGGGGGCGACTACTGGAGGCTGTGGAAGGAGTTCGTCGAGCGGCACCTCCTCGGGCGGGGATGGATCTCGCCGGAGGACCTCGCGCTGTTCCGGGTCACCGACAACGCCTTCGAAGCGGCAGAGGAGATCCTGGGCTTCTACCGCGTTTACCACAGCATGCGGTACGTGGGCAAAGACCTCGTGTTCCGGCTGCGCCTTCCGCCCTCCGAGGCGGTCCTGTCCCGCGTCCGTGAGGATTTCAACGACATCCTCGAGTCCGGGACATTTCGCCCGGGCGCCGCCCTGCCGGAAGAGGAGGACGAGCCCGAGCTCGCTTCGCATCCCCGGCTGATCTTCCGGTTCAACAGGAAAAGCTTCGGCCGGCTCCGCATGCTCGTCGACTTCCTGAACCGGGAGGCGGCCTGACGGGCCGCAAAGGTTTTCAGGGGATCTCTTCCCGCACGTCCATCGCGTCCCGCAGGCCGTCCCCGACGAAGTTGAACGCCATCACGGCGGCCATGATGGCCAGCCCGGGAACGGTGGCGATGTGCGGCGCGACGAAGAGGAAGTGCCTCCCCTCGTTGATCATCGCTCCCCAGGACGGGGCCGGCGGCGCGACGCCCAGTCCCAGGAAACTCAACCCCGCCTCCGCGACGATGGCGCGGGCGATCCCGAACGTGCCCTCCACGATGATGGGGGAGAGGGCGTTGGGAAGGATGTGCGCCAGGAGCAGCCGGAAAGGCGGGCTCCCCGCCGCCCGGGCCGACTGCACGAACTCCAGCTCCTTCACCTTCAGTACTTGCCCCCGGATGAGCCGGGCGTATCCCACCCACCCCAGCAGGGAAAGGGCGATCAGCACATTGCGCAGGGAAGGCCCCAGGACCGCCGTGATCCCGATCGCCAGCAGGATCCCGGGAAACGCCAATAGGATATCGGCCAGCCGCATGAACAGGTGGTCCACCTTTCCGCCGAAGAAGCCGGACAGGGCTCCCGCGAGGAGTCCGATCGCCAGCGAGATGGAGACCGTCCCGAGGCCGACGGCGACCGAGATGCGCGAGCCGTGAATCAGGCGGGAGAAGAGGTCCCGGCCCAGCTTGTCCTGACCCAGCCAGTGGGAGGCGGAGGGACCTGACAATCCGGAATCGAGGTCCTGCGCGTTCGGATCGAAAGGGGAGAGCCACGGCGCGAGCAGCGCGACGAGGAGAAGCGCCGCCACGACGAAGAGGCCCGCCGTCGCCCCGCGGTGCCGGAGGAACCGCGCAGGAATGGTTTTACGGGGATGTGCCTCACCCATACCGGATCCTCGGGTCGAGACGGGAATACAGGAGGTCCGTCGCCAGGTTCACCGTAACGGTGCACAGGGCGATGAAGAGAACGCACCCTTGGACGAGCGGGTAATCCCTCGCGTCGATCGCCTGTACCATCAGCCGGCCGATCCCGGGCCAGGAGAAGATCGTCTCGGTGATGATGCTCCCGGAGAGCAGCGCCCCGAACTGTAGCCCGAGAACGGTGAGCACCGGGATGGCCGAGTTCTTCAGGGCGTGGCGCAGGACGGTCGCGCGGCGGGACAACCCCTTCGCAGCCGCCACGCGGACATACTCCTGCCGGATCTCCTCGAGGAGCGAGGAGCGCAGCATCCGCATCAGGATCGCCGCCATCCCCGTCCCCATGGTGAGCGCGGGAAGAACGAGGTGCCGCGCGGTGCCGAAACCCGCCACGGGGAAGAGCTCCAGCTGGATGGAGAAGATGAGGATCAGCAGCGGCCCCAGCCAGAAATTGGGCATGGAGAGCCCCAGCATCGCCAGGAAGGCGGAGAGGTGGTCCAGCAGGGAATGCTGGCGCATCGCCGAGAGGATCCCCAGCGGTACGGCGATCAGGACCGCAACGAGGAGAGAAGCGGCGGCGAGCAGCAGGGTGGCGGGGAAGCGGGAAAGAATCTCCCGGAGCACCGGCTCGCGGCTGCGGAAGGAGACGCCCAGATCGCCCGTGGCCAGCCCGCCGAGAAACTCGACGTACTGTGCGGCGACCGGGCGGTCGAGCTTGAGCTCCCTGCGAAGCTCCTCCTTCTGCGCCGCCACCGCGTTTTCGCCCAGCATGATCTCGACGGGGTCGCCGGGGATGAGGTGGAGGAGGAGGAAAACGATCGTCACGACGCCGAAGACGACGGGAAACAGCTGCGCCAGTCGCGAGAGGAGGTAGGTTCTCATGGCGCGCGCTTCCCGGCGGCGTCCCGGCCCTGCCCCGCGATGCGCATTTCCTTGACCGACGTGTAGTCTTCGTCGGGCGTAAGGGTGAACCCCGCGAGTCGCCGGTCCCGGAGGAGGATGTTGCGGTTGACCCAGAGGGGAAGCACCGGCAGGTCGCGGAGAAGGAGAAGCTGGACCTTGCGGTAGATCTCCTTGCGCTTCGAACGCGACAGCTCCCGCCGTCCGGCCTCGACGAGCCGGTCGAGCTCGGGATTCGCGTACCGGCCGCGGTTCGCTCCTTCCGGGGGGACCTGCGACGAATGGAATGCGTAATGGTAGATGTCGGGATCCGCGATCCCCACCCAGGTGAGGCTGTAGAGCTGGAAATTCCCCTTCCGGATGTCCGAGAAGAAGGTCCCCCACTCGTGGGACTGGATCTCCACCGCGATGCCCACCTGCCGCAGCTGTTCCTGGAGGACGGCGGCGATCCGGCGGCGCAGCTCGTTCTGCGACGTTTTGTAGGTCAGCGTGAAACGGGGCTTCGGGCCGTTGCCATCCGGATCGCGGTAGCCGGCAAGATCCAGGAGCCGATTCGCCTCCGCGGGATCGTGCGGCAGCGGGGGGAGGCCGCCGGCGTGCGCCCAAAAGCCGGGGGGAAGGATCGAATCGGCCGGGTCCGCGTGCCCCTTCCAGATGGTCCGTACGATCGCTTCCCGGTCGATGGCGAGCGCGATGGCGCGGCGCACCCGCGCATCGGAGAGGATCCGGTCCCGCAGGTTGAACCCGAGATAGGAGACGTTGCTCCCCGCCTCCTCCTCCATCACGAGGTTCGGGTTTTTCAGCGCCGCCGGGAGGAGGTCCGGGTCCACGCCGTTCAGGACGAAGTTGACGCTCCCTTTTTTCAGCTCGAGGAACCGGACGTTGCTGTCGGGGATGAACTTCACGATCACCTTGGCGATGGCGGGGGAGCGGCCATAATACGCGCCGAACCGGGAAAGCGTGATCGCCTCGTCGGGCTGAAAATCATCGACCTTGTAAGGGCCCGCCCCCGGGACGGGTGTGTACCCGCGAGCCCCGGACCCCGCCGGAACGATCCCGCGCGCCATCCCCACGAGGAAGGGGGCAAACGGCTCCTTCAGATAAAATACGACCGTGTGCGGGTCGGGTGCCTCGATCTTCAGGATTTTTTCAACCGTCGCCCGGTGCGGCGACCGGTTCTTCGGGTCGAGGATCCATTCGAACGTGTACCGGACGTCGGCGGAGGTGACTTCCCGCCCGCCATGGAAGTGCGCGCCGCTGCGCAGCCGGAAGGCGATCTCCGTGGGGGATCTCTCCTCCCAGCTTTCCGCCAGGTCCGGGAGCGGGTTTCCCGCCGCATCCCTCTTGATCAGGAAGGCATGCGTCATCTGGAGGACCTGCTCGCCGTAGGCGTCGGTCGCGAGCCGCGGGTCGATGCTGGTCGGCGACCCGGGGAGGGCGATGACCAGGGTCCCCTCGTCGATCGGGAGCTTCGGCGCGCACCCGGGCAGGAGGAGCGCCAACGCCGCGAGCAGGAGCGCGGAGCGTGCGATGCGCGTGGCGTCTTTCACGCGCCCATCGTAGCACGCGGCGGCGCGGGAAGGGGCTCGCGATGGTACCATAGAGGGCATTTCCGCGCGTTGCGGCGGATCGTTTCCGGGAAGGCTCGGGGGAGAGATGCGCGCTCGATGGATGTTCCTGCTGACGGTTCTCCTCCTCCCCGGTCTCTCGCGGGCCCAGGACCTCTCCTTTCTCGCCGGGACGACGGAGTCCGTCGATACCGGCCAGCCCAGCCACGGCTGGCAGATCGATCTCCGGTACGACTTCACGGAGCTCTTCGCCATGTCCGCATCGTGGATCAACGAAGGGCGCCTCGACGACCATCACAGGGACGGCTTCGCGACGCGATTGTGGGGGCGCATCCCGTTGCTCGAACGACGATTCGTCATCGCGTTCGGCGCGGGCGCCTACCGGTATTTCGACACGCAGGCGCGGCCGGGAGGGACCCATGCCAACATCCACGGATGGGCGCCGGTCTACGGCCTGACGGGCGCCTGGTACACGAACACCCCCTGGTTCGTCCTCCTCGGGATCAACCACATCCACCCGCCGGGCGATATCGATACCAATCAGTATCTTCTCGGCGCCGGGTACCGGTTCCGGAAAGAGCCCGACGACAAGGTCCCCGAGCCCCCCACGGGCCCCGGATCTTCCCGGTCGAAGACGACGGGCGGCGAGGTGATGCCGTTCCTCGGCGTAACGGTCCACAACAGCTTCGAGAGCCGGCAAGGCCTTGCAGGGGGGCTGGAGTTCCGCAGAGGGATCTCCCGGCATCTCGACTGGACGCTGTCGTGGATCAGCGAGGAGAACCGGGAGGAGATCCGGCGCGACGGGCTCGGCATCCAGATCTGGCTGGTGGATGCGGTTCTCGGCCGCCGTCTCACCCTCGGAGTCGGCGCAGGCCTGTACGGCTTCCTCGACCGGTTCCCGCCCGCCGGGACCGGCGAGGACGAGGCGATCGACGTCGCCGGGCTCCTGTCGCTCACGACGAGCTACCGCTTCTCGAACCGCTGGTTCGCGCGGGTCAACTGGAACCGCGTGGCAAGCGACAACCCCCGAGACAGCGACATCTTCGTACTGGGCGTCGGCTATCGCTGGGAGGAATGACCGGGCCGGACTTGTTCTTGTTCCAGGGCCGTTCCGTGGTTTAAAATAGGCAGATGCACATTGTCCTGCTGAAGGTCACGACCCTCTTTTACCTGGTCGGCACCCTCCTTTACCTGCATTTCATCGTCACCCTCCGGGAGAGGGGCGCGAAGCTGGGCAGGATGTTCCTCGTCATCGGAGTCGTCCTCCACGCGGTCGGGTTCGTGGCGAGATACGTCGCGGCGGGATACACGCCCATCACCAACCTCTTCGAGTCCCTGTCGTTTTTCGCGATGGCGATCGTGGCGGTGTTCCTGGTCACCGAGCTGCGCTACAATCTGCGCATCCTGGGCTCGTTCATCGCGCCGCTGGGGTTCGTGTTCAGCATCTTTTCCGCCTTCCAGTCGGGGGAGGTCGCCAGGCTTGCGCCCGCGCTCAACTCCTACTGGCTCCCGATCCACGTCATGCTGCTGTTCATCGGCGATGCGGTCTTCGCAGTCGCCTTCGGCGCCGGGATCATGTACCTCCTCCAGGAGAAGGAGGTCAAGCGGAAGCGGATGGGGGCGATCTTCAAGCGCCTCCCGTCCCTCGATGTGCTCGACGAGATCAACTACAAGTGCCTGACCGTGGGATTCCCCCTGCTGACGCTGGGGATCATCACCGGCTCCATCTGGGCCGAGTACGCCTGGGGGTCCTATTGGAGCTGGGACCCGAAGGAGACGTGGTCCCTGATCACGTGGTTTCTTTACGCGGCGTTGCTGCACGGGCGTCTGACGGTCGGCTGGCGGGGGCGGAAGGCGGCGATCCTGGCGATTATCGGTTTCTGCGCGGTCCTTTTCACCTTCCTCGGAGTCAACCTGCTTCTGCCCGGCCTCCATTCCTACTCCAGCCTCTCCGGGTGAAGGAAGGGGTCCCGGGATTCCGATGAGCAGCATCGTCATAGTGGGGTTGAATCACCGGACCGCTCCGGTCGAGATTCGCGAGCGGCTCGCCTTCCCCGCCGACACGATCGGGCACGCGTTGCGGGGGCTGGTGGAGCGCGAAGAGATCGTCGAGGGGATCATCCTATCCACCTGCAACCGGGTCGAAGTGTGCGTGCTGGCCGGGGGGGAGTCCTACAAGGGCGCGACGGCCGTGAAGGAGTTCCTGTCCGCCACTCACGGCATCGCGAGGGACGAGCTGAACGGCTACCTCTACCACTACGAGGGAGAGGAGGCGGTGAAGCACCTCTTCCGGGTGTCCTCCAGCCTCGACTCGATGGTCCTGGGGGAGCCGCAGATCCTGGGGCAGGTCAAGGACGCCTACGGCTACGCCGCCGAGTTCCGCACGATCGGGCCGATCCTCGACAAGTTCTACACCAAGGCCTTCTCCGTGGCCAAGCGGGTCCGCACGGAGACGAAGGTCGCAAGCTCCGCCGTCTCGGTGTCCTACGCCGCGGTGGAGCTCGCGAAGAAGATCTTCGGGAGCCTCAAGGACAAGACGGCCATGCTGATCGGCGCGGGGGAGATGTGCGAGCTGGCGGCGCGCCACCTCCTCTCCGCGGGGGTCAAGGGGATCCTGGTCACGAACCGGACCTTCGAGCGGGCCGTCAAGCTCGCCGGGGAGTTCGACGGCATGCCGGTCCGGTTCGACGAGCTTCTGTCCCACCTCAAGATGGCGGATATCATCCTCTCGTCGACGGGCGCCCCCCACTTCATCCTGAAAATGGAGGATGTGGAGGCGGTCATCCGGATCCGGAAGAACCGTCCCATGTTCTTCATCGACATGGCCGTGCCCAGGGACATCGACCCGGACGCCAACCAGATCGACAACGTCTACGTCTACGACATCGACGACCTGAACAACGTGATCGAGACGAACCTCGAAGAACGCCAGAAGGAAGCGGCACGCGCGGAGGAAATCGTCTCCGCCGAGGTGCGGAATTTCTTCCGGTGGCTCGAGGCCCAGCAGGTCACTCCGACCATCGTGATGCTGCGGAGGAAGTTCGAGGAGGTGAAGAACGCGGAGGTGGCCAAGGCGATCGCGATGCTGGGGCCCGAAGATCCGAAGACGAAGAAAGTGGTGGAGTCGCTGGCCTCCTCGATCCTCAACAAGGTCCTGCACCCTCCGATCACGGCGCTCAAGAAAGACGTCGGCGGCCGCGACGTGACGGAACTGGTGGCCACGGTCCGGGAGCTGTTCGACCTGCCGGAAAACGGCGAACCATCCCCTCCTTCCACAGAGGCGCAGAAAGAGAAGGAAGGAGGGGAGATTGAGTAGGAACCGCGTCCTTCGCCTCGGAAGCCGGGGGAGCAAGCTCGCTCTTTGGCAGGCCGAGTTCATCCAGTTCGAGGTGGAGCGCAAGACCGGCAGGAAGGCGGAGATCGTCAAGATCACGACCACCGGCGACATGATCCTCGATGTCCCGCTGGCCCGCGTGGGAGGCAAGGGGCTCTTCGTCAAGGAGATCGAGGAGGCGCTGCTTTCCGGGCGCATTGATCTCGCAGTCCACTCCATGAAGGATGTCCCGACGGACCTCCCCCACGCGCTGGAAATCGTCGCCATCACCGAGCGGGAGGATCCACGGGATGCGTTCCTCTCCAACAAGGTGAAGCGGTTCGAGGACCTGCCGAAAGGAGCGAGGGTGGGCACCAGCTCGCTACGCCGGCAGACGCAGTTGCTGGGACTCCGTCCGGACCTGGTCGTCGTCGACAACCGGGGAAACCTGGACACACGGATCCGGAAGATGGAGGAGGGGAAATTCGACGCGATCCTCCTGGCGGCGGCGGGCCTGCGCCGGCTGGGGTGGGAGCAGAGGATCACGCAGGTCCTCCCCGAGGAGGTTTTCCTCCCCGCCATCGGACAGGGGGCGCTGGGGATCGAGATCCGGAGGGATGACGCGGAGACGCGGGAAGCCGTCTCGTTCCTCAACCACCGGGACACCTCGTTCGCCGTCCGCGCGGAGCGCGGGTTCCTCAAGCGGCTCGAAGGGGGCTGCCAGGTCCCGATCGCCGCCTACGGGCGGACGAATGGAGATTCCATCCTCCTCCAGGGGATGGTGGGCCGTCCCGACGGGTCGGACATCGTACGGGGGAATGCGCGGGGGACCGTGGCCGATCCCGAGGCGCTCGGCGTGGAGCTTGCCGAGCAGCTCCTGGCGCGTGGAGCGAAGGAGATCCTCGACGAAGTGTACCGCGCCGCCGGGAAATAGGCGGCGGGCGGTTTGCGGGCGATGTCGATACTTGGGAAAAGGATCCTTGTCACCCGCGGCGAGGGGCAGGCGGAGGAGTTCGCCGCCCTGATCCGCATGCGGGGCGGGATCCCCGTGCTCTTCCCCACCGTCCGGCTGGTCCCCCCCGACGATCCGGGTCCCCTCGACGAGGCCCTGGCACGCCTGTCCTCCTTCGACTGGATCCTGTTCGCCAGCCCCAACGCGGCGAAATTTTTCTGCTCCCGCGCGGCGCGAAAGGGGATCTCCGGGACGCCGGAAGGCGTCCGGGTGGCAAGCGTGGGGCCCGGCACGTCCCGGGAGCTCCGCCGCCTGGGGTTCCCGGCGGATCTCACCGCCGATCCGCATACGGCGGAAGGGCTCGTGGACGCGCTCCGGCAACAGGGGATTGCCGGGAAGAGGTTCCTGCTCCCCCGCGCCCTGGAGGGGCGCGTGGTGCTCCCTTCGGAGATCGCCCGGCAGGGGGGTGATATGGAGACGGTGGTCGTCTACCTTCACTCCTTGCCCGAGCGGGACGAGCGCGCGGCGCGGGACATCGTTGCAAAACCGCCCGACGTGTGCACGTTCGCCTCCCCTTCCGCTTTCCGGAACTTTTTCCTCCTGCTGGGGGAAGACCTCGCGGCGGAGGTGCTCTCCCGCAGCCGGATCGCGGTGATTGGCGAAGTGACCGCTCGAATCGTCGCGGAAAGGAAATTTACGGTGGACATCATGCCCGAAAAATATACGCTGGACGGGATGGTGGAGGCGATCGCCGCCCGCCTCGCTTCCCAATCCCGTGACGGAGGATCGAGACGATGAACTTCCCCGAATACCGCCCGCGGCGACTTAGGAAAAACGAGCTCTTCCGCCGGATGGTCCGGGAAACGAAGCTGTCCGTGGACGACCTGATCTACCCGCTCTTCGCCGCCGCCGGGAAGGGGATTCGCAAGGAGGTCCCCTCGATGCCGGGCGTCTTCCAGTTGAGCGTCGAAAACCTGGTCAAGGAAGTGAAGGAGGTCCGATCTCTGGGGATCCCCGCGATTCTTTTGTTCGGCATCCCGGCGAAGAAGGACCCGCTGGGATCGGACGCCACCTCCGACAAGGGAATCATCCAGACGGCGGTCCGCGCGATCAAGGACGCGGTCCCGGGGATCCTGGTCCTCACCGACGTCTGCTTCTGCGAGTACACCGACCACGGGCATTGCGGGATCCTCACCAGGGACGGCGACGTGGACAACGACGCCACCCTCGCCATCCTCGCGGAAAGCGCGGTCAGCCACGCCCGCGCGGGTGCGGACATGGTGGCCCCGTCGGACATGATGGACGGGCGCGTGGCGGCCATCCGGCAGGCGCTCGACAAGGAGGCGTTCACGGGGATCCCCATTATGTCGTACGCGGCGAAATACGCCTCGGGCTTCTACGGGCCGTTCCGCGACGCCGCCGAGAGCACGCCCGAGTCCGGCGACCGGCGGTCGTACCAGATGGACCCGCCCAACGCCCGCGAGGCGCTCCGCGAAGTGGCCCAAGACGTCCAGGAGGGCGCGGACATCGTCATGGTCAAGCCCGCGCTGGCCTATCTGGACATCCTCTGGCGCGTCCGCGAGGCGTTCGACCTCCCCGTGGCGGCCTACAACGTGAGCGGGGAATACTCGCTGGTCAAGGCGGCCTCGAAGCTCGGGTGGGTCGACGGGGAGCGCGTGACGATGGAGATCCTCATGGGCATCAAGCGGGCCGGAGCGGACCTCATCCTCACCTATTCCGCCAAGGAAGCGGCGAAGATCCTCTCGATGTGACCGCGATGGCCGGGACGGCAGAGAGCGGGAACGCCTACAAGGTCATGGAGATCAGCGACGTCACCGACCAGACGGTCGAGGCGGCGCTGAACCGCTGCGTGGAGGAAGGGTACCGGTTCGAGTCGATCCATTTCGTGACCCAGCCGGGGAATCGCCGTCCGGCGATGGCGTTCCTCTTCTTCACCCGCGGCGATCTGCCCGCGAAGGGGTAACGGCGATGGCCTTCCGGTGGCAGGACCAGAGGGAATTCTTCAAGGACGCGCGCCGGGCCCGGTACCTTTCCCGGCTGGTGGCCAAGGCAGCCGACCTCATCATCGCCATGTCGCTGTGGCACGTCCCGGGCGCCGCGGGGACGTTCGCCTCCCTCTTCTACATCCTCCTGTGCGACGGCTTCCCGAGCGGACGCAGCGCGGGGAAATGGCTGACGGGCCTGAAGGTCGTCCGCGTCGACCGGGAGGGAATGGATTTTCAGTCGTCGCTCCTGCGAAACCTCACCGTGGCCGCGCCGTTTCTGCTCTACCTCGTTCCCGTCGCCGGTCCGTTCCTGGCGTACACCATCGGCCTGGCCGTCCTCCTCATCGAGACCTATCTCGGCTTCTACGACGCCGACGGGCAGCGGGCGGGAGACACATTCGCCGAAACGCTCGTGGTGGAATGCCGTCAGGTTGCGGATGACGTCCCTCTATCTGATCGACGGCCATAACGTCCTCTACCGCACGTTTTACGGAGTTCCGCGGCTTTCCGCGCCCGACGGCACCCCGACCAACGCGATCCTCGGGGTGGCGAGGATCCTGCTCAAGATCCTCAGGGAAGACCGCCCCGCCGCGATCGCCGCCGCATTCGACAGCCGGGAGCCCACGCCGCGCCACGCTCTCTATCCCGAGTACAAAGCGACCCGCCTGAAGGTCCCCGAGGACCTCGCCGCGCAGATCCCGCTGGTGATGGAAGTCATCGACGCGCTGGGGGTGCCCCGAATCCAGGTTCCGGGCGCCGAGGCGGACGACATCATCGGAACGCTTTCCCGGATGGCCGAGGAGAAGGGGATGGAGGTCGTCATCGTCTCCTCCGACAAGGACCTCTACCAGCTGGTTTCCCCCAGCGTGCGGGTGCGGGACGGTTTGAAGGAGAGGACCGTCGGGGAGGCCGAGGTCCGGGAAACCTTCGGTGTTGGGCCGGCGCAGGTGGTGGACCTATTGGCGCTCTCCGGCGATCCCTCCGACAACGTCCCCGGCGTTCCCGGGATCGGAGAGAAGACGGCGGCGGAGCTGATCCGGGAGTTCGGGTCGCTTTCGGAGCTTCTCGCGCACGCCGACCGCCTGAAGGGGAGCCGCAGGGAGAAGATCGAGAAGAACGCCGAGGTCGCGAGGCTCTGTCGGGCGCTCGTGACGATCGACCGGAGCATCCCCTTGAAGGAGAACCTCGAAGATCTCGTTCCCCGCCCGATGCAGAAGGCCCGCGTCTCCTCCCTGTTCCGGAAACTGGGTTTCCGGAAACTCCTCGAGGATCTGGCGCTGGACGTGGAGCCGATGCCCCCGCTTCAGAGTGACGCGCCGCCCCCGCCCCGAAAGTGGAAACGGGTCGAAAAGGAATCGGACCTTTTCCCCGGCGTCGCAAAGGAGGGGGTGTCCGGTGCGGCAATTGTCTCCGGCAGGGAGGGGTTCGCCGCGGTCTCCGCAACGGGGCATGGGACCTTCGTTTTCCCGGTCGATGATGCGCCCGAGGCCCTGCGGCGGCTCGGAGAGACCTGCGGCAGGATCTTTCTTTTCGATGGGAAGTGGTTCTTCAGGAGTCACGGGGGCACCCCGAGGGGAAGTTCCCTTCCGATCTTCGACCTGCAGGTAGCGGGCTACCTTTTGGCGCCCGACGAGGGGACGCCCACCCTGCCCAAGCTGTTCGCACGATACCTTCCCGCGGCCGTGGGTGCCGAGGAGGGAGAAACGCCGGAGGACAAGGCGGCAGGGGACGCCGAAGCGCTCCTGTCGCTGGGGATTCTTCTCGATACGAAGCTGTCGGAGGCCGGGCTTACGCAGATCTTCCGCGACGTCGACATGCCCCTTTTGCCCGTGCTTTACCGGATGGAGACCGCCGGGATCCGGATGGACGCGGAGATCTTCCGAAACCTTTCGAAGGAGCTCACCTACGGGACCCGGGAGATCGAACAGAAGGTCGCCCGGATCGCCGGGGCCGATTTCAACATCAACTCCCCCAAGCAACTGGCTTTCCTGCTGTTCGAGAAGCTCGGCCTTCCGCCGGTGAAAAGGA